>PVBE010638512.1_pt1 | contig 10880 bp, 8 predicted proteins | sample 1631181 | NCBI WGS metagenome assembly PVBE01 (sample SAMN08397723, study PRJNA350692) | Marine metagenome, whole genome shotgun sequencing project. | isolation source: water | place: Pacific Ocean | collected 2012-04 | reverse complement strand
GAGTGAAGGTATCTGGAGGTTTACCGGCGGTGGCTTTGGTCATGGAGCCGGTCTTTCTCAGGCTGGAGCCATTGATTTGGCCTTTCGTGGTTGGAGCACGGAACAAATTCTCAGCCATTACTACCCAGGGACAATGTATGGACCTTTGCCTCAGATTGAGAACGCCCACTAGAGTCGCTGCACTTTGGAACCATCCATGGCCGCGGCCGCAGTGACTGGTGATCACAGACGCGGCAAGACAGCCCTGTTCCTGATCGCTTGTGGCTGGGCAGGTGCAGCTCCTCATTGGTTGGACGCTGGCAGAAGTTTGCTGCCTGCGATCACCCTGGCTTTTGTGCTGGGAGGCTATGTGTTGCGCACAGTTTTGCGCGGCTGGGGTGTGGCCTCAGAGGAAGCTGAAGCCACTGCTTTGCAGTTGCTAGCCGACGATGCCTGGCCCAGGGTTGATGTTGTCGTTGCTGCCAGGGATGAAGAAGCGGTTGTCAGCCGCTTAGTTGAGAGGCTGTCAGCCCTGCGATATCCAGAAGGAAAGTTGGTCAATTGGATTGTTGATGACGGGAGTGAGGATGCCACCCCAGAATTATTGGATCAGCTGGCTGAGAAGTTCTCAAATATTCAGGTGATCCATCGGCCTCCTGCTGCAGGGGGAGGCAAATCAGGTGCGTTGAATGAAGCCTTGCAAAAGGTTGAGGGTGATTGGTTATTGATTTTGGATGCCGATGCTCAGCTGCAGGACGATCTGTTGATGCGCTTGGTGTCCTTTGCTCAACAAGGGGGATGGTCTGCGGTGCAGTTGCGCAAGGCAGTGATTAACCCGCAACACAATGTGCTCACGCGGGTGCAGGCGATGGAGATGGCTCTTGATGCCTTGATGCAGCAGGGGCGTTTGGCTGGCGGTGGCGTGGTTGAACTGCGTGGCAATGGTGAGTTGCTTCAGCGCAGCGTTCTGGAGTCATGTGGGGGGTTCAATGAAGACACGGTGACCGATGATCTTGATCTGAGTTTTCGCTTTCTTACAGCTGGTGCTCAGGTGGGCATTCTTTGGGATCCGCCAGTGCAAGAGGAGGCTGTCGAGAGTGTTGGGGCTCTTTGGAAACAGCGGCAGCGTTGGGCTGAGGGGGGCTTGCAGCGCTTCTTTGATTATTGGCCAACCTTGATGTCCAATCAGTTGAGCATCAAGCAGCGTTATGACTTGGCTTGCTTTTTTCTGCTGCAGTACGCCCTTCCAGTGGTCTCGTTTTCAGACCTTGTTACAACCCTGTTGACTCGCACGATTCCCACCTATTGGCCGCTGTCAATCGTTGCTTTTAGCGTTTCAGGTATGGCGTATTGGCGCGGTTGTCGGCGTATGAGTGAGGGGCCGCCATTGCCATCGCCGCAACCATGGACACTGCTGATGGCAATTACCTACCTTGCCCACTGGTTTGTGGTTATCCCTTGGGTAACGATCAGGATGTCGCTTTTACCGAAGCGGTTGGTATGGGCCAAGACCAGTCATCGTGGCCAGGAACCAATCCAGGCTTGAGGTTTATAGGTCCACGTCCAGAACTTTGCCGTTGAAAAAGTCAGCCAGCTGTTTGGCTTTTGTGTCGAGTTGCTCCTGAGCAGCAGGAGGTTGATTTTGGGTTTGATGCGTTTGAACGTTCTGTTGATTTGTTGGTGTCAATGCAGGGATGTTTGTCGATGCAATCGGAGCAGGGTGGGGCGCTGGGGCTGTAGTAGCAGTTGGGCTCGTTGTTGATGTGATTGCCGAAGCAGTAGATCGATCAACTGCTGGTGTGCTGGATGTCGCTACACCGATTGGTGGTGTTGATGTGCTTGGTCCAGCAGATATGGGGGGAATGTTGGCAGGGGTTGATCCAGTTGGGGGAGCGGTTGTTGGCGGCGTTGTTGATGGAGATATGGCTGTTGGCGAGATCGCTGTTGGCGAGATGGCTGTTGGAGCCGCAGATGTTTGCGGGATGGCCGCTGGTGGCACTGCTGATGTTGGGGCTGCTGACGTTGGAGCTGCTGAAGTTGGCGCTGTTTGTGACGCGATTCCTGGCGCGGCATGGCCAGGACCACTGTGGTTTTCCAACACCAGCTGTCTTGGACTGCCAAGTGCCTTGCTGATCGCTTGGTCCAAAAGGCTTGCACGGCTCTGCACCATGCCCATCCAGTTGCCAGCCACCTGAACCACAGCGCGCTTGGCATCAAGGCGCACCAATTGGGCCTGTTGAGAGAGCAGCATCCGTGTCGACGGCAGCTCAAGGCTGCCAAGGATTTGTTGCCACAATTCAGCCAGATTTTCGCTGCTTCCTTTCTCCGTTGTCGCGGGATCATCCGTTGACGTTGATGCTTCCTTAGGGGGTCGCTCACTTGTCGAGCTTGTTCCAGGAGCACTTGTATTGGCGGTTTCGCTGCTAGCTCTTGGTTGTTCGTGTTGTGTCACCCCTGCGGCGGCTTCGCTTGCTGCTGGAGCTATTGGAGGGTTTGGGTTCACGCGTGCAGTGTTGATCGCCGTCGCTGTTGTTGTTTCTGTTTTGGGTGTTGTTGTTTGTGATGGTGCAGGTGTTTCGGCAAGCAGGCCGAGCAGTAGGACTTCAAGCCAGAGCCTGGGCTGCACGCTGTGACGCAGTTGGCTTTCGCTGCCTTTGAGCTGTGCTTGCCATTGCAAGAGTTGGCGACGCCCTATTTGGCTGGCAAGCGTTGGTAATTGATTGCGGAATTGGGGCGAGACACTTGTGAGTTCAGGTCGATCGGGTGCAGCTGCCATCAAGACAAGATCTCTGAGTACTGTTGCCAGTCCTTGCAGTACAGCACCGGGATCGCGGCCTCGATCAAGCAGTCTGCGGCAGCTTTCCAGGAGTTTGAGCGCGTCTCCTGTAGCCAATGAATTGGCAAGTTCAAGCAGCTCTTGTTCGGGGACAGCTCCAAGTAATTCCCAAACGGCCGTGGCTTCGATTGGACCCGGCAACAGGCTGAGTTGATCGAGAAGGCTTTCTGCATCTCGAAGTCCTCCTTGGGCACGCTGGGCAACGACATGAAGAGCTTCTGGACGAATGTCGATGTCTTCGCGCGACGCGATCATGGTGAGGTGTTGTTCCAGGGCTTCCAAAGGAATCCGCCTGAAATCAAACCGTTGGCAGCGGCTGAGGATGGTTGGCAGGACGCGTTGAGGATCGGTTGTGGCCAGCACGAAAACCACCTGTGGGGGCGGTTCTTCCAGAGTTTTCAGCAGAGCGTTAAAGGCCGCTGTGGAGAGCATGTGGCATTCGTCCACCACATAAACCTTCCAGCGGGCCTGGACGGGTGCAAACCGTGAGCGTTCAATCAGCTCACGAATGTTGTCCACACCGGTGTTGGATGCGGCATCGATTTCGATGACGTCCAATGCGGTGCCTGCCGCAATCGTGAGGCAAAGTTCACAGCTTCCACAGGGCTCGGGTGTAGGCCCGTTATGGCTCTGGCAGTTGAGTGAGCGTGCCAAGATCCTGGCGCTTGAGGTTTTACCTGTTCCCCTCGGCCCGCTGAACAGATAGGCCGGCGCAATGCGATTGGTGCGCAAGGCATGACTCAGCGTTGCGGCGATTGCTTCTTGGCCGACAAGCGCATCGAAGCGTTGTGGTCGATATTTGTGGTGCAGCGGCTGGTAGGCCTGACTCATGCGCTGCTTGCGGGAATCTGAGGCTACTCAACTTCATTGTTTAAGTCGTGCGGCTCATCCAGAAGTGCCGCAATCCTGGCTTCGAGATCTTCAACGGCGGCCAGTTCATCAGCCAGGCTTTGGCCTTTAAGCAGCAATCTCTGGTTGCGGGCTTCGTGCTCGTTGCGGCGTGATCCGCTGCGCATCCAGGCCTCGGTTTGTTCCAGGGTCGACTCAAGCTTGTCGAGCAAGCGCAGACGAAGAGCCTCGAGCTTGGCTAACCCTTGTCGTGCACGCTGCCTTGATTGGTCATCCACCAGCCCTTTGCGTAATAAAAGCCCTAATCCTGTGAGTAGGGCGGCTGGCAGGAGCTGCCCAAGAGCGAGGGCACCCAGGCTGCCTGTTTGTATCCACTTTTCCATTTGTGCACTGCTGTAGCGCCCGGTTTTGCACCAGTTGGCAAAGTGCTCACAATTATTGAAAAGCAAGTTGTACCGCTGTTCGCCAATGCGACTCATGGCTCGGCGTAGCGTCACACCTGTGGGAGAAGCCTTGTCGTGTTCGACCACGTTGGCCACCTGGCCGCGGCAGAACTCGTTGAAGCTGCTACGCAGGATTTCACGACCTTCAAGGTAGTGAGCAACGCTTCCATCTCCCAGGTCAATCCCGTGATGCAGGAATAATCCGTGTTGCCTTGGCACTGTTAGGTGGTCTGCCGCGGCCATTGATCAGTACTGCTGGAACACAGTTATATCCTTACTTGTAAAGCATTATTTCCATGGCTGATTAATAACTTTTTGATGTCAAGTCTGGATTTGTCTAGGCGGTTTTCTTTTGTTTTTTATCGGGCAGTGGCAACACTTTGCCGCCCGTATGTTGTTCAACCATATCGCGAGTCACGGTGAAGTTTTTGATGTTTTTCTGAGATGGCAGGTCGTACATCAAATCCAGCATTAACTCTTCAACGATGCCCCGGAGTGCCCTCGCTCCAGTTTTGCGGCGATGTGCTTCCTCAGCGATCGCTTCAACAGCATCGGGTTCAAATTTGAGCTGAACGTTGTCCATGCTCAGCAGCGTTCTGAATTGTTTCACCAGGGCATCACGTGGCTCTGTCAGGATCGACTCAAGAGCTGCAGCATCAAGAGGTTCGAGGACTGCACTCACAGGCATGCGGCCAATGAATTCAGGGATGAGGCCATAACGCACCAGATCTTCAGGTTCGAGCTGCCGCAGAACTTGGGCTGCTTGGAGCTCGCGATTGGCCCGACTACGTCCGCGACCATCACTTGGCATGAAGCCGATGGCGTTGCGACCAAGGCGCTTTTGAACCACATCATCGAGTCCCACGAACGCACCTCCACAGACAAACAAAATCTGGCTGGTATCGATTTGGATGCAGTCTTGATAAGGGTGCTTGCGACCCCCTTGAGGCGGCACGTTGGCGACCGTGCCTTCAAGCATCTTCAGCAGGGCCTGCTGAACTCCTTCACCGGAGACATCTCGAGTGATCGAGGGATTTTCACTTTTACGGGCGATTTTGTCGATTTCATCGATGTAAATGATTCCGCGTTGGGCCTGATCTACATCCATGTCGGCTTTTTGCAGCAGCCGCAGCAAAATGTTTTCCACGTCTTCGCCGACATAGCCAGCTTCGGTGAGAGTGGTTGCATCGGCGACAGCGAAGGGCACATCGAGAAGCTCCGCCAGGGTTTGGGCTAAGAGCGTTTTGCCGCAGCCGGTGGGACCGATCAGCAGGATGTTTGATTTGTGCAGCCTGGTTGCGCTCTGGTCCGTTTCACCTTTGCCGTCTCCTTGCCAGGCGAGGCGTTTGTAGTGGTTGTAGACGGCAACGGAAAGAACTTTTTTGGCCTCTTCTTGGCCAACGACCTGTTCATCGAGGAAGCTTTTGATTTCTTGAGGCTTGGGAATCGACGCAAGCGTGGGGGCAGGCTTGCCACTGTTGTGGCTTGCAGGCGCTGCCTTACGGCTGGGTTCGTTGCTGTGGCGGGGATTCCCTTGGCTGTCGACCAGCTCCTCATCGAGGATCTCGTTGCAGAGATCGATGCATTCATCACAGATATAAACGCCTGGACCGGCGATTAATTTGCGCACCTGATCCTGGGACTTACCGCAGAAGGAACACTTCAGATGAGCGTCGAATTTTGCCATCGGATGCCGATCACTTCAAACGTGGTCACAAGATCTGACGCATGTTGGTCAGCCTGAAACTCAGGATCGTGCGGAATTAGAGCTGCGTCATCCTTCCGTAACGATTCCTCCGTTTCAGAGGCTGTCCACCACCTTGTCGATCAGGCCATATTCAACCGCCTCTGGCGGGGAAAGGAAGTGGTCTCGGTCGGTGTCTTCCGTAATTTTTTCTAGAGGTTGGCCAGTGTGCGAGGCCAAGAGGTTGTTAATGGTTTCTTTGAGGAAAAGGATCTCTTTGGCTTGGATTTCGATATCCACAGCCTGCCCCTGAGCACCCCCCAAGGGTTGGTGAATCATGATTCGGGCATTGGGTAGTGCCAGTCGCTTGCCTTTGGTGCCACCTGAAAGGAGAAAAGCACCCATGCTGGCGGCGAGCCCGTAGCAAATGGTCACCACTTCAGGCGCCACCTGTTGCATGGTGTCGTAGATCGCCATTCCAGCGGTCACGGATCCACCCGGGGAGTTGATGTAGATCTGGATGTCTTTTTCTGGGTCTTCTGCTTCCAGAAAAAGCATCTGAGCGACAAGGGCATCAGCCACTTGGTCATTCACGTCAGTACCGAGAAAGATGATTCGCTCGCGTAGAAGACGTGAATAGATGTCGAAAGCACGTTCGCCCCGCCCTGATTGTTCAACCACTGTTGGCAGAACGCCTGGAGAGGAGACAGGACGTACACCCTGCCAACGATTCTGGATGGGATGGTGGCAGCTGGCGTTGATCACGCGGCAGGGCTGAAGCTAGGAATCAATCCAATCTATTGGGTGCATCTCGCAACTTGGGTTGAATCACTTCAGGTTTATTCAGTTTTCTCTGCCTTCGTCTTGGTTTTTGTTGATTTTGGTTTGCTGGTTTTGGCTTTGGCCTCAGGCTTCTTGCTCGCCGTCTCAGATTCGGCTGCTTTTTCAGTAACGGTGCTGTTCTCTTCCAGCCAATCGAGCAACTTGTCGCGAAGCAGGTCGTCACTGACTGCTTGCCTCAGTCTTTGGGGGTCAATGTTCTTTTCCTGGGAGAGTTCACGCTTGACCTCCTTCACTTTGGTTTCGATTTCTTTGTCTTCCAGTTTGAGGTCTTCGGCTGACGCCAACGCTTGCAGGGCCAAGTTGCTGCGCAAATTTGTTTCCGCCTCTTCCCGGGAGGCTTCCATGAGGGAACGCACCAAGTCAGGCGTGAATGTTGACTTAACGTCCATACCCTGCTGGGCAAATTGGCTAGCCGTTTGTTCAACCAAGTTGCGCACCTCTTCCTGAATCAGGGTTTCAGGTAACTCAACCTCTAACTCCTTCACCAGAGATTGCAGTAAGGCGCTTTGGCGGTTGCTGCGATGACGGCGTTCAGCGTCGTCCTTAAGTCGCTCTTCTAGATCACTGCGCAGTTCGGCCAAGGTCTCTTTGTCACTGGCTTGCTTGGCGAAGGCGTCATCGAGGTCTGGAAGCTCGCGGGTCTTGAGATCTTTAACGTTGATTTCAAAACTGGCTTTGCGGCCACGTGCTTCTTCATTGGAGTAGTCGTCGGGAAACTGGCAAACAACGGTTTTTTCATCGCCTATGGCCATGCCGATGATTCCTTCAATAAAACCTGGAATCATTTGGCCGTCTTCTAATTCCACATCCATCGAGTCAGCACTTCCACCTTCAATCTCGCTGCCATCGTCGCTGAAGCTGCCTTTGAAGCTGACGACCGCCACATCGCCTTGAGCGGCTGGACGGTTTTCGATGGGCACAAGAGTGGCTAGTTGCTTACGGGATTGTTCGATGAGTTCGTCGATCCTGGAGGGATCAAACGTCACGGGTTCCGCTTCTGCTTTCAGCCCCTTGGTGTTCTTGAGTTTTGGGCTCGGGGCAACGTCTGTTTCTAAGCAGAGTGTGAGGGCTTCACCAGGCTGGAAACTCTCTAAAAGTTTGTCAAAGTCTTCCGTCAAATCTGGTTGGCCTAGGGATTCGATGGCTTCTTGCTTGATGGCTTCGCGCCAAACCTGATCAACAAGGGATTCAAGGGCCGTGGCCCTGATACGCATGGGGCCAATCTGTTGAAGTAACACGGCCTTTGGCACCTTGCCCTTGCGGAAACCTGGCAGGTTCACGGTGCGACTTAATTTCGCCAATGCCGAGTCATAGCTGGCCTGACAGCGATCTGCAGGCACCTCTACTTCCACCGCGAGCCGACTGCTGGGGCGGGGGTCGGTCTTGACCTTCAGGGCGACAGCAGTCATCGATGAACTAAGGCAAGCAGCCAACCACCATAAGAAAGCGGCTGTTCCTGTTTGGCCACGTATTGTGGTTTCAACGTTGTGCCTCAATCAAGCTGAAGCGATTCAATCAGTGGATTTCATTGCTGCAGCCTGGCTACTGATCACAGTTTCTCGTCCATACCTGATTCCATCGTTTGTCGTTCTCATCGCTTTCTCCTGATCGTCCACCCACAGTTGCTGTTCTTGGTTCGAGCGGTGCCGTGGGTCAAGAGCTGCTTCAGCTTCTGGATGAACGCTCGTTTCCGCTGAAAGAGCTACGACTTTTGGCGTCTGCCCGCTCCGCGGGACGCACTCAAACGTGGCAGGGTTCCCAGCTCACTGTTCAAGAGGTAAGTGAAGGAGCGTTTGAGGGTGTTGATCTGGTGCTGGCTTCGGCTGGAGGCTCTGTTTCGCGCCAGTGGCGTTCTGCGATTACTGCCGCAGGCGCTGTGATGGTGGATAACTCCAGTGCGTTTCGGATGGAGGCTGATGTACCCCTTGTGGTTCCGGAAGTTAATCCTGAAGCTGCATTTGGCCATCAGGGAGTGATTGCCAATCCGAATTGCACCACGATTTTGCTGACGCTGGCCTTGGCACCTCTGGCAGCTTGTCGTGCGTTGCGGCGGGTTGTTGTCAGTACATATCAGTCCGCAAGTGGTGCGGGTGCTCGTGCGATGGATGAGCTCAAGCAGCTCACTGAGGTGGTGCTCCAAGGCGGCACTCCCCATAGCGAGGTGTTGCCACATTCTTTGGCTTTCAATCTTTTCCTGCACAACTCCCCTTTGCAGGCCAATAGTTATTGCGAGGAGGAAATGAAAATGGTGAATGAAACTCGCAAAATCATGGGTTTAGCTGATTTGCCTGTCACGGCGACTTGCGTTCGTGTGCCTGTACTCAGGGCTCATTCTGAGGCCGTGAACATTGAATTCAACGAGCCGTTCCCAGTAGCCGAGGCCCGTCAATTACTCAAGGCAGCTCCAGGTGTGGAGTTGATTGAGGATTTGGAGAACAATCGCTTTCCGATGCCCACGGATGTCACAGGTCGTGATCCTGTTGCGGTTGGCCGGATCCGCCAGGACATCAGCAACCCGAATGCGCTTGAGCTTTGGCTTTGCGGTGATCAGATCCGTAAAGGTGCGGCATTGAATGCCATACAAATTGCTGAATTGTTGATGTCGTCGTCATGAGCGCAGCTGCGGCCCTATCTCCTACTCCTTTTGGCCGTTTGCTTACGGCCATGGTGACTCCCTTTGATGCTGAAGGCGGAGTCGATTTGGCTTTGGCTGGTCGTTTGGCCCGTTATCTCGTTGAACAGGGTTCAGACGGCTTGGTGGTGTGTGGAACCACGGGAGAGTCGCCGACCCTCAGTTGGCAAGAACAACATCAATTGCTTGAGGCTGTTCGCCAGGCGGTTGGTCCAGGCGTCAAGGTGTTGGCAGGTACAGGAAGTAACAGCACAGCCGAGGCGGTCGAAGCGACGTTTGAAGCGGCAAAGGCTGGGGCTGATGGAGCTTTGGTTGTGGTGCCTTATTACAACAAGCCACCACAGGAGGGCCTTGAGGCTCATTTTCGGGCTGTTGCAGAGGCCGCTCCACAGTTGCCCTTGATGCTCTACAACATTCCTGGTCGTACGGGCTGCTCACTCGCATCAACCACTGTTGCCAGGTTGATGGAATGCCCAAATGTTGTGAGTTTTAAGGCTGCCAGTGGCACCACAGAGGAAGTGACACAGTTGCGGCTGGATTGTGGCTCGAGGCTCGCGATTTACAGCGGTGACGATGGTTTGCTGTTGCCGATGTTGTCGGTCGGAGCGGTTGGCGTTGTTAGTGTTGCCAGCCATCTTGTGGGTCGCCGCCTGAAGGCGATGATTGATGCTCAGTTGAGTGGTCAACCAGCCGTTGCGCTTGGTTATCACGAGCAGTTGCAACCTTTGTTTAAGGCTTTATTCGCTACCACCAATCCCATTCCAGTTAAAGCGGCTCTTGAGCTCAATGGCTGGTCTGTTGGATCTCCTCGTCCACCTTTGCTCCCTCTTGATCCCTCCATGCGCGATGCTCTTGCTCAGATCCTTACAACTTTGCGTGAGACGTGACCACACGTTTTTTTCACGCATTGTTTACGTCGCGCATCGTGCTCTGATGCCGAGCGATTTTTAAATCAAGTTTTATCTAGCGTTCTCCTTCTTTTCCATGACGTCCAGTTCCACCACCAGCTCCAGAACCACTTCCGCAAGGAATGAAAAAAATAAAGGGCCAATGTTGCGTGTCATCCCATTAGGTGGGTTGCATGAAATTGGCAAAAATACTTGTGTATTTGAGTACGGCGACGACATCATGATGGTGGATGCAGGCCTTGCATTCCCAAGCGATGGCATGCACGGCGTCAATGTAGTGATGCCAGATACAAGTTATCTACGCGATAACCAAAAACGTATTCGCGGCATGATCGTGACTCATGGTCATGAAGATCATATTGGCGGCATATCCCACCATTTGAAGCATTTCAATATCCCTGTGATTTATGGCCCTCGCTTGGCCATGTCAATGCTGCACGGAAAGATGGATGAGGCTGGCGTTACTGACCGCACCACGCTTCAAACAGTGAATCCTCGGGATGTGGTGAAAATTGGCCAACATTTCTCTGTTGAGTTTATCCGTAATACTCATTCGATGGCTGATAGTTACTCGCTAGCCATCACAACCCCAGTAGGCAATATTGTTTTTACCGGTGATTTCAAATTTGATCACACACCTGTTGATGGAGAACACTTTGACCTTGCTCGCTTGGCTCACTACGGAGACCAAGGTGTTCTTTGCTTG
>PVBE012828423.1_pt1 | contig 10881 bp, 10 predicted proteins | sample 1631181 | NCBI WGS metagenome assembly PVBE01 (sample SAMN08397723, study PRJNA350692) | Marine metagenome, whole genome shotgun sequencing project. | isolation source: water | place: Pacific Ocean | collected 2012-04 | reverse complement strand
GTCCTTTGTCACTATATCGGGTGCACCCGGGCTGGGCACTTCACGGTCATTCGCCTTTCTTGGCGGCCTTTTTCTTCGGCGCCGCCTTCTTGCGCTTCGCTGGTGTTTTTTTGGCAACGGCCTTTTTTTCGTCAGGGTCCTTCATCAGCTCTTCGACGGGAACCGTCTTATCGGTGATATTGGCCATCTCGAGGATGAAGTCCACCACCTTTTCCTCGTAAAGCGGCGCCCTTAATGATTGAAGTGCCTCGGGGTTCTTGCTGAAGTGCTCAAGAACGGCTTGCTCCTGGCCCGGATAGCGCTGGGCTTCGGCATTCATAGCCCGGTTCAGGTCTTCTTCGCTCACCTCGATATTGTTCTGGTGGCCGACTTCAGCCAGCAACAAGCCCAGGCGTACCCGACGGTCGGCCATGACGCGGAATTCTTCCTTGATCTCGTCATCGCTCTTTCCGGCGAATTCGTCTTCCTCGTGATCATGGTCATGATCGTGGTCGTGGCCTTCACCCTTGCGGTGTTCGTCGTAGTGCTGCCAGATTTGCTCAAACTCGTGCTCGGCCATGGCCGGCGGCACCTCGAAAACGTAAGTCTCGGCAAAGACATCCAGCAGATCGCGCTTGAGCCGAGACCGCGCGATGGTCCTGAATTCCCGCTCGTGCTCCTCGTGGATCGAGCGCTTAAGATCGTCAAGTCCGTTCAGGCCCACCTTCTTGCCCAGTTCATCGTCGATCGCCGCCGGTCGGGGTTCGCGCAGTTCACGCACGTGAACATCGAACACAGCGTCCTTGCCGGCCAGCTCCGAAGCGCCGTAAGTCTCCGGGAAGGTGATCTCGACCTTTACCTTGTCGCCCGCCTTGGTGCCCACCAATTGATCTTCAAAACCGGGAATAAAACTGCCCGAGCCCAGTTCGAGAAGATAGCTTTCCGCCTTGCCGCCGGGGAACTCTTCATCCCCAATTTTTCCAACAAAATCAATGAGCAGGACGTCTTCGACCTTGGACTTGCGTTTTGTGGCGATGGTCTCGGTCGTGCCATGTCCCTCGGACAAACGTTCGAGCTCCTTCTCCACCTCGCCTTCGTCGGCCTTAACAACCATCCGTTGCAACTTTATCTTGTCAAACTCGATGGTTCCTATATCGGGCATCAACTCGACGGCCATGGTGTATTCCAGGTCGGAGCCGTCCTTGAAAGAAGTAATCTCAATCTTGGGCTGCATAGCAGGCCTGAGACCGCGATCAGACATTGCCTTCTGAGAACTGTCGTTGACCGTGCGTTCCAGCACCTCGCCCATAACCGACGGCCCGTAGCGTTTCCTGAGCAGGGATAAGGGCACCTTGCCGGGCCGAAAACCGGGCAGTTGGACGGTATGAACCAGTTCCTGAAGCCGGGTGCTCACTTGGCTCTCAATGTCATCCGAGGGGACAACAATCTTGAATTCCCGCGTCAGGCCCTCAGCCTTTGTCTCCGTAATCTCCATGCCCACTCCCATCGAATGTCGGCGCCGGGTCGAACTTGCAATTTCAGTGCCCCGGTAGGCGGTCGTGCCCCGGCGGGCGGCCGTCAACCGTGTGTCGAAAGGGCGGTGGTGCGGGCGGAGGGACTCGAACCCCCACGACTTTCGTCACAGGTACCTAAAACCTGCGCGTCTACCGGTTCCGCCACGCCCGCGCCCGATGCGGGATCCGCTACCAATTGGCAATCCTACGTCTGCACTGCCAGCCGAGTTGGCGAACTTATACGATTGGCGAACCCTGTCAATCACGTCCCGGGACGTGCGCGCATTCTCTATGGACTTCACGACCCAGAAAACTAAACTGCATCAAGCTTGATCGAAATTAATTGGGGGGGGCGATCTCCCAAATCACGCCCAGAAGTCCTGGACGGCCGCCTCGGCGGCTTATGCCAACATTACGAAACGGAAGGAAAAACTATGCCTGTTTTCAAAGGGGGCCGAACCATCTATGGCGAAGCCATCGGAATTTTGTTGCTCGACACCGCATTCCCGCGGCTCCCAGGCGACATTGGCAACGCATCGACCTTCGATTTCCCGGTGCGCTATAGCGTCGTGAGGGGAGCGACGGCTCAGCAGATCGTCCTCGAAAATGACGAATCGTCGATCACCGGCTTTGTCGCCGCGGCCAAGGAACTGGCCGACGACGGGGTACGCGCCATCACGACCAGTTGCGGCTACCTCACGACCTACCAAGACGCCATTACCGAAGCGGTGGGCGTTCCGGTGTTCTGCTCAAGCCTGATGCAGGTCCCCATGGTCTCGAAAATGCTGCCCCCGGGCAAGAAGGTCGGCATCCTGACCATCCATTCCAAGCGTCTTGAAGAACGGACGCTACAGGCCGCCGGGATTACCGACGAGCCGATCGCCATCATGGGTTCCGAAGACGTGCCGGAGTTCTATAACACCTACCCCCGCGGAGCCATGGAGATCGACCCCGATGTGGTCGGCGGCGCCGTCGTCGGCATGGTGCAAAAGCTGCTCGAGGAAAACCCCGAGGTCGGCGCCATCGTCTGCGAGGCCATCAACTATGCGCCCTACGCCTACGCCGTCCAACAGGCGACCGGCCTGCCGTGGTTCGACATCATCGACCTGACCAAGCTGGTCTACGGCGCCGTCGTCAAACAGCCCTACACCGGCTTCCTATGAGTTAGACCGGCCGCCTCGGCGCGCCCGTCAATAAAGGAGAATAAGCCAATGACGGTCTATCACGGAGGCCGGACCATTTATGGCGAGGCCATCGGGATTCTGTTGCTGGAAACCCAGTTCCCCCGCATGCCGGGTGATATCGGCAATGCCTCGACATTTGACTTTCCGGTCAACATCAAGGTGGTCAAGGGGGCGACGGTCCAAAAAATCATCATGGACGGCGACGATTCGTCCCTCAACGACTTCATCGGCACGGCCCGCGAATTGGAGGCCGATGGCGTCAGGGCCATCACCACCAGTTGCGGATACCTCACCACCATCCAGCAGCCGCTTATCGAGGCTCTCAAGATCCCGGTATTCTGCTCCGGCCTCATGTTGGTGCCCATGGTGGCGCGTATGATGCCGATGGGCCGGAAGGTGGCAATCTTGACCCTCGATTCAAGCAAGCTCACCAAGCATCACCTGGAACTGGCCGGCATTGCCGACGAGGGCTTGGTGTTCATCGGCGCCGAAACGGTGCCCGAGTTCTATAACAACTGCGTCAAGAACGTCCTGGAATACGACCCCGCCGACGTCGAGCGCGGCGTCGTCGGTCTGGTCAAGAAACACGTGACCGAGAACCCCGACATCGGCGCCATCGTCTGCGAAGGGGTCAACTTCGCGCCCTATGGCGGCGGCGTCCAGGAGGCAACCGGATTGCCGTGGTTCGATATCGTCGATCTGACCAACATGGTCTACGCGGCGGTGGTCAAGCGGCGCCACACGGGCTTTGTGTGAAATTGATGAGGCTCGGGAGCGGGCTGGCGCCTAAGCATTAAGGCTTAGCCAGTCCCTTGACGGCCGAATCGGCAATGATTTTGCCGTCCGACGTATAGGCCTCGTGGTTGTCGTCGATCTCGGCGAGTTTGTAGACGTAGTTGATCATCATGCCCGCCGACTGCTGGAGCCCCCGGGCCGAGCGGTCGCCCATCCAGTGTAACCGCCCGATGCGCGCCCCGTTGCTCAGATGGAAATGGGCAACGGGATCGACGGCGCGCCCGTTCTCGCGCTGCTCGCGGGTCAGAAAGCGGGCGCAAAGGCGCATCAGCGGTCCGTGCAGGGCTTCCGAGAGGGCGTCGTCGCGGTGCCACTCGGGATTGGCGAGGGCCGCCTCGAGGCCGCCGTCCTTAGCGCCGGCAGCGGCCGATCGCTTTTTGCTCCGCCACCGTCAGCGAACCCTCTTCACCGGCACTCAGTTGGCCGTCCAGCCAGGCCCGGAAGCCGGGTGCCGGCGACAGGGTGGCATAGGTCTTAAGGCCCTTGAATTCCGCCGCCAAGTTATCGACCACCCGTTTGATGAGAAAGTTACCGAAGCTGATCCCGGCCAGTCCCTTCTGGGCGTTGGAGATGGAATAAAGGATGGCCGTATCGGCGTCCTTGGGGTCAAGCAGCGGTGCCTCGGTGTCCAACAGGTCTTGGATGTTGCCGGCCATGCCGTCGACCAGGGCGACCTCGACGAATATCAGCGGCTCGTCGGGCATGCGCGGATGAAAATAGGCAAAGCAGCGGCGATCCGAAGCCAACCTGTTTTTAAGGTCATCCCAACTGGCGATGGCATGCACCGCTTCGTAGGCGATCAGCTTTTCCAGGAGTTTGGCCGACGACGTGTCCCAGGTGATCCGCCTGAGTTCAAGAAAATCGACGTCGAACCAGGTGCCGAGCAAGGATTTGAGATCGGCTTCCACAAACTCGAGATGGGGGTTGCCACGCGCCAGCTCCATGAGTTCGGCGCGCATGTCGACAAGAAACTTGACCCCTTCGGGCAGGGCGTTGAACTGGGTCAAAAGTTTGACCCGGGGCGCCTTGAGGGTCTTGCGCAAGGCCTGTCCGGCGCCGTGGCGTTCCTCTACTCCGTCGGCCCGGTCGAGTTCCGCGACGGCCCGGTCCACAGCATTGCTATCGACACCGAAGTCGCGCGCCAGGATGGTCAGGAAACGCTCGCGCCCGGTAGCGTCGAGGGCAAGGTAGGCGTGTCCAAGGGCCGCCGCCCGGGCGCGCGCCGAAACCTCGCCGCCGCGGGTTTCCAGGCAAGCACGCATCTGTTCACGAAGGCGCTCGGCATGTCCTTTCGGCAGGTCGGGATGCGTACTGGCGGCGGCGGCGTCATAGGTCGAGCCGGCAATGCCGCGCCAGGCATCGCGCAGATTGCCAAGCGCGCGGTCGAGAAATCCGGATTTGTTGTTCTGGGTCATCATGGCACCACGCTTCACCCCGCCATCTCAAGAATTGGCTCGTGAAGGTGAGCTTTCAACCTTTTGTTTGACCCGCTTCGACAAGACGGGCGAGGACGCCCGGCAAAGCCTGGGGTAGATCTTCAGCGATCAGCCCGGGTCCGAAGGCCGCCGCCGCGGCGCCGTGCAACCAAACGGCCGCGGCTGCGGCCTCAAAGGTATCCATGCCCTGGGCCAGCAGGCCGAGGGCGAATCCGGCCAGCACGTCGCCCGATCCCGCCGTCGCCAATTCGGGCGGTGCCGTGTCATTGACGATGGCGCGGCCGTCGGGCGCCGCGATCACCGTGTCGGCGCCTTTGAGCACGATCACGGTGCCGCTTGTCCGGGCCGCCCGGCGGGCTCGCGTGAGCTTGTCCCCAGCACCTGGGAATAGGCGTTGGAACTCCCCTTCATGGGGGGTGAGCAACCAAGACGGCGGCGCGACGCGGAAGAGCGCACCCGGATCATCTTCAAAGACGCTCAACGCGTCGGCGTCCAGTACACAGGCTTTGCCCGCGCCCAGGGCGGTCAACACGCGCGCCTTCGTTGTCCCGTTTACCCCGGCACCGGGACCAATGAGAAAGGCGTTCTTGCGCCCATCGCCAAGCAGATCTACGAAGGCGGTCTCGTCGGCGACGGGCTTGACCAGGGTTCCCGGCCAGTCGGAAGCGTAGACGGAGAAAACCTCTGGCGGCGCCGCGATGGTCACCATGCCGGCACCGATACGCCGTGCGCCGCGAGCCGCCAAACGGGCGGCGCCGGTCATCTCGGCGCCCCCCACCACCACCGCGTGACCCCGGCTGTACTTATGATCCGCCAAGGTAGGCTGAGGAAGACGATGCCGCCAAATGCCCGGTCCGTTGGCGAAGGTGCGGGGTCCGATCTCGCCCAAGACCGATGGGGGAATTCCGATGTCAGCAACCGTCACGTCGCCGCACAATTGACGGCCGGGGAGCAACAGGTGCCCGGGCTTGCGGCGGAAAAAGGTAACGGTCGCGGCAACGGCGGGCGCCGTCCCCATGATTTCCCCGGTGTCACCGTTGACGCCGCTTGGCATATCGACGGCGACACAGATCATGCCACGCTGGTTGATGGCTTCGATGGCGACTCCGGCGGCGCCGTCTAGGGGACGCGTCAGGCCGGCCCCGAACAGGGCATCGACGACCAACCGGCAATCGTCGGGGAGGTCTTTGTCGAGGGGGGCGATGGCGCCTTGCCAACGCTCGGCATTGACCCGGGCGTCGCCCTTGAGCGCTCCGCGCTCGCCAAGAAGAAAGATGCGAACCGGCCAGCCCGACTGGTCGAGCAGACGCGCCACGACGAAGCCGTCGCCGCCGTTGTTGCCCGGCCCGCAGAGGATAGCCAGCGGCTGCTTGGGCCAGCACCGCACGATGTGGCGCGCGATGGCGCTTCCCGCCGCTTCCATCAGATCAAGGCTGGGGATGCCGCCGGCCGCCGCGGCGGCATCGGCGCGGTACATCTCGTCGACCGTCAGAAGCGCGTCTTCGTGCATTGCAGCCCCGCCATCACTCTCCCCCTTCCATCATAAAGGGAGTTGAGGCCCGCCGAAAGGCGGTCGGGCGCCGGGACTACTTCTTCGGCAACGTCTGCGCTTAGGCAAGGATGTTGACCAGCGTCTACAAGGGCAGGAACCTGAGGGCCGGCATGGGAACTCCTGGGTGCCCGTTGCAAATTTTGTGCAGGGCTTCCCACGGATTGGCGTTGGCCGCCGTGCCGATAAACTCGGGGTTTCCCTCGCTCTTGAAGTTGAGGGCCCTGCCATCAAACCCATGACAGGCGGTGCAGACGTTCTGAAAGATGCGTTCGCCGAGGCCGGCGTCACCGAAGGACCTGAGCGATTTCGAGTCGATGAAGTGTTCCACTTCCTGTTGGCCGCGAGTGACGAAAAGGGCAAGCCGCTTGCCAACCTCGTCGGAGATCTGGCTGGGGGTGTATCCGTGAATCGGATCGCACAGGGCCTGCTCCGCGATCGCCGGATTCTTGCCCACCAGGTGGCGAAGGCCGTTTATGCCCGTGTAGTGGGACCCGGCGTTATATGCACCGTCCTTGCCCTTGTAGTCCCAGCCGTGACATTCCTTGCAGCGCCAAGTCATGTATCCCTTCTGCTTTCCCCACGGAGGATAGGATGGATGGGCTTTGCGCAGCTCTTGGACGTCGGCGGCCACGGCCAAATTGTCATAGAACCGGCCGCCAAAGGCCACCTCCCAGTCCTCGGTCGGCGCTTCCGGAATGCCGCCCAGCCAGTCGCGGCTGGTCTCCACGGTCGTGAGATGCTTCTCTTCATCGGCCTCGGCAGGAACCGAAAAGGATAGGTCGAGTCCGAGCGCGATCGCTACGAAGGCCCCGGGACCCAACGGCCAGCGTCTACGGTAGGTCCTTCACTCTGCCCGATCGACCCAGTCCTTCCTGATCTTGATGGCCGGTGCGGTCTCTGAACTCGAGAACTCGTTGTGGAAATTTGCAAAATCGTCGGCATCACCCGGACGTTGCTTGGCCTGGGCCTATGCGGCGCCGTGATGATTCAGGTGCGCTACGGCTTGCAACCGCTCAGGCGCCTGAGCCGAATGCTCTCGAACATTCGCGCCGGCCGCGCCACCCGGCTCGAGGACCCTCTGCCGGTCGAGATGGCGCCCCTGTCCGGAGAGGTCAATGCCCTGCTTGACCACAACGCCACCGTGATCGAACGCGCCCACACCCAGGCCGACGACCTGGCATACGCCTTGAAAACGCCGCTCACCGTACTGGCCAACGAAGCAGCACGGATTGAAGACGGAACCGGCGATGTCATCCGCCAACAAACGGCCCCCATGAACAAGCGTGTCGGTCACCACCTGTCGCGTCAACAGGTCCGCGTCGGCGCCGAATGCTACAATGGCTTCGTAACCCTGATTGTCGAAGACGACGGACCCGGTATTCCAGAGGCCCTGCGCACCCAGGTTCGGCACCGGGAAGCGGCAACGGCCTTTCCATCGTTTTCGAGATGACTGAGATGTACGGCGGAGAGTTAACTCTCGGCTGTTCCCCCTTGGCGGTTTGGAGGCGCGCCTGCGCCCGCTGGCGGTCCCAGAAACCCCAATTGTTCGTAAAGCCTAGAGCGCCGATGGCATAGGTTGGAAGCCGCCGGAAAACTGTCGGCTGTTGACGCGTGGGTTGATTGAATATAGAACAAAACGTGAACTTTATAAGACGGCTTTCTAGGTTAGGAGATACCCACCATGCTTTCATCCTTTTCGTCGAGAGTGCCGGCCCAACCCGACCCGGTCCTTCTACGGAATTTACGCGCCCGTATCCGCCGACTCGAAGGCCATGCCCCCGGCTCAACAGGCAACGGCGCGCCGGGCGTCGTTACTCTGGGCGCCGCGGACATCGACGGCGCCCTGCCCTGGGGGGGATTGCCGCGCGCCGCCTTGCACGAAGTCCTTGGCAACGACACCGGCAACGCCGCCGCCGGCTTCTGCGTCGCCCTTGCGGCCCGCCTCGCCGGAAGCACGGGATTGGTGTTGTGGTGCCGGCGCGGACACGATCCCTATGGACCGGGACTGGCTCTCTTTGGTCTCGATCTCCGGCGCTTGATCGTGGCCCGCGGGCGCGCCGGCAAGGATGTCCTGTGGGCCATGGAGGAGGGTTTGCGTTCGGGCGCCCTCGCCGCGGCCCTGGGCGAGACCAGGGAGCTTGCGCCGATCGCCCGGCGGCGCCTGCAACTGGCCGCCGAGACCGGTAGCGCGACGGGTCTCTTGCTGCATCCGCCCGCCGCCAAGACAGCGCCGGGAGCGGCCCTGACACGGTGGCGCATCGCCCCTGCCCCCGGCACCGCCGCCGGCCCCCGCTGGCGGGTGGAACTCGAATACTGCCGCGGCGGCATGCCCGCGGCCTGGCTTGTGGAGTGGCACAATGAAAAGACGGGTGGTTTCACTGTGGTTGCCGAACTTCGCCACGGATCGGCTGACCACGCGGCTGGACCGGTGGCGGCCGGCGAAGGGTAGCTGGCGGGCTAGGTCTCTGGCCACCGTCATCGCGGCACGCAGCACCTTGGGCATCGCCGCCGTCAACCCGGCGGCCGAAGCCGTTGGCGTTCGCCCGGGCCTCTCCCTTGCCGACGCCCGCGCCCTGGTTCCCGGGCTCGCCACCTTCGAGGCCGATCCGGCGGCGGACCGCGAGGCCCTGGAAAGGCTGGCCGGGTGGTGCGGCCGCTACACCCCATGGACGGCGGTGGACGAACACGCCGGCGGTCCCGGCGCCGGCAGCCTATGGCTGGACATCAGCGGTTGCGCCCATCTCTTTGGCGGCGAGGCGGCGCTCCTCGGCGATCTTGCCCTGCGCCTCGGCACTTTCGGTTTTGATGTCCGGACGGCGGTCGCCGACACGCCGGGCGCGGCCTGGGCCGTGGCTCGCTTCGCCGACACCGGTGCCACGACCGTCGTCCCACCGCAACAGACGCAGAGCGTCCTGGCGCCGCTGCCGGTGACCGGATTGCGCCTCTCGCCGGCCGTGGTCGAGGCCCTGGGCCGGGTCGGCCTTGACCGTATCGCCGACCTCGCCGCCGTGGCGCGGGCACCGCTCGCCGCCCGTTTCGGCGCTACCGCCCTGAGGCGCCTGGACCAAGCCCTGGGGCGGACGGACGAGGCAATCTCGCCGCGCCGTTCGGTAAAAGCACCGCGCGTCCGCCTTGCCTTCGCCGAGCCTATCGGGCGGATGGACGACGTCGCGGCCACTCTCGACCGCCTGCTCGCCGAGTTGTGCGCCCGCTTGGAAAAGACATCCAAAGGGGCACGGCGGCTGGAACTGGTTCTCTATCGGGTCAATGGCACCACCACGGGCGCCACCATCGGCACCGGCCGTCCGGTCCGCGAGGTGGACCACCTGAAACGCCTGTTCGCCGAGAAGCTGAGCACCCTCGACGTCGGTTTCGGGGTCGAGACCATAACCCTGGCCGCCACCGCCACCGATCCCCTGTTCCCCGTTCAAGGCACCCTCGACGGCCACGGCGGAATGAAAGAGAACGCGGCCCATCTGATAGACCGCCTCGGCAACCGCCTCGGCGCCGAGGACGTCATCCACCTTTGCCCCCGTGCCAGCCATATCCCGGAACGGGCCTCGCAGGCGGTCTCCGCCCTCGCCCAGGCACCGTGCCCATGCGGCAAGACGAGGAATGAACCCGACCGGCGGCCGCCCCGCCCCCTCCACCTCCTGCCCTCGCCCGAGCCCATCCAGGTGGTGGCGCCGGTCCCCGATGATCCGCCGGCGATGTTCCGCTGGCGCCGCCATCAGCACCGGGTGGTCGAGGCCGAGGGACCCGAGCGAATTGGTCCTGAATGGTGGTTGGAGGAACCCCTGGCGCCGGCTTCCCAGCAGGACCGCATCCGTGACTACTACCGGGTCGAAGATTCAACTGGTCAACGCTTCTGGGTCTACCGGGATGGCCCCTATCGCCCCGGGATCAAGCCGCGTTGGTACCTGCACGGTTTTTTTGCCTAAGAAAAATGGTCCCCCCATGACCGCCTACGCCGAACTTCAGGTAACCAGCAACTTCAGTTTCCTGCGCGGGGCCTCGCACCCCGAGGAACTGGTTGGCGAGGCCGCCACCTTGGGGCACGCGGCCATCGCCATTGCAGATCGCAACACCTTGGCCGGCGTCGTCAGGGCGCACCAAGCCGCCATGCGGGCCGGCATTCGCCTTATCGTCGGGGCGCGTCTCGACCTCGTCGACGCCCCCAGCCTGCTCTCTTTTCCCACCGACCGGGCGGCCTACGGCCGGCTGGCGCGGCTGCTGACCATCGGAAGAAGGCGCGCGCCCAAGGGGGAGTGTCATCTCGACCTCGCTGACGTCATCGCCCACGGTGCCGGTCAGGTCGTCGTCGCCGTCGCGCCGGAGACCCTCGACCGGACCTTTAGCGACGCCCTGAATAAGTTGAGGCATCACTTTAAAAAAAGACTCTATCTCGCTGCACAGAATCT
>PVBE011565818.1_pt1 | contig 10882 bp, 5 predicted proteins | sample 1631181 | NCBI WGS metagenome assembly PVBE01 (sample SAMN08397723, study PRJNA350692) | Marine metagenome, whole genome shotgun sequencing project. | isolation source: water | place: Pacific Ocean | collected 2012-04 | reverse complement strand
ATCACGGACCAAGGCGATCCGCGCTCGCGCTCGCCACGCACATCGCCACAGACGCAGCAAGTGACAAGGTCTTCGCCAAAAATGTGCGGCCGTTCGTGGCACCGACGCAATTGTGCACCATGGGTAGAAATGACGCTTACTCGGGCGGCGGTTCCTCGGACACGCCGGGATTCGAACTATTTTCAAGACTTGGGTCGTTGGCTGTGCCCCAGCGGGCCTCGGGGCAACTGGCTCGTGAATGTCAAAGTTGCTCCATGCTCTCACAAGCGGTAATCTGGAAGGCACTCACGGTTCTATCCCCGTCTCGATTAAGTTGATGCGCGTGAACAGCGGTCCATCTTCGTCGAGTTCTACTTCCCCGAGCCTGATCGAGCGGGCTCGCGGTCACGATCCAGAGGCCTGGCAGAGGTTGACGCAGATCTATACGCCCCTGGTCTATGCCTGGGCACGGCAAGCCGGTCTGCAATCGACCGATGCGGCGGACGTGGGCCAAGAGGTCTTCCGAACCGTCTCGCAACGGATCGTCGACTATCGACAAGATCGAGGGACGGGGTTCAGGGCCTGGTTATGGGGGATTACTCGCAACAAGCTCAGAGAATTGGCACGTCGTCATGCTAACACACCGCAGGCCAAAGGCGGGACAGTAGGACATGAACAGCTGAAGTCGCTGGCCGACATTCCCGACGAAGAATCCTGCAACCTTCAGACGGTCGAACCACGATCTCGGTTGATGCACCGAGCACTCGAAGTCATTCGGGCAGAATTCGAGCCTTCCACCTGGCAGGCTTTCTGGCGATCAACGGTAGACGAGCAACGCACCGCCGACATCGGCGCCGATCTGGAAATGACGACCAAGGCGGTGCGACAAGCCAAATATCGTGTTATGCGTCGGTTACGGTTGGAACTCGATGATCTTCGCTAGAGAGCGATCGCAGCAACCAATTCAATTACAACAACTTGCGTCTTGCCCTTGGACGCCGTATGTGGACTTCTACCATTTTCCGAAGAAAGTCGTGTGGCGCTTTGGTCAATAACTCATGGAACGCAAGCGAACACGCTGTTCCTTCAGCCCTCGAACACTCCGCCTTCTCCATGGAGCATACGATGCATCCCAGTCGCGACGATTTAGCCGGCCTTGTTTTCGGGACGCTCGGTGAGGATCAGGTGGACGGCGTCGCCGACCATGTGGAACAGTGTCGTGACTGCGAAGAGACGATGCGGGAGCTGGAAACCGCGTCCAACGACGTTCTCCGCACCTTAAGAGGTCCGCGCGAAAAGACTCGCTACGAACAGGAATCAGACTGTCGCAACCTGCTCGCAGTGGTTGCGGTCATCGGCCACGAGCCATCCGTCGTCCGTCACGACGAAGTTTCGGCGCCTTCTGAAGATCTCGGCACGATTCGCGACTATCAGCTACAGGCCAAGCTGGGCCAAGGTGGGATGGGGACCGTCTACAAGGCTCTCCATCTCCAACTGCAGAAGATCGTTGCCTTGAAGGTACTTCCCTCCGAGCGAATGAAAGATGGACAAGCGGTCAGTCGGTTCCACCGTGAAATGACGGCAGTGGGCAGGTTATCGCACCAGAACATCGTCGGTGCGCACGATGCGGGAGAGCACGAAGGCACCCACTACCTGGTGATGGAATACGTCGATGGCGTCGATCTGTCTGAATTAGTGCATCGAATCGGGCGGCTACCGATTGCGGACGCCTGCGAGCTGGTGCGGCAAGCGGCCATTGGCCTGCAGCACGCTCACGAGCACAGCCTGGTGCATCGCGATATCAAGCCGTCAAACTTGATGATTGCGATGCAAGGCCAACTCAAGATTCTCGATCTGGGGCTGGCCCGACTGCATAACGGCCATCATGGCGAGTTGACATCGACCGGCCAAATGATGGGCACGATCGATTACATGGCTCCAGAGCAAACGGGTGACAGTCGCGACGTCGATATACGTGCGGACATTTACGGTTTGGGAGCCACGCTGTTCAAGCTGCTGTGTGATCGCGCACCGTATGCCGACGAGCATCTCGACACGATGATCAAGAAGCTGAACGCGCTGGCGACACAGTCGGTTCCTTCGGTTCGGGAACATCGCGAAGAAGTGCCTGAGGAACTAGCCGCGATCGTTGCGAGGATGCTGGCCAAGGAGGCGGAAGATCGATACTCGAATCCGCAGGAAGTTGCCGGCGCTTTAGCGCCGTTTGTTGCGGGCTGTGACTTGGCGGGTTTGTTGGAGCGTGCGGAGCAAGAATCAGAAGTTGAGTCCGAGGATGCGTCGCTGGCTAGGACGAACGAGTATCTGCCATCTCCCTCCACCGAGACGGAAGACGATGCCAAAGAGCAAGTCGGGGCGGAAGGCGATCAAACACACTGTTTGGAAAAGACGCAGCTCGCCAAGTTGGTTCCAACGCCCACCGCGTGGCACAAACGACCGCTGACCGCCGTAGGCGTGGCGTTAGCCCTGGCGGGTATCGTTGCGGCTGCCGTGATCATTCGGGTCATGACCAACAGGGGCGAGTTGATCGTCCGTTCAGAAGATGACAACGTCCAAGTCGCCATAAGACGCCACCACGGCGAACCGGTGGAAGACATCGAGTTTGCCAAAGGCAAAGGCCAAACGACACTCTGGTCAGGGAAGTACGAAGTCGTTATCACTGGAGACAACGCCGATCAATTCAAAATCACTCCAAGCATCGTCACTCTCAGCCGTGGTGGAAGGGAAATCGTCACGATTGAGAAGAGAACGATGGAAACAGTCGCGACGACGAACTACGCGAACAGCGACCGCCGAGTTGCCGAATGGGTGTTGAAATTAGGCGGAGAGTTAAGTTGTGTCATCGACGGCGAATACATTTCAACTTCAGATCCGACGAAGCTGCCCGAAACCGGGAAGGTGTTTCTGCGCAGCATTTCGCTAACTGGAAAAGGAGAGAACGTTGGTGACCTTGAACTTGCACGTCTTGGAGCGCTGAAGGATTTGCAGAATCTCGGGATACCCGGTGCTCGTTTTACCGATCGCGGCATCGTTCATCTTGCTTCGCTCAAATCCTTGACGGTGCTCCACATTTATTCAAACGAGATATCCGACGATGGATTACGGCATCTCAATTCGCTTACGAACTTGAAGTTCCTTCATCTGAGAGACACCAAGGTGACCAATGCGGGTCTGAAACACTTGACAAGCCTTGCCAAGCTCGAAACTGTTATTGTTGATGGAACGAAGGTCAATGCGACGGGTGTCGCCGAGCTGCAGAAGGTCCTGCCGCATTGCAACATCATTTGGGACGGCGCGCACCACGGTTCGTTGGCCCACTTCGACAACTTGCGTCGCGAGAACATCGACCCGTACGAACTGGCCGTCGCCAGAGAAGGGGATCCCAAGAACGCTCCGCCGGAACTCGTGGCCATCTACGGCGACAGCCGCCTGCGGGAATGGGAAGACGTAACGTCATGTGGATTCAGTGTCGACGACAGCCTGCTCGTCTCGCGCAGCAGCCGCGGCATCGTGCGGCTTTGGGAGACGTCCAGCGGAAGACAGGTTCAAGTGTGGCCGGTGGGACGAGATTTCCTGAGCCGTGATGGCTCGCGGCTGGCCGTCGTGCAGCCGGATGGCACGGTTGTGGTCTGGGATCTCACAGCCCGACGTGAACTGTGGAGCCGCAAGGTGACAACCGGCGAAGTGGTCTGCGAATTCAGTTCAGACAACAAATTGCTGGCTGCTGTCGGTGATAAACGGGTCCTGCTGCTGAAATCGGAATCCGGCGACACGCAACGGGGCATTGATATTGAGGATCAGCAGATCAGCCTCGTTCGCTTCCAGAATCAGACAAGCCGGCTGCTGCTGGGCGGGAAGAACGCCGTCAGGGCGCTGGATCTACAGAGCGGCAAGCTGACGCCATTGCAACTCGATGGGCCGTGGAAGGCGATCAGCCGTGGCGGCAAATACATCGTCACCAAACCGACCGACGAGACGATCACCCTCTGGGATGCTGCGGCCGGAGAAAAACTGCACTCACTCAAATCGCGGCATCGGACATTCTCCTTTAACGCCGATGACACACTGCTGCAAGGATCGCACGATGAATTGTCTGCTGTGTGGGACGTTGCCGACGGGAAGACAGTCCTGGAATTGGACCATCCCGGAATCATACTTGGGTTTAGCCCGGACAGGAAGACGATCGCGTCGGGGGACGATTGGTCATTCGCAACATGGGATCTTCGCTCCGGTCAACAACTGCACGTGACACGCCTCGCATTGCGCAGTAGCGCGTTCAGCTTCAGCCGTGAAGGCAATCTGCTGGCGACAACCGGTCGTGACACACAGCAAAACAATCAGTTTAGGGAGGAACTTGTCGTACGTGATGTGGAGAGCCTGGACGTTCGCACAATCCTTCCGGCTCCGTCTTCGGGCTACGTGCATCGAATCGCAATGAACTCCGACGGCCGACGGCTCGCCTTGGGGTTCAATGACGGCACGACGCATATCGTGGAAGGCTTTTCGGGTGCGGCGATACATCGCTTCAGCGGCGTTCTTCTCAATAAAAAATCACCGTTGACGACGATTAGCCCGGACGGGCAGTATCTCGTCACCGGCCGGATCGGCGGCCATACGATCGAACTTCGAGACGCGAACAGCGGGGAAGTTGTTCACAGTTTTCGCGCCATCAATATCGCCAACGCTCACCGGGCCGCATTCAGTCCGGATAGCAAGCTTTTGGCCCTTTCCGACGTCGCTCAATTGACCCTGTGGAACCTGGCGGATCAGCAGGAAGCTATGTCCAACGAGAAACTTCGTATCGTCCTCGCCGAGCAAGGGAAAGTGCTTTCCCTTGCTTTCAGCCCCGATGGCGGCGCGTTGGCCATTGTCAGGTCAGATGGGACCACGAACAACGTTAATCCCCAAACAGGGGAACTGGAACGCACGATCGGCCAGCCTGGTGAATCAGCCCGTGCAGTGGTCTGTTACAGTTCCGATGGTCGCACATTGGCATTCGCGACGCCAAACACAGCAAGCCTGACACTGTACTCGTCACAAACCGGCGACCGGCTGCACACACTGATACAAACGCGAGTTTGGTATGCGGCCCCCACAACTCCGATGGCCTTTTCGCCCGACGGTTCCCAATTGGCCTCGTCGCCGCACGACGGCTCGATCTGGTTCTGGGACCCGCAGACGGGCGAACTCAAGCACAAACTCCGGATCGGCCCGCCCACTGGAATCATCCGGCAGATTCTGTACACCCACGACGGCCGGCATCTCATCACGGTCAACGGCAACGGCATCGTGTATGTTCTGCGACTGGTCCCCGCAGATTCGTTCAACAAAACACTGAAGTAGACATGAGATGCTGCTTGATTTCATGGAGAAGAATACCGTGCGATCGCGCAGCCGTCCTTTCAACTCATACGTTTCATGATGCGTCTCGAAAATCGACCCTGTTTTTGAAACAGTCCTGTGGCCCGGCAGAGGGGCGGAACAGCGTGCCGACACGAACGATTCTGGAAGGGGTAGAATGAGGCCGTCCGAGCGCCCCGAGAATGGAACCATTTTCGCGACGACAAATAACGGTCGGTGATCTGGTGTGGGACGTGCCGTCTGCAAATTACTTTCACAGCGCCTCCTCCTAGCTGCTGCCGATCCCTGTCTAAATGACTATCGATCGACGTTGCGAACCGTCGGAACTGGGGCGATTGTTTCGGTCATCTTGATTCATGACCGTGAAGGCATTCAGCGTTTTGTCGGCCGTGGCAAATGAGAAATCAACCTGTCCGATCGCGACCGGAAACTGTAAGTTGATGCCCACTGGTAGATTGAAGTGATTGAGAATTGAGTTTTGGCTGGCTAGAATCTGTCGTGATGCCCGTCGATTGTTGAAGGAGTCGGCATGATGCAGTTGCGATGTGGTCGTCGCTGAAAGGAACTGTTGTGAATAGAATTCTTTTCGTTTTGTTGATTGTGTGTTGTTGCTTGAACCACATTCCCGTTTATAGCCAGTCGCAGCAGCCATCGCGAACGTGGAAGGATTCGACGGGGAAATTCAGCATTGAAGCTGTGTTTGTACGTGTTGTTGGCAAACAAGTGGTACTGCAGCGCGCTGACAACAAAAAGGAAATCACCCTTCCCCTTGCCAAGTTGAGTCTCGCGGACCAACAATACGTGCGAAAACTGATTCCGTCGGTGCCTCGCCCAGCGGATGGCCGGTTGGACAATAACTTGAAGTGCGTCGATCTCTCCGACTTGAAAGGAGATCTGCCGCTGGACGTCGTGAGCAGCAAACAGATCTTGCGGCGCTCTGAATCCTGGGAATACAGCACTTGGAAGCCGGAGGCGAGAAAAGACGACACGGTCGGCTATCCCTCGATGGTTCACAATGATCGCGGCAAGAATCCTGATGGCAAGTTTTATCTTTATTTTGCCCACCACGATCCGACGTCGGGGATTGCTTGTGCCATTGCCGACTTGATCGAAGGCCCTTACCACAAGCTTAAGAAGCTCGAGCCCGACCGGGAGAACAGTCTGGTGCTGGTCAACCCGCATTTTCCTGGCAAACTTGGCGACCCGTCGCACTACTCGAGTCCTTCGGTCGTCTGGAACGAGGATGAGAAACTGTGGTTCATGTATTTTCACTACTACAATCACTTTCACAGGCTTTGGGAAGAGCACCCGGACTATCCCGGTGGTGGGAATCAGATGACGGCGTTGGCCACCTCGCCTGACCTGTCTTCTCATGACTGGACGATCGTCGAAGACGAGGGCACTGACAAGGTCAACATTCCCAAACATCTGCCAGTGTTGGCCACGACGAAGAAGGCGTGGATGTATGGCACGTCTTCCTACCACGCGATTCAGCGGTTGCCGACCGGCGAGTGGCTGGCCTTTATGCGTGGAACGGATGTCAAGGGCGTCTGCAGTGTCGGCTTTGCCAGATCTCAAGACGGCAGAAAGTGGGAAATGTCTCCGGAGAACCCAACGATCCGTCCGAAGACGGGGCGGGACGCGGAAATTGGAATTTATCGGCCAGGTTTTGTCGGCTATCTGGGTAAGAATCCGGCTGGCAAACACAAATACCTGGTCGTTTGGGCAGAGAGCCGCAAGGGCGCTGACGTGCCGAGAATGCGCTACGGTTATACGACCGATTTCGTGAAGATCACTCCGGACCCACGAGGTTTCGCCAAGTGGCCGGGCGGCGACGGTTTGATCAGCACTTGGCGCGTTGACGATAAACTCTACCTGTTTGCCGCGAAGTACCTGCACGTGATGAAGTTGCCTGTCTTCCGCTAATGTCTGCGAACGAGTTTAAGTCGATGAACAAGTATCAGCGTCGAGCCAGAAAGAGCGGCGAGCAACGTGTCAGCGGCGCAGAGATCTGGCGGCTGGTCGACCTTTCAAAGAGCAGCGACCCGCGGTATTTCGAGTCGATCGACTAGCTCTCAACGCACATCACAATGCCAAATTCCTGGCTGTTGCTCATAGAACCCAGAGCGGGAGTCTGCGTCTGAAACATTCAATATTCGCGGCCTAACTAACGACGCTTCCCATCGTTTTTTCGCAATGCGTTGGGAATCTTCGGTTCGCACGTTTCGTACTTCGGTCAGACACACCGAAGCACGCTGAGAGATCGATGATAGGATCGGAAATCCGTAAAACCGACGAGGTTTCTGGAGTGGCGCAGAAAACCACCCTTTTTGGTTCGCGCGGCGCCAACCGAAATATACCTCCAACGGGGTGGTCCATCGCACGCGATCGAGGCTGTTGCAGAAAACGGTCGGTGCCGGGTTCTTTGGACTCGCCGTAATCCCAACGTTTTTCGAACCAATTGCTTTTCGGCCCCGCGCTGTTCGGCTAGGCCAGGCTTTTCTCGGAGTGCATTCGCTTTCGCTTGCAGGCTCCAACTCTAATAAAATCTGGGGACTGTTCGAGGGCTTCGAGACGCTGGACCAGTTGTTTCGCTTGCTGGATCAGGTCCGGACATTGGCAGACGCTGTACAGCTAGGCAGCCACAGAAAACTGCAGGGTCGCTTCGCTCCAACACAGGCACGCGCTCCACCAAATCTGAAGACGCCCTGGCAGTTCACCGAGTCGGAACTTGTTCCGTATTCAACTGAGGCCGGCGGAACATGGGGATCCATTTTCCGCCCGGCTTGATGTCGACGATAGTGTTGCCGCGCCAGGTTTGGGTGTAGAGCACGCCGTTGATCGGCTCGCGGACTTGAGCCATCCGCAAGGGATAAGTGACCGTGAGCTGGTCGCCCGACGTGACTTGGTCGAACACAACGTACGCTCCTTCCCAGGTGACGCTGTTCGGTTTGCGGTTCGCCAGCGTTAGGACGCGATCTTTGCGCGCCCACGACGGTACGCGGACTAAAACCTTGCGAGTTTTCTTGACCGTGATGTTCAGCTCGCCACGATGCGGCAAGCAGGAGTTGATGGTGAGCTGCGGCGAATCGCGGTTAAACGCCAGATTGACTCGCGTCACCTCGTCGTCGCCGGTGACGCCGTGTGTCCAGATTGCATGTCCCGCGCGAATGACGGCATCACTGCAGCAGCCCATCATGTCGATCCCAGGCAACTCCGCGTCGAGCGTCGAAGGCAGATGGTTCACCCAGTCTGGGAACCCACACAGTCCCAGCAGGCGGCCTTCCATCTTGCGAGCGGCTTGGATTGACCTCTCGTAGCGGCCTTTGAGTTCTTCCGATCGCATTCCTGCGACTTCTTCACGGACGTCAAAACCCCGGTCGGCGCTGAGCCAGAGGACGGGTTTGCCAACCTCTTGTGTTTCGGACACGGCCGGGATGCGGATTGCGTATTTGGTGCTCAAGTACGATTCTGTTGCCGTCCGCTGATCTCCCTCCACTTGGTCGTAGACGATCAGCTCCGACAAATCGCTGTTGAAGAATTCGCCGAATTCACGAAGCGCTCCGACAGCGGCAACAGTGCCTTTGCCGTAATCGATCGATTGGCTCGCCTTTTTCCCGATGAGTTCTCCGTCGCCGTAGATCCGTTTTTGCGATGAATCGTACGTCACGGTCACGATATGGAACCCTTCGGACAACGCCCTGTTGGACCACATGCGGTCGTACGTCTGTTTTGTGCCACCAGTCGTGAAAAAGTACACCTTTCGGTCCTGAGTGACCTCTAGATTAAACCCCTTGCCCCAGTTGATGGGGTTGTCATAGTTCGAGAAGAACGAACCTCCCGGCTTATCGGCAACGTTCAATACGGCGATCACCGTGAACTCCTTCAGCCGCAATTTCTCGCTGCTCTTCAGCAGGCCATAAGATTTTGCGTTGAACCGGACGGCGGGAAGATTCTTGATGGTGGAGACGTTCGCCGACTTGTTCGGTTCGCCGACCATCCGCTCGACGTGGTTGCCGCTTGCTGACCGGTCGTTCCAACTCACCGTTCGGGTAATCTCTTTGGCGATGCGACGCTCGAGACACTGCCTCACCACCTCCTGATAACGGGGCGTTACGCGAAAGATCGATTCCATCAGCTGGCCGCGAAAGATCTGTTCGGCTCGATCGTAGTATTCGACCTGATGAGCGAGCCGGGGATCGAGGTGACTAGCCGAGCCGAGGCGGCAGGCGATGTCGACTATGTCGCCCATCGTGCAGCCTTCGCAGTCGATGCCGCGCCGGTCCCAGCCCGTCGCCACCAACAGCACTTCGCCAAGCCAACCGGTCATGCTCCCGGCGTCCGGATTCCGTGCCGGATCGTAGAGCCACTGGAAAGTGTGGTCCACCTGCCCGTACAACTCGAGGGCCTTCTCGCGGTCACCCTTCTTGATGAGCTGTCGAGCGAGATGGCACATTCCTGGCAGGCAGTGTGTGTGAGCATGCATGTGCCAGCTCGCGCCGCTTGTAGGGCTCTTTCCGCCGAAGGAACCGTCAGGCCGAAACGACCCGTCGTCGCCGTGCCGATCCTCGCTGTTCATGAGCCGATTGGCCAGCGCAATTGCGAAATCCAGAGCTGCCTCATCTCCGGTCAGCTCGTACCACTTCGAGAATGCCCAGAGGTCCCAGCCAACAACCAGATGATGCCAACCGCCGAGCGACGGATCGGCAGCATGCTGCTTTGGCGGCGAACCGACTGCAAAATCGGACTGGTTGAAACTCGCGACCTTTCCAATGCCATCCCGTTCAGACACTTGTGCATATCGTCGCATCGTGTCGAGCATCTGTTTTGCCCACTCCTTGAACCGTGGCTCGCGCGTCTGCTCGTACATCAGGATGATGTTCTTCGCCAGTTCGCCATGACCCAACGCGCAAGTGCGAGGCTGTTGCTCGACCTGATATGGCAAGCCGACGCTCGGATCCGTAACGCTCAACAAATACGCCAGCTGTCCCCGTTCGATGGGATCGTTTTCCTTTGCCTCACCCAGTATCTCGTGAAGCATCGCGTGTGCACCCATATTGCGGTTGTTATTGTCCATCCCATCGACGGGATGGTGTTTCAACCGCGCCCACGGTAACGCTCGATTGTCAAAGTAAAACCGTAGCAATGGCTTGCGGTCGCTGGTCCACCCCACCGGCTCGCACTGCTGCGTGAGATACCCTTTCCACGCCTTCCTGACCACATCGACCGGGTCAACGGTCGCTGCGCGAGTTTCAAACAGCGGCTTCAACTCGACGTGATCCAGAACTTTGATCTGGCGAGGTACGCCTGTCATTTTCGCTGGCTTGCCGTCGCCCGTCGGACCGGGCTCCGCCGAGATGGTAACGTTCCAACTCGCCAGCCAAACGGTAATCACGAGCAATCTCATTTTTTGCGAATTCATATGCGTTGCTCTCCTCGTCCGAATTCTACTTTCACCGAGCCGCGAAAACCAACCAAAGGCCGCGGGCGTCAGCAACCGAAGTGTGTCACTTAACCACCGTTT
>PVBE012791263.1_pt1 | contig 10884 bp, 1 predicted proteins | sample 1631181 | NCBI WGS metagenome assembly PVBE01 (sample SAMN08397723, study PRJNA350692) | Marine metagenome, whole genome shotgun sequencing project. | isolation source: water | place: Pacific Ocean | collected 2012-04 | reverse complement strand
TCCATGCGCGAGCGGCCCCTGCTCGAGGGGATTGCGGAGGTGGCCTTGGCCACGCAGCCCGAGGCGTTCGAAGAAGATGTGTTTGAGAGCGAGCGCTCCGAGCTCACCAGCCTCAGCTTTGATGAGCGGCTGGTGCACATGCTCACCGTGGTGCAGCGGGAGGTGGCCTCGGTTCTAGAGCTCAGGGATGCAGAGGGCATCGACCCAGACGAGCCCCTCGATACCCTCGGGCTCGACTCGCTCATGGCCGTGCAGCTGCGGGACCGATTCTCGCGCCTGACTGGCACGAAGCTCTCGGCGACCTTGGCGTTTGATTACCCCACGCCTCGGGCTCTGAGTGAGTATTTCTCGGAGCTCTTGGGGGCGAGCCAGCCTGCGGCGGTGATGGTGCGTGACACCTCAGATCTGGCGTCGCTCGTAGGCACCCTCACCGATGCCGAGCTCGATACGTACGGCCTCAGGGCTGGCCTCGAGCGATTGGTTGAAGATCAGCAGAAGGCCACAGGAGAGCCAGCTGAGGAGGCTCCGGAAGACGAGTCGGTGGATGTTGAGTCGATGGACACCGATGACCTACTATCTCTACTCCAGCAGAAGTACGGAAAGGACGGCGACGTCTGATGAGCGACTCGAAGGTTGCCCAGCTCGAAGCGTTCCTTCGTCGTACGACGGCGGATCTACTCGACGCCGAAAAGCGTCTCGAGTCGCTCGATGCTGCACGCCACGAGCCCATTGCCATCGTGGGGATGGCCTGTCGCTTGCCCGGTGGGGTGATGACCCCCGAAGACTACTGGAAGCTCTTAGCCCAAGGCCGTGATGCGGTGGGTCCCTTTCCTTCCCGCTGGGATGCCGATGCCATCTACGACCCAGACCCTGAGGCGGTGGGCAAGAGCGTCACTCGGCAGGGTGGATTTATCGAGGACATCGACCTCTTCGATGCGAGCTTCTTTGGCATTCCTCCCAAAGAAGCCAACGCCATGGATCCCCAGCAGCGCATCATCCTGGAGACCACGTGGGAGGCTCTCGAACGCTCGGGTATTGAACCTGCGAGTCTTCGGGGCAGTGCCACCGGGGTGTACGTCGGCTCAGATGGGACGGACTACGGGCAGGAAGACCCCTCTCTAGAATCGCTCGATGGCCATCGTGCCACCGGCGGCGTCAACAGTGTGCTCTCGGGCCGAATCTCGTACCTCTTAGGTCTCCATGGTCCGGCGATGACTCTCGATACCGCCTGCTCGTCATCTCTGGTGGCGCTCCACCTCGCATGCAGTGCCCTTCGGCAGGGTGAGTGTGAGCGTGCGGTGGTGGTCGGCAGTCAGGTGATGACCACGCCCGGGGCATTTATCAGCTTTAGCCGACTGCGGGCTCTAGCGCCCGACGGACGCTGCAAGAGCTTCTCAGCAGCAGCCGATGGAACGGGCTGGGGAGAAGGCGTCTGTGCCCTGGTTCTCTTGCCACTCTCGGTCGCGAAGAAGTCGGGCCACACCATCTTGGGATTGGTCCGAGGAACGGCCGTCAACCAAGATGGAAAGAGCCAAGGGCTGACGGCTCCCCATGGGCCATCTCAGGAAAAGGTGGTTCGCCAGGCGCTCGAGTCGAGCCAGCTCGGTCCCGCGGATATCGACCACATCGAGGCGCATGGCACGGGGACCGTTCTCGGAGATCCCATCGAGGCTTCAGCCTTGGGCCAGATCTTTGGCGCGCGGCCTAAGGAACTCGGCCCGGTGTATCTCGGCTCGGCCAAGTCCAACCTAGGTCACACGCGTGCAGCGGCAGGTTTAGCGGGCGTCATCAAGGTGGTGCTCTCTCTCCAAAATGAGACGCTTCCCAAGACCCTGCATGCTGAAGAACCCAGTCCCCACATCGAGTGGCCAGATACGGGCCTTCAGCTCTTGCAGCAAGCACGGCCATGGCAACGCAGAGATGGACACACCCGGCGCGGTGGCGTCTCGTCCTTTGGCTTCTCGGGCACCAACGCCCATGCCATCATCGAAGAAGCGCCCGAGCCAAAAGACACCCAGAGAGCTGATGGAGAGATTGGCTGTCCACTGATTCTATCGGCGAAGTCGCAGGAAGCCCTTCGGTCTCAGGCCGAGCGCTGGGCGAGCTGGCTCGCTCTGAATCCCGATGTCTCTTGGCCCGATGTTCTTCATACAGCAGCCACCACCCGAACCCATTTTGAGACACGTGCTTCAGTCACAGCCCGTGATGTGAGTGCGGCCAAGGATGTCCTCCAGAGTATTGCGCAGGGTAAGGCCAACCGTGATGCCGTCATCTCCACTGAGGGGCGACCGGGCAAGCTGGCCTTTCTCTTTACCGGGCAGGGCAGCCAGATGGCCCAGATGGGCGCGCAGCTCTACCGGGAGCATCCGGTCTTCGAGATGGCACTCGATGTGGTGGCCCGTGCTCTCGATGTTCATTTAGAGACGCCACTCTTAGAGGTGATGTTTGCGGAGGAGGGCAGTGAGAAGAGCGAGCTTATTGACCAGACTGCCTACACGCAGCCTGCTCTCTTCGCTCTCGAAGTGACCATGGCGAGGCTCTGGCAGCTCGTGGGGGTTCAACCCGATGTTCTCTTAGGCCACTCCATCGGTGAGCTCACCGCCGCGCACATCTCGGGCGTTCTCAACCTCAAAGATGCAGCGAAGCTGGTCTGTGCCCGAGGCCGGTTGATGCAAGGGTGCGAACCTGGCGGCGCCATGGCCTCACTCGAGGCAACCGAAGCTGAAGTGAGAGAGGCTCTCGCAAACGAGCCAGGCCGAGTCGACATAGCAGGACTCAATGGGCCCAAGCAGACGGTCATCAGTGGTGACGGCGAAGCCGTCGAGCGGGTGATGGAGCACTTTCGTAGCCAAGACCGAAAGGTCACGGCGCTGAAGGTCTCTCATGCTTTTCACAGTGCGCACATGGACACCATGTTGACTGAGTTTGCTGAGGTTGCGGCAACTTGTACGTTCTCTGAGCCGCGTATTGCCGTCGTCAGCAATGTCACTGGCAAAGAAGCAAGTGCAGAAGAGCTTCAGTCGCCGGCCTATTGGGTGCGTCACGTACGCGAAGCAGTGCGCTTCGTCGATGGCATGCAGCGTCTCTCGGCCATGGGTGTGAAGAGCTTTGTCGAGTGTGGTCCACGCGGTGTTCTCTGTGCCATGGGCGCAGGATGCATCGATGATACCTCGGCGCGCTTCATCGCTTCGCATCGCAAGACTCAGGGTGAGCTCGGATCGCTGAGTCGGGCCATGGGCCAAGTCTATGTGGCGGGGCATGCCCTCGACTGGGACGTGGTGGTCAAAGAACTCGGTGGGCAGTGGGTCGATCTGCCAACCTACGCTTTCCAGCGTAAGCGCTATTGGCTCGAGAGTGCGGGTCGAGCTGGGCTCAGTGGTACGCGCAGTGCTGGTGCATGGCCCTTAGCGGGTCAAGAGCTGGTCTTGCCAGGAGGGGGAACCCTTCATCTCCTCGACATTGGTCCAGGGGTTCAGCGCTATCTGGGAGATCACCTGGTGTATGAGCGGGTGGTGGTACCGGGCGCGTTCTACGTAGGCGTTCTGCTATCGCTTGGCGCGAGTCGTTGGCCCGAGCGAACCATCGAACTCACCGACGTTCAGTTTATCGAGGCTCTCTTCTTTGATCGCCAAAACGAGAGAGCACCGCTTCACGTGCACCTACAGCCCGAGGGCGACGATTCGATTCGAGCGACTCTGGCCGCGTATCGGGGCGATAGCTGGACCACGCACGTCACCGCGATCATGCGGGTGGTGGGTGATTACGAGAGCGAGACCTTGAACCTCGATGGACAGAGTCTCGATGTGCTCGAAGAGGATGTGCTGGTGGGCATGCTCGAGGCACTCGATATTACCTGGGGCCCCCAGTGGCGTTGGCTCCGCGAGGTTGGCGAGCGGGGTGAGGGGCGTATTGGCAAGCTGGTGGTGCCCGATGGCGTGCCAGAAGATGCGCCTATCCCTGGCGGACTGCTCGACAACTCGTTCTCCGTCCCATTTCGCGACAACCATGCCGAGGGTGATGACCCCGTCCCGAGGCTTCCGTTTAGACTCGATCGCGTGGTGTGGTACGGCGAGCGGGCTAGTATTGGCTGGGTGACCGGCGAGCCACGCTCGATGGAGACCGACACCCAGAGCGCCGACTTGGCGTACTGGGATAACCAAGGCCGCCTCGTGGCGCGCATCGAAGGCTTCATGGCGCGGCGAGCGCCCAAGCATCTCTTTATGCGTGGTAGCAGCAATCCGCTCTATCAGATCAACTGGCAGCGGGTGAGTGAGCCGACTTCGGCCTCCGAAGCAGCGGCGATGTTGGTCCTAGGCACGGAAGGGCTGCTCAGCGAAGCACTCGGCGTGGCTGTCTGCGACAGCTTTGATGCTGTGGATACGCCGCCTCAGAGGTGGCTCATCGATGCAACCGCGCACGACGATGATGCGGCCGAGCAGGCCAAGTCCATCTGTGAGGAAACCCTCGCTCTCGTGCAGGCGTGGCTCCAAGATTCAACGCAGAGTGAGACGGAGCTCGTCGTCGTCACCCGCCAGAGTGTTGCATGCCGGCCTGGCGAGCCGGTACCGGGTCTCGCAGGGGCCGCGCTGAGCGGACTGATTCGCTCAGCCCGGCATGAAGAGCAGGACCGAATCATTCGCTGGGTCGACGTGCCAGATGGACCCATCGACCAAGAGCTTCTCGATCTTGCCCTGGCCCAGAGTGATGAGCCCGAGCTGGCGATTCGTGCTGAGTCTTTGCTTATACCGAGGCTCGGGCGTGCTCTCTCCACCGAGCAAGATGCGTCCACTCTGCCCGAGCTGAGCTCTGGGGCGGTGCTCGTGACGGGGGGAACTGGAGCGATTGGTCAGCGTCTCGCTCGTCATCTCATCGAGTGCCATCGGGTACGGCATCTGGTCTTGACCTCCCGCCGCGGTGAGGATGCACCGGGTATGCGTGAGCTTCGTGACGAGCTCACCGCACTCGGGGCCGAGTCGGTGGTGATTGCGTCGTGTGATGTCGCGAGCCGAGGCGAGGTCGATGCACTGATGGCCCGCTTCACCGATGAGATCCCACTCTCGGGTGTGATTCACTTAGCGGGTGTGATCCAAGATGGACTCATCTAAGGGCTCACCCCTGAGAGCTTGCATGCAGTCATGAGGCCAAAGGTCGATGGTGCGTGGAACCTTCACGCGGCCACCGAGGGCCAAGAGCTCGCTTGCTTTGTGCTCTTCTCGTCACTCGCTGGGATGATGGGTAACCCTGGGCAGGGTAATTACGCTGCGGCCAATGTCTTCTTAGATGCACTCGCGGCAGAGCGCAGCTCTCGTGGCCTCGTAGGTCGGAGCCTCGCGTGGGGACCATGGGCCGATTCGGGTATGGCCGATACGCTCGATTCAGTCGACCAAGAGCGCATGAAGCGCATGGGGATGATTCCGCTCTCCGGTGAGGATGGGCTGGACCTATTTGATGCCGCTTTGGCGCACGATGGGTGTGAACTCATGTGTGCGCATTTTGAGACAAAGATTCTTCAACGCCAGGCCAATGAGGGAGCCACGATTGCGCCCCTTCTCAGAGGTCTCATCACCGTCCAGTCGCAGCGCACGTCGCTGTGGCTCGAGCGACTGGCATCGATGGCCGAAGAAGAGCGCTTTGGCACCGTGCTCGAGCTGGTGCGTACAGAGGTGGTCTCGGCGCTCGGCTTGGCCGACATTGGCTTGGTGGCCCCTGATGAGCCACTCCAGAACTTGGGGCTCGATTCACTGATTGCCCTCGAGCTTCGAAATAGGTTGGGGCAACGCTTTGGTATCGCTCTGCCTGCGACCTTGGCATTTGATTACCCAACCCCTGAAGCCATCGTGGGGCTGGTGCTCGAGCGAGCCGCGCTGGTGTCTGTGGATAGAGCCAAGGGTGTCCGCCGGGTGGTGGCGGCCGATGAGCCAATCGCGGTGGTGGGGATGGCCTGTCGCTTACCCGGTGGCGTGGAGAATCCCGAAGACTTCTGGTCTCTCTTGGCTGACGGCCGTGATGTGATTGGTCCGTTCCCTGATCGTTGGGATGCAGATGCTCTCTACGATCCAGATCCCAATGCGACGGGCAAGAGCTTAGCGAAAGAAGGCGGGTTTCTAGATAGCCCTGAGCTCTTTGACGCAGCGTTTTTTGGCATCACACCGCGCGAAGCTGTGGCCATGGATCCCCAGCAGCGCTTGGCTCTGGAGGTCACCTGGGAAGCGCTCGAGCGGGCAGGACTCTCGGCTTCGACGCTGCGTGATCACGACACCGGAATCTACGTCGGATCGATGGGCGCTGATTACAGTAGCCTCAGTGGTTCTCTCGAGCTGCTCGATGGTTATCGGCTGACGGGCAATGCGAGCAGTGTTCTCTCGGGTCGACTCGCTTATGTCTTAGGTCTTCGTGGGCCGGTGATGACCATCGATACGGCCTGTTCATCCTCCTTGGTTGCGCTCCACCTCGCCTGTGCGTCGCTTCGCCAAGGGGAGTGTCAGTTTGCGCTCGCCGGCGGCTCGCAGGTGATGGCCACGCCGATGACCTTCGTCGAGTTTAGTCGCTTGCGTGGTCTGGCCCCCGATGGCCGGTGTAAGAGCTTCTCGGCTCAGGCCAATGGTGCGGGCTGGTCAGAGGGTGCGGGGATGTTGGTCCTCGAGCGGCTCTCAGATGCCCAGGCTGCGGGTCGTCCTATTTTGGCTGTGATTCGAAGCTCGTCAGTCAATCACGATGGGCGCAGTCAGGGACTGACGGCTCCGAATGGACCCTCTCAGCAGGCACTGATTCGTCAGACTCTCGAGCAGGCGAATCTCTCACCCAATCAGATGGACCACATCGAGACGCACGGGACCGGGACGCCTCTCGGGGATCCCATCGAGGCCGGTGCACTCGCTGCAGTGTTTGGCCCAGAGCGTGATGCGTCAAAGCCTCTCTATATAGGCTCCTCTAAGTCGAACCTCGGTCACACCCAAGCCGCGGCTGGCGTCACGGGTGTGATCAAGGTGGTGCTCTCGCTCATCCATGAGGAGATGCCTAAGACCCTGCATGCCGATGAGCCGAGCCCCCACATCGAGTGGGAAGGCAGTGGTCTAGAGCTCTTGCATGAGAGGCGGCCGTGGCCCCGTCAATCAGAGAGCACCCGAAGAGCGGGTGTGTCGTCATTTGGTATCAGCGGAACCAACGTCCATGTGATTGTGGAAGAGCCCCCCTTGCTGGCTGCGCCCGAGCCCGAGCAAGCGGCTCGTCGTCTCGCTCCGCTCGTACTCACAGGCCGTGATGACGCTGCACTCAGGGAACAAGCAAGCCGATGGGCTCAGTGGCTCGAGCAGAGCCCTGAGGCTGACCTCAGCCAGGTGGTGTATACGGCGGCAACCTACCGAACGCATTTCGATGTGCGCGCCGCAGTCTGCGGTGAAGATCCCACCGAGCTCATTGCCGGCCTTCGGGCCCTCTCCGATGGCGTCGAGCACGCTGAGGTTCGCGTGGGTCGAGCTCAGGGGCCCGGTGATCTAGCTTTGCTCTTCACGGGGCAGGGCAGCCAGCTCCTCGGCATGGGTCGTATGCTCATGGAGACGTGCCCGGCATTTAGAGAGATCATCGAGCGGTTGATGACGGCGCTCGATGTGCACCTCGAGCAGCCTCTGGCCGAGGTGATGTTTGCCGAGCCCGGCTCAGAGCACGCCGACCTCATTGACCAGACGCACTACACCCAGCCCGCACTCTTTGCGCTCGAAGTGGCCTTGGCCGAGCTCTGGGCATCGTGGGGTGTGCGACCCGATGTGCTCATGGGCCATTCCATTGGAGAGCTCACTGCGGCCCACGTGGCTGGAGTACTCGGGCTCGAGGATGCCGCGAAGCTCGTCTGCGCCCGAGGCCGGCTGATGCAGGGATGTCAGAGCGATGGCGCCATGCTCTCGATTCAAGCCCCTGAGTCAGAGGTCGTGCCGCTCTTGATAGGGTTTGAAGGCAAGGTCGATATTGCGGGTCTCAACAGCCCCATCCAGACCGTCATCAGCGGGGACGCTGAACCCATTGATTCCATTGCGTCCCAATGTGAGACAGATGGGAAGCGGGTGAAGAAGCTCACGGTCTCGCATGCCTTTCATAGCCCGCACATGGAGGCCATGCTCGATGAATTTCGGGAGGTGGCATCGTCCTGTGTGTTCTCGCCGGCCAAGATCCCGATTATCAGCAATGTGACTGGTGAGCAGGCAACCGATGAAGAGCTGAGCTCACCGGACTACTGGGCCCGTCACGTACGCGGCGCTGTCCGTTTTGTCGATGGCATGGCCACCCTGCATGCGCGGGGTGTGAAGACCTTTGTGGAGTGTGGCCCTCGAGGGGTTCTCAGCGCCATGGGCGCGATGTGTATCGACGATGCTGAGCTTCGCTTTATCCCGTCACTGCGGCGAAAGCTCACCGATCTTGCTTCAATACGCGCGGCCATCGGTGATGTCTTCGTCTCTGGGCCAGGGTTGAGCTGGGCATCCATCTTGGGTGATGAGCCACGGGCACCGATTGTACTTCCGACCTACCCGTTTCAGCGAAAGCGCTTCTGGCTCGATGCGAGTCCGGCCCAGGCGTCTGGCTCGGTGGGAGCCACGGGACATCCCATCTTGGGATCTGGCAGCAGCGTTGCTGGAACGGCCATGTCAGCTTTTACGACTCTCATCTCGAGGACGTCGCCGGGCTGGGTGGCTGACCACGTGGTGATGGAGCAGACCATCTTTCCTGCAGCGGGCTTCATGGAGCTGATGGGGGCAGCTGGGCAGGCCATTGAGGGCGATGAGACGTGGGACCTCGCAGGGGTGGTCATCTCGGCGCCTCTCACGCTTCCGGAGCGGGGCGATGTGCGCCTTCAGGTGACGGTTGATGGTCCCGGTGACGCGGGTGAGCGGCGTGTTCGGGTCTATAGTATGCCGGCTGCGGCTGGAGCTGACTGGACGCTCCATACCGAAGCCGACTTGGTGGTGCGCGCGCAGCTCGTCGAGCCCGCGCCCGCCGCACATCTGCCGCCCGAAGATGCCACGGTGATCGACGTCGCCGAGATGTACACGCTCTTGGCCGAGAGTGGGCTCGACTATGGAGAGAGCTTTCAGGGCCTACGCGAAGCATGGCGGGTGGGCGAGAGTCTCTGGAGTCGTGTGGCTCTGCCCGAGGATGCGGCCGAGAGTGCAGAGCGGTATGGCCTCCATCCCGCCCTTTTAGATGGCTGCTTGCATACGGTGGCACTGGCCGTGAGTCTCGATGTGGAGGGGGAAGATCTCTACCTGCCTTTTAGTGTGGGAACGCTTCGGATCTGGCGACCCGGCGCGGCTACAGCCTGGGTGGAGGCAGCGCCCCTCGAGGTGAGCGAAGAGGTGATTGGGACTTCTCTCACCTTCTACAACGCGCAGGGGTTTGCGGTAGGTGAGCTCGAAGCGCTGCAGCTCAAACGCGCAGACCTAGCGTCTCTACGGCGGGCTGCGGGTGAGAGCGCCGAGCGTATGCGCTTTGAGGTTCTCTGGGAGCCGTCGGAACTACCCCAAGGTTCTCTAGAAGGACAGTGGGGCGTGTGGTGGCCGGATCAAGCCAACAACCTGACGATCATGATGTTGGGGCCGATGCTCTCAAAGGCTGGCGCTACCGTGCACGTGGTCTCGGATATCAGCGATGCGCTCTCCCTCTCTCTCGATGGACTCATTTGCTTTTGGTCTGAGGACCCAGAGAACTTTGGCGATGTCCATCAGGTGACCGTCGAGGCACTCGAGCAAGTCCAGCTCCTCCGCGGTGAGGCGCCGACGCTGCCGGTTGTCTGGGTGACCCAGAATGCGATTGCAACCACCACAGAAGATCAGGTCCAGGGACTGGCCGTGAGCACCTTGTGGGGCTTGATTCGCTCTGCTCGGACGGAACACCCGGACTGGCCGATCACCCTCATTGATCTCGGAGACGAGGACGCAGATCTCGAGGCATTGCCGCGAGGTCTCTTGGCGCGTGGTGAACCCGAGCTGGCCATCCGCGGTGGCGCGGCTCTGGCGCCGAGGTTGGTACGTACGAGAGACCGCGGCCTGAGCTTTCCGAGTGATGGATCCTGGCGAGTCGAGATTGGTGAGAAAGGGCGCCTCGATCGTCTCGAGGTGGTCTCTTTTGAAGACGAGCCGCTGCCGCCGGGGTTTGTGCGGGTTGAGATTCGAGCTGCGGGTATCAACTTCCGTGATGTCCTCAATGCCTTGGGCATGGTGTACATGCCGTATCTCGGTCTCGAGCTCGCGGGGGTCATCGCCGAGGTGGGCGAAGGCGTCGAAAGCCTCGAAGTGGGGGATAGAGTCTTCGGACTTGGCCAAGCCACCTTTGCTTCTTCTTCAGTTGCAGATGCACGGGTGATGACGAAGCTGCCGGATGCGCTTTCGTTTGCAGAGGGCGCAACCATTCCGCTCGCCTTCCTCACCGCGTGGTATGCCCTGCACGATCTGGCGTCGTTGAAACCCAAAGAGCGCATTCTGATTCATGCTGCTACCGGCGGAGTTGGCATGGCTGCCGTTCAGCTCGCAGCGATTCATGGGGCTGAAATTTTCGGTACTGCCAGTCCACCCAAGTGGGAGATGCTTCGCTCGATGGGGCTCGATGATGATCACATTGCCTCATCGCGTACGCTCGACTTTGAGCATGCTTTTCTCGCGCACACTGAGCGCAAAGGTGTGGATGTGGTCCTCAACGCCTTGGCGCGTGAGTTTGTCGATGCCAGCTTCAACTGCCTCGGTGAAGGCGGTCGACTTTTGGAGATGGGCAAGACCGATATTCGCGAAGATGCTTGGGTTCACGAGCATCATCCCGGTTTGAGCTACCGCGCCTTTGATCTGATGGAGGCGGGACCAGACCGCATCCAGGAGATCTTGATTGAGCTGGCTGAGCTCTTTG
>PVBE012220132.1_pt1 | contig 10884 bp, 7 predicted proteins | sample 1631181 | NCBI WGS metagenome assembly PVBE01 (sample SAMN08397723, study PRJNA350692) | Marine metagenome, whole genome shotgun sequencing project. | isolation source: water | place: Pacific Ocean | collected 2012-04 | reverse complement strand
TACAAGACCGCCAGGCAGAGGCTATTCTATTGACGCTGGTCGAGGAAGGACCCAAGGTAATAGCAAACCCCAAAGACTATGACGCCCGCGCCAACATTATGTGGTGCGCGACGGTGGCGTTAAACGGTCTGCTGGCTTGTGGAGTGCCCCAGGACTGGACCACGCACTCACTGGGGCACCAACTAACCGCTATCTGCGGGCTCGATCACGCGCGCACACTCACGATCATTTTACCAGCTGTCATGGAGCAGCAGCGCGTGAACAAAAGATCGAAGCTTCTACAATACGCGGAGCGCGTGTGGGGGATATGTGGAGAGGATGAGGATGCGCTGATCGATGAAGCCATTGCCTCCACGGTCAACTTCTTTCGCAGCTTGGGAATGCCTACCAGTCTGGGTGATTGCGGGGTTGCCCCTGAAACCTGCGATGAGGTCACCGAACGGTTCGCCGCGCCAGAAACCCAACTGGGCGAACGAGGTATCGTTGGAAAAGACCAGATTGGCCAGATCATGGCGCTCTGCCTATGAGATAAGACACTCTTTTGGCGAGTTCCGATCTACGAGAAGAGATGGAATGTAGAGCGAAAGCCGCAAAGACTTCCGACGGGGTAACAGGATAGCGGTTGTTCCAACTACTCTTTCTAGAGTTTCAACGAAGGCCCATGATTCTTCGCTGCAGTTTTCTCACAATTCGTGACATGTAAAGCCGCATCCGGGCTGCGAATGAATTCGAAAGCCATTCTTCGGCATCTCTCTCGCCAACATCGTGTTCCAACAATAGGGCTTCAAACCGTTCGTTTGCGAACTTGTAAAGCTCGATATCAAGACTGTTGTGCTCCCTGAGCTTCTCCAACAGGCCTGCACCAAGCTGAAGATCTCGCGGTTTGGATGTTGTTACATTGCGTTTCACATACGAGAGATTCTTCCATCCGTATATCTTTCCGAAGAGAACGAGTGATTCCTCGAATCTTTCGGTGATACCGATAGCCGAGAAGTGCTTCCCGATGTTATCCATGGCGATATCCAGATGTTTCGAAGTAACCTGGCCCGCATCTCGTGCTCCCGCAATAAAGCGCACCTGTGTGTTATCAAAACCTTCCCGGGCCATTTTCTCAGCGTAATCTTCCAGAGTATACATGTCGTGATGCTTTTGAACATCAGGCTTCCCGTTGATGAAAGAATAATACTGGGAGACGGAGCGGCTGATTGGTTCTCTCAGCATGGTGATGTAGCTGGCTTGTTGAGGGAAGAGCTTATGAGCACCAAAACCGTAATGAGAGATGAAAAGGAGCAATTGCCGCCGCCTTTCCTCTCGCATCGCTGCAACGTCCTCAAGCGTAGATCCGTGCGCTGCATAGCACCTGAGAATGCGACGGCAGGGAAACTGATCCTCAAGAACCCACCTTAGCGTTGTTCCCCCAGCCTTCACAATGTGAAGGAAAATCAGCAGACTGTGGTCTTTGTCCACTACTATGAACATCCTCTTGTCTTCCGGAAAGTGCAGAAACGAACCGCCGTTCTATTCTAGCCGTCTGCTTTTCCCGACAAAATCAGGCGGATGGTGCCGAGAATAACGTACAAATCCATAAGAGGGCTCATGTTTCGAGTGTAGTAGATGTCGTAGAGCACACTGTGGTTGAAGGTCGTGCCCTCAAACCTGGTTGCGTACAGTTTCCATAGGCCTGTACAGCCGGGTTTTACGTCAAACCGCTTCTTGTGCCAGTCATCGTTGACCTCGTACTCGTTTATGGGAGACGGTCGTGGTCCTACAATCGACATGTCCCCTTTGAGAACACTGAACAGCTGCGGGAGCTCATCTATCCCCCATTTTCGAATCACCCGGCCTACGGGAGTAACGTACTCGTGGGGGACTATCTTGCTGGGTAATCCTGGGGTATCCCCCCGAATGTAACTGTGTGCTGCCTCCTGTCGCTTCTCATCCTGGTCAGCACCCATTCTCATTGACCTGAACTTGTAGAACTTGATCCGCTTGCCTTTGAATCCAATTCGCTCCGTGGCATAGAACACGGGACCAGGAGAGCTGAGTTTAACAAGAATGGTTGCCAGAAACAGCAGCGGGGACAACACAACGAGACCGACACCGGCCAACACCAGGTCGGAGACACGCTTATACAAATGCATCATGAACGTGTCGGGTATCCCGGTCAGTCTGACAAAAGGTATTTCGAAATAGGTATCAGCGTCCAGGTTATCCTGCAGGCACGACGCCTTGTCACAATGGATATCCACCCAGCCGAACAGACGGACGCACTCTTCGATGACATCCATCAGTCTCTGGTAGGAGAGATCGAATGCCGTGATTACAGCACCCTCGATCTTGTACAAGTCCAGGTTGTCGCGCAGTGAAGATATTTCGCCCAGGTTTCTCAGCCCCTTGACGACTTCTTCTGTCTGCGGGGTGTCATCGTCCATAAACCCGATCACCTTGAGGTCAGGATAGTTCTGCCCTGACAGGCATTTCAGTGCAAACTCCTTTCCCACATCGCTGGCGCCCAGGACTACGACCCTGCGTCTCAGGTCGCCTTTGAACAGTCCCTTTCGCAGAAGCGGGAAGATGCCGAGGCGGAGTAGTATCAGGCTCGAAAACAAAAAGGCGCCCCACGCGAAAGTCACACTTCTGTACTCAAGGAACAGCACGGATTTGGATACATACTGTAGAAATATGTAGCCCATGGTCGCTATGGCCGCGCTCTTCGTAATAGCCAGGATATGCAGCGAGGACGAAAGCCATACCTTCCGCTTGTACATACCCAGGCCGTTGAAAACCAGCATGATAAAGAAGGCATAGAAGAACATGAACAGCACCTGGGGAATAATGCGCAGTTCGGAGATATCAATGATATCGATCTCGGGCATGAAGCGGAGGCGCATCACAACGGCAAACGTACCAACGATGACGCAATAGTCCGTCAGGAGCAGCAGGGCTACGAGCTTATCTTGGTGTCGCCATGAGGAAATCATAATCGTGTTTCTGAGAACGGCCCCGAACCGTAGTCCAATGAGTTTTCATCGCGTTCCGGCCACTATACTTTGCCATACCTGTGAACGCAAGCCGATAGGAGAAAGAGCCGCTACGCGACGCGGCAGAATGCAGTGGCGAGGGCGACGTTCCCGAAGGTTTTACTGAAGGCGCGTTCGATCCGGTTGCCCGGCTGTATCTCTCCGTTCCAATACTGTCAGGATGTCCTTTGTCACTCGTTCAGCGACTACTTGATTGCCTTGTTCTCCAAGGTGACACCAGTCAACATAAGTCGGTGGGAGCCGATCAGCAAACAGAGTGCTCAAATCATGAAAGTGCTCAACTTTGCTTGCGCTGCTCTGAACAACCGAATGGACACTGGCAAAGAAGGGCTTCAGTTCAAGACGGGCCGCTTGCACGTCTTCCTCATACGTGCTGAGTTCTGCCTTGGCGAAAACCGTGGGTTGCCAGTAGAAGAGTGCGTCGAATGCGTACACCTTGCTGAGAGACTGAACAATATTGACATTGGACAGGTAAATGTCGACAACGCTCTGCTCAAGCTCGGAACCGCGAGAATACGTTGGTGATGTGTTTACGCGAGGCGGCTGAGGCCTCGACGCCTTCCCGGGAAGGCGCCGACGTATACTGTTCACAAATCGCATGAGAGCCAGGCGGTTGAATCTCGAGAAGATGACTTTGGGCGCAAGGCGGTCCAGCTGATTGAGCAGATCAAATTCGGCTTCTCTGTTGGGCTCGTTTTGCGGAAGTCCCGCGATGCCCTGCTGATAGGCGCTGAAGGTATCGTTTACCCCGTCGTAGAAAACAACGACATTGGGCCGAGCGCCATGCTGCAGAAGCCGAATCAAGAGTATGACCTCCTGCGTTGACACGTATCCGGTCTCGCCGAGGTTGGTGACATGGGCATGGATACCGGACTCCGAGAGCTGCCGTGAAATCAGGGACGGTATCGTGTGGTTGTCACGCGCCCCGGTTCCCCAAACAGCAGATCCGCCAAATACCAGAATATTGAGAGCGTTGTCGTGTTGCGGGAATTCGTTCCACGTGCGCCTTATACCATTGGATGTGACGTTGACATGGTCTCCGGTGAATTCCGTGCGTCGCCAGTAGACATACGGTTCCCATCGCACGTCTACGGCCACGTGTTCCTTCCAGTAGTCATGAACCCATTCCGCTTCCCCGTAAGCATCGGCAGCACAACGGCGATCAGGGAGAGCGGCAGACTTTCGTCTGCCAGGACATTGGTCATAGACGGCAAATACTAGACGCAGCAGAATTTCCAGGACCAGTATGAGAAGCACCGTTTTGCCTAGCATTAAGTACGTTGAACGGCAGAGCCTCACACATGATTTCAGTCTGAGTGGAACTGTTTTCATCTCACCTTTACCCCGAACACGTTCATTGTTGAGAGGATGCCTCCGTCTGCAGAGCAGGCAAAAAGAGTCACAACCCACGTAGAAGGCATGACACACGCAGGTTCAAAAAGACAACAGGTTGTTTCAGACGTTATTCATATCCGAACCTGCGTCATAGGGGGCAGCCATGAGAAGGATATTCAGGAAACGAGACTCGGATGTCGAGCAATTGTTCCGAGATGTTAGAGATGTGGAGAACACTCGTGTTCAGCCAAACATCTTGACTCATCTGTTCAAGGAATCGAGACTCCGGGAGTTGCCCCATAGGCCAATCAAAGGAAAGTACCAATCCGACTCAACATAATCCCCTACTCCACATAATAGCGCGGAGAATGCTCAAACGGGATTGCCATGTGCAACATCTTTGGCTATTGTTGGCTGAATTCCGTGAATGGTTCCACGACTTCGTAGAGGTTACTGAATGCGTCTCCAAATCAATAGCTGCAGAATGTTGATGGCGGCTTTTCTTCGCCGTATGGAAGGCCGGCAACATGGCCTTACGGCTGTTATCATGCTTTCTACTGCCGTTGTGATCATGGCTATGTTGAGCGGATGCCTGACGACAAGAGACCCTCTGGCCGGGGCATGCCAGCTTCCCACGTACGTACTGGATGTACCGGTTAAGCCCAGTAGCGTCAGCATCGAACTCGCAGATCTGGACACCGTTCCCCCCGAACCTGTAGTTGTTTCGCCTACACCCGGAAAGAAGATCGTCGAAAAAGAACCGGAGCATGAAGTGCTCCAGATAGAACAGGAACCGCCTGTAGTCAAAGAAGGCGTCGAAGAAGAACCTGCCCTGCCCAGGAAACCGCGAATACCGAGAGGCCGCGGGCCGCTGACCGAAAATGAGATTTATCGAATTGAGCAAAATGAGATCGCTCGAATTGAACGAGTTGCCTCAAAGCTGACACCTACCGATCCCACCGAAGCAGCCAACGCAACCATAATGGCCCTCGCAAAGACCGATCCGGTTAAACCCGTTGAAGACTACCGCATCAACCCCAAGGATGACATCCTGATCGAGGTATTCGGTGAACCAGAGATATCACGCATTTACCACGTTTCATCGGATGGCTCCATTAATCATCCACTTCTGAAGAAGGTTGAACTGGTTGGCCTGACCTCCGTTGAGGCCGAGGAGAAACTCCGGAAAATGCTCGCGCAGGACTACCTGGTGGACCCGAGAGTGAATCTACGGATCAAATCTTCTCTCGCAAGACGCGTGATCATTTTTGGCGAGGTCGAGAATCCCGGCAGCTACGAAGTGGATCACGACCAACCCATGACCCTTCTTAGGATTATATCGATGGCAGGAGGATTCACGGATCTCGCGGCGGTCAGCCGGGTTCGTGTCCTGCGCGATATAGATGGCGAAGATAAGACAATGAAAATAGATGTGGCCGACCTGCTGAAGGGCCGGCTTGACGAGACCGACATTGACCTTAAACCCGGCGACATCATTACCGTGCCCGAAACGATATTCTGAGTTCCATATGGCTAATCAGTACGAAGATTCCTTTGAAAACGGTTCCTCTCAGCCCACGTCCGGCCGCGGCTCTCTCAACATGCGGGATTACATGCAGATCCTGCTGGAACGACTCTGGATCTGGGTCACCGTCTTTGTAGCCGTGACCACGGCATCAGTTTTCTACACCGGTAAAAAGGTACCCCTATACCGGGCCAGCGCAAGAATCCAGATGGACGTTCCACAGGCAAAAGTTGTCGAAGCAGACAACGTAGTTTCCGTCAATCCGCGGGATTTTGCCTACATACACACGCAGGTCAAGATACTCGAAAGCTATTCCCTGGCCGAGAAAGTGGCGGAAACTCTGGACCTGGCCAATCACAAAGTACTGGGGAGCCGTGGAGGGGAAGAAAAAGATTACGGAGCGATGCTTGCCGGAGCCAGCAAAATAGCGCTTGTCGTCGGAACGAGAATGGTTGATGTGTCTGCGGAACATACCGATCCCGAGATTTCGGTACTTTTTGCCGACGGGATCGCCGATGGCTACGTGAAGCAGAATCTCGAACGGCGGATGGAATCGTCTATAGAGGCACTAACCTGGCTCAGGCAGCAGGCAGAGATATACAAGACCCGCCTGGAAAGTTCCGAGCTGGCGCTCCAGGAATACAGGGAGAAGACTTTATCTACCTCCCTGGTCGATCGCCACAACGTTGAGGTGTCCAAGCTGCAGGATATCACAACATCCCTGACCAGAGCCGAATCCACTCTACTTCATGCCGAGACGGAATGGTTGAAGATCAAGAAGCTCATGGATAGCGAAGAGCCGTTCAATAGCCTCGAGATCGTCGCGTCTGACGACCTGGTGCATGGCACCGAAGCCCAAGTACTGGAGAAGAAAACGGAGATCGGCGTTCTTCGAAGCCGCTACAAAGATAAGCATCCAACTATGCTTCGGGCGCTCAGGGAGCTCGACGAACTGCAGGCGCAATATAAGCGCGCGTGTCTTGCGGCTGCTGAAAACGTCCGCCAGGCATTCATCCTGGCCCAGGACACGGAGGCGGCACTCCAGAAAGAGCTGACGCGCCAACAGAAAAAGACGCTCGAATTCGATCGCAAGCTGATGGCTTACAATGAACTTCTGCGCGATGTTGATGCAGACACGGAACTGTATAAATCCATCCTCGCACGCATGAAAGAAACGAGCGTTTCCGGTCAACTCGAGATGAACAACGTAAGAGTTGTGGATCACGCAAGGGAACCGGGGGCGCCTTTCAATATCAGCAGGAGACGGGATGTCACCCGGGCTTCGCTTCTTGGACTCCTGCTGGGGCTCGGCCTTGCCTACCTGGTGCATTTCACCGATGACAGGATACGGCGCCCCGAGGAACTGGAGCACGATATGGGCTTGCCCGTTCTGGCGGTTGTACCGAAGATATCGGCCAAGGGCGGACGCGCTCGCGCCTGTATTGCCCAATTGGACGGCCAGACAGCGGCGGCGGAATCGTTTCGCACCCTTCGTGCAAGCCTGGCCTTGAGCCCGGCGGCGAAAAAGGCCCACCAGGTGATGATCACCAGCGCCGAGGCCAGCGCTGGAAAGTCACTTGTCTCGTCGAATCTGGCGATTGTCTTCGCCCACAATGGCCTTCGCACCCTTCTCATAGATGCCGATCTCAGAAGGCCGTCGCAACACAGAGCTTTCGAAACCGACCGTGAAACCGGTCTCTCCCACGTTCTTGCCGGCGACGTACCATGGCGGGACATCAGGACCAGGACGGATACACCGAATCTCGACTTGATCGAAGTGGGGCGTATTCCTCCAAATCCGGCTGAGCTGCTGGGTTCCCCTGCCATGACACAGCTCTTGGAGGAAGCTGGTCAGGAGTACGATAAGATCATCCTGGACGCGCCTCCTGTCTTTGGACTGAGCGATCCGTTTGTTCTGCTGCCCCAGGTAGAAGGGGTGATATTCATTGCAATGTTCAACAAGTCGCGCAGGCGCAGCATTTCTCATGCAGTGCAGAAGCTGAGAGAAGGAGAAACCCCGATACTCGGCTGCGTCATGAACGGTGTGGATCTCGGCAGGCCGAGCGGCTACTACTATTACTATCAACACTACGGATACTACTACAACAGCTACGGGCAAAAGAAACACAAGAAGACGTGATTGCAGTTCTGCTCACTTGCGTGACCCTGGTCTTCTCGGCGTGGGCATTTGGAACGGTAGAGGGATGGGCTGTTCTGACTGTCCAGTGCCTGACGTTCCTTGCTGCCGTGCTGGCGCTCCCCGAGATTCGCAGGCGAACGCCTCCTTACAGAAGCGCATGGAGCGAGGTATGGGACTGGCGCTGGGGACTGCCGCTGCTTCTCCTTTGTGTCTTCCTTCTCATCCAGGCACTGAACCCTTCACACACCTATTCGTCTACTGACTATGGGCTTACACCACGTAAGTACATCCGTTTCCTACCCTCCAGCGTTGCCGGAAACATAACCATTGAGGCGCTCCTTAAACTTCTGACCTACTCCGCTGTCGCCTGGACGGTAAGTCAGACCTGTCATTCGAGAGAACGCCGTCACTTGCTGCTGGGAAGTGTCATCATCGGCGGCTTCGCCATGAGCGTCCTCGCAATTCTCCGCGAAATGGAAGCCAGATGGAACCCGGAACTGACCGGAATGTTCGTTAACGAGAACAATTATGCCGAATACGCGAACATGTTGATACCTGTCACTCTTGCACTTGGCCGCGCAAACCATATTCATGCTCAGGCTCGAATGCAGCGGAGTCATCCCTCGTACTTGCTCTACCTTGTTGCGGCAATGCTTGCGACCTCGGTATTCATGTCGGGTTCCCGAGCGGGGGTAATCGTCTGCATGGCATCGGTCACGGCGTGGGTTGCCCTTGAGATCATGCTTGGGATGCACATTAAGCACAAGATCGGCTGGGTCTCTGTATTTTCACTACTTCTGCCCGTCGCCCTTGCCGCTGGATTGCTTGCCATGTTCGGCGCTGACACATATCGAACAGAGACATTGGACATGGAGGGCCTGACTTCCGGCCTGGACGGACGCATACCGATCTTGAAAGCAACCGTGCGAATGTTCCAGGATCGGTGGGTTTTCGGGACCGGTGGCGGCACTTTTTTCTGCGCCTTTCCTTATTATCAACCCGAGCACACTCGCCACTTCTTTTTCCGTTACACTCACAACGACTGGCTGCAGTACCTTTCGGAGTTGGGAGTCATCGGCAGCACGTTTGCGACTGCGCTTGTATCCGGAGTAGCGTGGCGAATCCTGACCGGACCAGGAACCAGGTCGAAACGTAGAGAAAACGGCAATGATGCCACCCGCCGCTCAAGCCACAGGCACAGAAGACGCTCGCTTGAGACATGCGAAGAACGGGGTGTAATCATTGCACTTGCCGGGCTGTGCGTTCACGCCTGTATAGATTTTCCACTTCATATACCAGCAATCCCCCTGCTGGCTGCGGCTTACCTGGGAATCCTCCATTGCCTTCGCCACAACGCACCAAGCCGGCACCGGAGCGAGTAATTATTGCAAAAGAGCAGTGCAAACGAACGAAGCCGGGCGCCGCTCACGAGCGGCCCATGGAGATGGGCCGCCCACACATGCATACAACCTCTCATGTGGGCAGGCCACCCCCGTGGCCCGCTTGATGTCGACACAGGCCCTCGCGTCAAGCACGACCACAATGCGAATCATCACGACTGCTCTTGACATACCGCGTGCTCTCCATGAGAATCATCCGAATGACGGGAATCGTAGGGGTTTTGCTTGAACGATTTGCATAATCGACGGGCACGGAGTGTGTCCAGCGGCCACTCGTGTCAGATTCGTGTCCGCGGTGATTATCCAGTAGGATTGTCGAGGAATGGTAAGTGAAGTGAACACAGAGGCCCCAATGGTCAACCAGGAGAACTGGGACACAGTTATTCGTCCCCATGCGGGTTGGTTTGACCTGCACCTGAGAGACCTCTGGCGTTACCGGGACCTGATTCTGCTGTTTGTGCGACGTGATTTCGTCGCACAGTACAAACAGACAATCCTCGGCCCCCTGTGGTTCATAATCCAACCACTATTGGCTACGGTGGTATTCACGATCGTTTTCGGAAACATTGCGGGACTCTCAACCGATAATCTGCCGAAGCCGCTGTTCTACCTGTCAGGCCAGGTTATCTGGGGGTATTTTGCAGGAAGTCTCACGGCAACATCAGGCACATTCACGGCCAACGCGGCAATTTTCGGAAAAGTCTATTTTCCGCGCTTGGCGGTGCCGATATCAATCGTGATATCACAGCTTTTCCAGTTTGCCCTGAAATTCGCTTTTCTTCTCTGCTTTATGCTCTACTTCATATCAAGAGGTGCGACGGTCCAACCCTCAATGGCGGTCTTCCTGCTGCCGGTTCTTGTTGTGATAATGGCATGCCTGGCACTTGGCCTGGGAATCATCTTTTCGTCCATGACAACGAAATACAGGGATTTGCGATTCCTTCTGGCATTCGGGGTCCAACTGCTAATGTACGCAACACCCACCATCTATCCACTGTCCTCCCTCCAGGGCAAATACCGCCTCATGATCCTGGCTAATCCGATGACGCCCATCATCGAAACGTTTCGCTACGCATTCTTCGGACGAGGAACCTTCAACGTCTTTCATCTTATCTACAGCGCTGGATTTGCAGCAGTGGTGCTGTTCATAGGGATTCTGTTTTTTACGAAGATTGAGCGCACTTTTATGGATACCGTATGAATGTTTTGCGAATGGACACGCAATGCCTGACCTTGTACTGAGAATCGAGAATATCTCCAAACGCTATCGCTTGGGGCTGATAGGACGTACGGCCCTACACGAAGACCTCAGCCGGTGGTGGGCAAAGCTTCGCGGTCAACCGGATCCAACAATGAGACTGGACCAGTTGCAGATCCTCGAGGCAAGAAAGGCCGAAGCATCTGAACTGACGGACGATGCCGATCATGTTTGGGCACTGCGTG
>PVBE010338482.1_pt1 | contig 10884 bp, 13 predicted proteins | sample 1631181 | NCBI WGS metagenome assembly PVBE01 (sample SAMN08397723, study PRJNA350692) | Marine metagenome, whole genome shotgun sequencing project. | isolation source: water | place: Pacific Ocean | collected 2012-04 | reverse complement strand
ATTCATATTCAACACTATCGGGGTCTCTCTCCCATCCATTTTCTTCTAAAGCAGCTTCAAACCCCTCGTCAAATATTTCTTGAATCTTTTCAATTTTAGTATTTTTACTTTTAAATTCTACTCCGTCATTATCTGATAAATCAATATCAATAATAGAGTGAAATATTTTTGGTGGTTTTTTTAAATCAAAATTTTCATAATCATTAGTATCTATGCTTATGTGGCCAGATGAAAAATCTTGAATCATATCAAAACTATTTTTCTCTTTTGACCATTTTTCAGTCTGTCTAACCATTATACTTGGAGATAATCTATAAATCATACAACCATAATTCATTGTAACAAAAATCATCAGAATGTACAATTTGATTTATCTCTCTAGGTACAAGTCTAGTACAAGTTTTTCTATAATTTATAGGATAAGATTTCAACAAACACAGAACCACGATCCCTAAAAGTTTTTTCATTACCACAGTCTATCAAAATTATTTCCTGTTATAAATTTTTATGTGTCGTGCCACTTTAAAAAAGTGTCGTGATTTTTTTTATCTAAAAAAATAAAACTTAAATAACTATTGATATTAGCAGTTAATGGTCGGGGCGGCAGGATTTGAACCTGCGACCCTCTGGTCCCAAACCAGATGCGCTACCAGGCTGCGCTACGCCCCGAATGGCATACTAATACATTAGATATTGCAAATTTCAAAGCATAAACAATATCAAAAATACAAGAAATTATAAAGAATCTGCTATATAAGAAGATATGGTTATAGATTGCCCAGATTGTAATAAAAAATTTGATATTGATGAAAATTTAATACCCGCTAATGGAAGACTGCTCCAATGCGGAAGTTGTAATTATAAATGGTTTTTTGAATTAAAAATTAATAAAGATATAAAACCTCCTAAAAACATATTACCTGAAAATACCGAAACTATTATTCAAGAAGCCGAAACTAGTTTGGAAAAAAAAATAGATAAAGATATTCCAGAAAAAATTAATAAAAAAAAAGTAAGAAATAATGTTAATTATTTGAATGTTTTTTTTATCATGCTTTTGTCAACTGTTGCACTCATACTTATTTTAGATACATTTGAAGCACAAATATCACTAATATTTCCTGATATAAATTTATTATTAAATAATTTATACCAATCAATTATAGATATAAAACTTTTCACACTAGATTTAATAAAATAGAAAATGTTAAAATATTTGGCATCACCTTTTAAGTGGTTTTTTAAGTTAGAAGCTTCTAGTGGATTAATCTTGTTAGTGAGTGCAATTTTTGCACTTATTATAAGTAATTCTTCTATATCATCATTATATTTTGAAACATTAGACAAGTATATTTTTATTGGACTGAATAATTTCGGTCTTAAATTATCAATTTTACATTGGATAAATGATGTCCTTATGGCAATATTTTTTTTCTTTGTTACACTTGAAATTAAAAGAGAGTTTATTCAAGGTGAACTATCAAGTATTAAACAAGCAATTCTTCCAATAATTGCCGCTGTTGGTGGAATGTTGTTTCCGGCATTAATATATGTATATGTGAATTTTGGAAATCCTGAAACTTTAAATGGATGGGCTATACCTTCAGCTACTGATATTGCATTTTCATTGGGTGTATTGTCTCTATTAGGTTCTAGAGTTCCAATATCTTTAAAAGTTTTCTTAACAGCTTTAGCAATAATTGATGATCTCGGAGCAATAGTTATTATTGCTTTTTTTTACTCTGGTGATTTAAGTGTATTCAATTTAAGTTTAATGCTCATATCATTTGTAGGATTATTGACTCTAAATAAATTTGGGGTAAAAATATTTATACCTTATTTGATAATTGGTATTTTGCTTTGGCATTTTACTCATGAGTCTGGAATTCATTCAACTATTTCTGGAGTTTTACTAGCATGCACTATTCCTCACCGAAAAAAAGAAAAAGATTTTTCATTATTAATAAAACTTGAGCATGCCATAAGTCCCTATGTAGCGTTTGGTATAATGCCATTATTTGCATTTGCAAATGCAGGTGTTTCTCTTGATGGGATTTCGTTTTCATCTCTTCTTCTACCAGTTCCACTTGGTATACTATTAGGTCTTTTTATTGGTAAACAGCTAGGAGTATTTTTATTTTCTTACGTATCTATAAAATTAGGATTTGCACAAATGCCAAACAATTCTAATTGGATTGAATTATATGGAGTTGGAATTCTTACAGGAATTGGTTTCACCATGAGTTTATTTGTTGGAAATTTAGCCTTTATAGAAAATACTCAATATATTGATGGGGTAAAATTAGGAGTTTTATCTGGGTCACTTCTATCCACTTTATCTGGATATTTCTTGATATTAGCCACATCCAAAAAATGAAATAAATTGTTAAGAATTAGAAAAATTATTACAGAACAAAACTCATACCATCATAAGCTGGCAAAATATTTTTAGGCAGTATTTCTTTTAACTTTTTATAATCTAGATCAGAATGTAAATTAGTAAGAACAGTTTTTTGAGGTTTTAATATTTTTATCAATTCAAGAACATCTTCTAAACAATAATGAGAAGGATGCTTATTATATCTCAAACAATCGACGATAAAATAATTTAAATTTTTAAAATATTTTAAATCTTTAGTATAAATTTTACTAACATCACTAATGTAGGCACATTTATTATTAATAATAAAAGCGCAACATTTAATATCTCCATGTTTTACTTTAACAGTTTTAATCTTAAGTTTTAATTCTTTATCAATAAAAACATTATTTTTTTTTAAAATATTTAATTCAAGTATTGCGGGATATGATGACATATTTTTGAAAAAATATTTAAAATTGTTAATCAAGTATTTTCCTGTTGTTCGATCAGCAAAAACTTGAATTTTTTTTTTATTTTTTAAATAAAAAATTCTTAGATCGTTAATACCATGAGTTTGGTCTGCATGAAAATGTGAGTATAAAACTCTGTCAACATTTTTTATTTTATTTTTTAATAACTGAAATCTTAAATCTGGAGATGTATCGATTAGTGTATTTCCAAATTTAGAAGTAATTATAGCGCTACATCTAGTCCTATAATTTTTTTTATCATTTGGATTACAATTTCCAAAGTTTCCATCTGCTCTAGGAACTCCCAATGAACTGCCACATCCTAAAATAGTGAATTTTAACTGCATGGCTAATTTAAATTGAACAATGAATTGAAATTCACATTAGTAATTTCCTCAATTTTATTTAAGTCAATATCTTTTATTTTTGAAAGTTTTTCTAAAGTATGCTTAATAAAACTAGGCTCATTCTTTTTTCCCCTATATGGAACTGGAGATAGGTAAGGACTATCAGTTTCAATTAGTAATTTATTATTTGGTATAACTTTAAATGTATTTTGAAGATCAACACTATTATTAAACGTTATTATTCCGCTAGCTGAAAAATAACTATTTAATGTTAATAATTTATAAGCAAACTCTTTTGAACCAGTGTAACAATGCATAAGAATTTTTGGTTTGAAATTTTTATAAATACTTAGAGTTTCAAAAGTTTCTTTTTCTGCATTTCTAGAATGAACTATAATTGGAACATTTAATTCAATCGAAGCTTCTATGTGATATTTAAAACTGGATATTTGTTGTTCTTTAGAACTATGATTGTAATAGAAATCCAAACCACTTTCTCCTACAGCAATAATTTTTTCATTAGATCTAACGTTATTTATAATTTCTTTTTTTGTAGTTTTGTCAGCTGAGGTTTCATGTGGATGTATACCAAATGTTCCATAGATAATCGGATCAAATTGAACAATTTTTATAATTTTTTTAAAACTATCATTCGTAGTACAAATAGATAAAATTTTTTCCAAACCATTTTCTTTAGATCTAATGACAACATTCTTAAGATCACTAAACATTGGCTCATGATCTAAATGACAGTGTGAATCAATCATTTTTTTCTATTTTTTTAAACAAAATATCAATTTTCTTAATTTTATCATTTGATTTTAAACTTTCATGATATTTAATAGAATCAAATTTAAGATCATTTTGTTTTAAATTAAAAATTTCTAAAACTTTTAATGAAGTTTCAGGAATAATTGGATTTAACAAAATAGAAATTTTTCTAATAATCTCTAACGAAACATAAACTATAGTATTCAATCTTTTAATATCAGATTTTTTCTTCCATGGTTCCTGATCATTGAAATATTTATTTGCATCAAATAAACAATCAACAATAAAATTTGTATATAAATTTAATTCCTGTCTATCCATATGTGATCTTAAAAGTTTACCACTATCCCCTACTTTATTTAAAATTAACAAATCTTCTTTTTCAAATTTATTTTTTTCAGGTATTAAAAGGTTACAGTTTTTTTCATTAAATGAAATTACCCTTTGGCATAGGTTGCCATAGTTATTTGCTAAATCGCTATTTATGCAATTTTCTAGTTTGTCTTGAGAGATACTTCCATCATTTCCAAATGAAACTTCCTTAAGTAAGTAATATCTTAAAGGGTCTAGACCATATTTTTCAACAATTTCTAAAGGATCTAAAATGTTACCTTTTGATTTAGACATTTTTTCTTCTCCAGACAATATCCATCCATGACCATAGACTCTTTTTGGTGGGGGTAAATCAGCAGCCAACAAAAAAGCTGGCCAATATACAGCATGAAACCTTAGTATATCTTTTCCAATCATGTGAACATCTGCAGGCCAAAAATTTTTCTATTTTTTATTTTTTGTATCAGGATAATTTAATGCACTAATATAATTTGTTAGGGCATCCAACCAAACATAAATTATATGATCATTATTGTTAGGTACTTTAATGCCCCAAGAGAAAGATTTTCTACTTATTGATAAATCTTTAAGACCGCTTTTTACAAAGCTTATAACTTCATTTCGCCTAGAATTGGGTAGAATAAAATTTGGGTTTTCATCATAAAATTTTAATAATTTTTTTTCCCATTTAGATAGTTTAAAAAAATAAGATTCTTCTTCAACCCATTCAACTTTAGAACCAGAGTTAACTGAAATATTGACACCATTATCTTCTTTAATTTCATCTTCATTGTAAAAAGCTTCATCAGAAACAGAATACCAACCTGAATATTTTGACAAATAAATCTCATTTTTTTCTTCTAAAATTTTCCATAAATTTTGAACAGATTTAACGTGTCTATCCTCTGTAGTTCTAATAAAATCAGTATTTGAGAGGTTAAGTGTATTAGATAAATTTCTAAAAGTTTTGCTTATTTCATCACAAAATTTTTTTGGGTCAATTCCCTTTTCTTCAGCTGCTCGCTGTATTTTTAATCCATGCTCATCTGTGCCAGTCAAAAATTCTACGTTATAACCATCCAATCTTTTAAATCTAGCTATTACATCTGAGACAATGCTTGAGTATGCATGTCCCATATGTGGTCTTGCTGATGGATAATATATTGGAGTGGTTATATAAAAATACTTACCCATTTAATAATTTTCCATTTAATTCAATTAAAATATTTTCAATATCTAAATTATATACATTGCACTCGTAAATTCTTGATAAAAAATATTTATATAGATTATAAATTTTATCTTTAGATTCAAAGTGAATTAACTTCTTATTAAAATATAATTCAACAAAAAAAGATATTTTATCTTTTATATATAAATCTTTTTTGTATAATTTTTTTTCAATTATCAATTTTAAAAAATCATCGATTGATATGTCTTCTTCAATTTTGTTGTTTTTAAAAAAATTGTACAATAAAATTATATCACCTGGTGAATTATAACTATTTTTAAAATCATTGCATAAATGATTGTAAAATTGAGAATTAGTTAATTTATCAATAATTAGCAACCTATCTTCATTACTTAAATATAAATTAAATTTAATGCATCTAGATTTTAATGTATCAACAATTTTTGTTTTGCTATTATGAATTAAAAAAAAAAATATTTTATCATTTGGTTCCTCAATAACTTTTAATAATGCATTAATTGAATTTATGTTTAAATGCTCAACATTATCAATTAATATAATTTTATAGTCACCATTAAATGAAGATTTATTTGTAAAATTAATCATTTCTCTTATTTTTGAAATTTGAATATTTTTATTATCATCATTTGAAACCAAAAAAAAATTTGGATGCGAATTATTCAAAATTAAATTATAAGATCGGTTTTTTTTTGAAATTGAATTCTCTTTAAAATCATATTTGTTATCTTCGTTTTTGGAAAATATATAATTAGCAAAATGGTAAGCAAAAGTTGACTTACCAATTCCGCTATTTCCAGAAAAAATGATTTTATTAGGAAGTTGAGCATTGACGTAAAGTTTTTTTAAATTTAAAAAAATTTCATTATATCCTATAAGAGTAGAATTATTTGATGGAGTTATATTCATATAAATAAAAGAGAATTTACTTTTTTTTTGATTATTTTCTTATTTTCAGCAATTTGATTGTTAGAATTAATAATCATATATTTTTTTTTATTTTTAGATAGATGAATGTATCCTTTTTGAACTTTTTTATAAAAATTAATATTAAAATTATCATACCTATTTTTTTTTGATCTTTTTTTAAGTCTTAATTTAAGATTTTTCATATTTACAATATTTAAAAAAGTAAAAGTTGGTTTTAAGTTTTTTAATATAAATTTATTTAAATTAATAATTAGATTTTTATTAATACCCATTCCGTAATGTTGATATGCAATAGTAGAATCCACAAATCTATCTATTAATATAATTTTTTTTTTATAATTTTTTTTAATTATAGATTGATAGTTTTCATTTCTTGAAGCCATATAAAGAAAAAGATCTGTCAATTTATTAAAATTTGAGCTTTTTTTTAAAATTAAATTTCTTATTTTTTCTGAGTTTTCTGATCCACCCGGTTCTCTCAAACTTATATATTTAATTTTCTTTTTTTTAAGATATTTTTCTAAATTTTTAATATGAAAACTTTTGCCGGAACCTTCAATACCTTCAAAAACTATAATTGGATATTTATACATCACCCCAGATTAAATAATTTATTGACGTTAAAATTCTGGATATAATATTTTTTTTACTAACATTTTGTGATGCTAAAAGATTATGTTCTGACAAAATATTTCCATCATAATTAATTATAAGTTTCGCAATTACATCATCTTTTTTGATTGGAGCTTCGATAGGACCGTCATATAATACTTTAACTTGGAGTTTTTTAAGCCTTGCTTTTTTTACAGTCTTGTAGATGTCTAAATCACTATAAACGCCCACTCGATCTTTTTGACCAAGCCAAACATCTAGTTCAAGAATATCATTTCCTTTTTTTGCAATTTCAACTGTATCAAAGTTAGTTAAACCCCATGTTAAAAGTTTTTGTGATTCTTTGGATCTTAAATTTCTGGTTTCAAATCCACTACCAACAGCAATTAATCTCCTATTATTTCTTTTAATAGATGAAGCTAAAGAATATTTTTCATAAGAAAGAAATCCTGTTTTAATTCCATCAACACCAATTTTTTTATATAAAAGTGGATTTCGATTTCCTTGAGTTATTGGATCTCCACCTGTTCTATTCCATGTAAATTCTTTTTCTTTAAAGTATTCATAAAATTCTGGGTAATTTTTAATTAAATAATTAGACATAATTAATATATCTCTAACTGTAGAAAGATTATCTGGATGATTTATGCCCGATGAATTAGCAAAGTTTGTATTTGTCATTCCAATTTCATTAGCTTTAGCAGTCATCATGATGGCAAATTCTTCTTCTGTACCAGCAATACCTTCAGCCAACGCTACACAAGCATCATTTCCAGATGATACAATTATGCCTCTTAAAAGATTCTCCACGCTAATTTGATCATTTACCATTATAAACATAGACGAATATCCAGCCTGTGAAAGTCTCCAGGCATTTTCAGACACAAAAAATTTTTCATCAAGTTCTAAATGTCCTTGTTTAATTAAATCAAAAGCAATTATAGAAGTCATTATTTTTGTCATTGATGCTGGAAATATTCGCAAATCAGGATCTTTTTCGAAAAGTATTTTTCCTGACAAGAAATCTTGCAATATTACTGTCCTAGCTTTTATATCAAATTCAGAAGAATAAATTTTTGTATAAAAAATAGTAAAAAATAACAAAACTGTTGTTATAAATATTTTTTTCATAATTTTATTATTTCTATGTTTTCAAAATTTAAAGGAGTTATATCATCAAATGCATTTTTTAAAGATTTTAAATTTTTGAATGGCCCAAAATAAACTCTAAAACTTGTATTAGAAATTTTAGAAATTTTAGAATTTTTTAGATTTAGTTCATCTTTCATTCTTTTTTGCATCATAATTGCTGTATTTTCATAATAAAAATCTGCAATTTTAATTATATAATTAAATTTGTTCTTTTTCTGATCTTTTTTATTTTCTTTTTTATTCAAACTTAAATCATTTACACTTATACCTTCAACCGGAGCTTTTTCTGCAACTTGTTTTTCTTCCTCATACATTTTGGCTTTTTTGGCAAGAAAAGTTGAATTTTCAGATACAGTTTTTATTTCAACGTAAGGCTCTGACTCATTTAACTCAAGTTCTTCATATATCCTTTGTGAGACAACAGAATTAAAAAAATTTGGATATTTTGATTTGGAACCAACTTTAGCTAATATTGACTTGTTATTTAAAAGGTTCGTAATTTTAACATTTGTGTTTTTTTTAAGATTTTTTTGAAAAACAATTAAAGATCTTTCATCAATTTTATTATTAATTAATTTTTTTTTTTTAAATCCTCATTAAAAAGCAAAGTAAATCCTTTATTTGAATAAATTTCAGATTGTATAATTTCTTTTTTTTGTGATTTATCAATATTGCTTGTAGTACATGAATATATAAACAAAAAAAATACAATAAAAATTTTATAATTCATTTTTAAATTTATCCTTTAACGTACATACAGCTAATGCAAATCTTAAAGATCTGTTCCATTTAAGTATTAATTCATAATTATCAAAAGTTAAATAGGCAGGTTCTAATAATTTTGAATTTTCCACTATTTCTCTATCTGGAGTTATTATACCAGTAATTAAATTTTCATTAATTTTAATTTTATCATAATCAACTATGTATTTTTTAAAGTATTTAAATTTTTTTTTATTATTAATTTTTTTAGCGGATGTATTAAGATATTTTACAGGAATATTTTCTTTTAATTTAATTTTATAAAAACAAGGATTGTTTTTTTTCCAGCCTAAATTGTTAATGTAATTAGCAGCAGAAGCAAATGAATCTTCGACAGATTTTAAGTCAATCAAATCATCATTATTATAGTCCAAAGCATAATTTTTTATAGTTGATGGCATAAATTGAAAATTACCAAAAGCTCCTGCCCAAGATCCATACAATAAGTCACTATCTACAATTCCTGAGTCAATTAATCTTAGAATAATAATTAATTCTTTAGTAAAAAATTCACTACGTCTTTTATCATAACTTAATGTCGCTAATGATGACAAGATATCCATTTTTCCTAGATACTTTCCAAAATTAGTTTCAATTCCCATTAGAGATAAAAGTAACTCTTTTTCCACATTAAATTTTGATTCAACATTTAATATTAAGGGGCTATTTTTAATAAACAAATTTTTACCCTTTTTTAATTTTTCAGTCGAAGTTCTTTTTCCTATATATGTATTTGTATCTTCGTAAAATTCAGGTTGATACCTGTCATATTCAATAACTTTTGGAAGAAACTTAACTTTAGACATTGTTTTGTCCAAAGTTTCTTTTGATATACCTTTTTCCATTGCATAATCTTTAAATGAAATTATCCAACTATTAAAATCTTTTGCAAAAATAGGGTAAATATTATTTAAAGAGATTAAAGTAATGTAAAATATAATTTTAATTATTTTCATACAAATCTCTTAAATAAATTAATACAGCAAACCATATTAAAATAAAACTTATGAACTTGTCTGTAGAAAATGCTTCATTAAAGTAAAAATATCCAAGTAAAAATTGACTAGTTGGTGTTATAAAAAAAATCATTCCGGAGGCGCTTAAACCACATTTTTCAACACCTTTAATAAACATAAATAAAGGAATCACCGTCATGGGACCAGCCAAAAATAACAAAAATATATTTTTTGGACTAGATAAAGAAAAATCATTTAAACCTTTTTGAACTATAAAATAAAAGATAATAATTGCGATTGGTAAAATAAAAAGACTTTCAATAAATAATCCTATGTCGGTATCTACATTTATTAATTTTCTTAAGAGAGTGTAAGTAGACCATAAAATAGCTACAATTATTCCAACCCAAGGAAATGATATTAGATTAAAAGATAGATATATTGATGAACTTATAACAACTAAAATTGAAAAAATTCTTTTTCTATTAAGTTTTTCATTTAAAAACAAGTAACCAAAAAAAACACTCAAAATTGGAAATATAAAATAACCATAACTAGCATCTATAATTCTATTTGTTGAAACGGCATAAATCCAAGTAGACCAATTACCAAAAATTAAAAGACTTGTTATAAATAAAATAAAAAATTTCTTTTTGTTAAATAAAATTTTTTTAAATAAATTCCATTTTTTTAATATTATAGTAGTTAAAAATAAAATAAAACTTGTCCATATACATCTATGAACAACAACTTCCAAAGTTCCTGCAAAACTAATGTATTGGAAAAAATAAGTTCCTAAGACACCCCACCAAAATGAGCCAGCGGCAGCATACAAAACTCCATTATTAAATTTTTTTGTATTCATAAATGTTAGAAATGAACGTTCTTATAAAATTTTTTTATTTTCAAACCTTTTAACATCTATTTGATATAATTTTACTGTCGATAAAATTATTTCTATAAATGATAAAGAAATCAT
>PVBE012899773.1_pt1 | contig 10885 bp, 9 predicted proteins | sample 1631181 | NCBI WGS metagenome assembly PVBE01 (sample SAMN08397723, study PRJNA350692) | Marine metagenome, whole genome shotgun sequencing project. | isolation source: water | place: Pacific Ocean | collected 2012-04 | reverse complement strand
CACGGCTCTCTTGAACAACTCCCTCCCGTTCATATTGACCGTAAAAGGAGGAAACTCCTCGATGTTCTCTTTGGTCGACGGCCACTTCGCGCCGCCGTACGGAACTATCAGGACATCCTGGTCCGAACCGTCCGAACCGAGGCGCATTGAGAGAACTCCCGAATCCCCCTCGTCCGCTTGCAAAACGACCGCCCCTGCCCCGTCTCCGAAAAGGACTCCTGTGTCCCGGTTCTCGTAGATGATCCGGTTCGAAACAAGCTCGGCGCACACAATGCCAACCGTCTTGAACAGGCCCGACTCGATAAACGACGTCCCGGCGCCGAGGCCGTACATGAAGCCCGAGCACGCCGCTCCGATATCGAAGGCGGCCGCGTTGACCGCGCCCAGCTTTGCTTGAACCACGCAAGCGCTCGCCGGGAGCAGATAGTCCGGAGTGATGGTGCAACAGATGACGACGTCCAGTTCCTTGGCGTTCATACCGGCGTTATCTATCGCGACTTGAAGTGCTCGCGCGGCCAGATCCGAGGTAGTCTCGCCCGGTTCGGCCACGCGCCGCTCACGGATCCCTGTCCGTTTCACGATCCATTCGTCTGTGGTATCCGCCATGGATTCGAGGTCTTTGTTCGACAGGATTTTCTCGGGCAAGAAGTTGCCTGTTCCGGTAATCCGCGCGCGCGTCATGATGTCGTTTTCCTTGGGTAGATGATGGAAATACCGGGGAGCAGAGACCGGCTGGCTCGATTCCTTGCGGCGTTGGCGCCGGAGATCGTGGCCGAAGCCTGTGCCAAAGTCGAAAAAAAGACTATCACATCGCGAGTATCGATCCAACGCCGCCTCGCGTCCGAGCACACGCGCAACGATTCGGCTCAAAACGACTCGTCGAAGACCGAAGGTTGACACGGCGGTCTGGCGCTTCTACAATAGCTCCATGATTCGTTCAATACGCCGGAAGGCGTCAGTCGCTGGTCGGTGGAACAGTGCATGAAGCAGTCTCTACTTGATCTCGTCGATGTAATTCTCCGAAGAATCCAGGATCGGTCGGACGATCTGCCCTCGGAGAACGGGATTCGCACGTGGTTAGTCCGCGAGGGCTACACCAAAGGCGACATCGACGCCGCTATGAAGTTGGTCGGACCGCGATTTTCGTCCGCCGCGCCTATGCGCGAACGCGGACCGGGTCAGGTTCGTCAACTTTCGCCTTTTGAGATGTACAAACTAACGCCCGAAGCCCGCGATGCGCTGGCCCGCCTCGAACTCTATGACATCATCGACACATCGGAGCGTGAGTACATTCTGGAGCGTCTAGATCAGTTTGAAGGCTCGGTGGGCGTTAACGAACTCGATTACTTGGTTAGCTGGATCGTGTGCGGAAATCGCGACGTGGAATCTCAGCAGACCATTTACAATGTCATGGAAGGCAATACCGAAGTTCGGCACTAGGAATCGTACTAGATCCATTCCGGCGCCCGCCCTTTTCCCAGGGCGCGGCGTCGTTGCAATATAGGGAATCACTTGGCCCCGTCTGGGCGCCCATGGATTCTTGCGGCATTGGGCTTGAAGCGCGGCACTCCGGTTCGAGGCAGTCGCGTGTGACGGAGAGGAACCAAGACACCTGTGAAACTTGTTATTGTGGAGTCGCCCGCCAAGGCGAAAACCATCGAAAAATTTCTCGGCAAGGGCTATAGGGTCGTTGCGAGCTATGGCCACATTCGCGATCTGCCCAGTTCCGCCGACGAAATTCCGGCGGAGTTCAAAAAGGAAAAATGGGCGCGGTTGGCTGTCGATGTGGAAGACGGCTATAAGCCTATCTACGTCGTCTCCAGCGATAACAGAAAGAGAATCAGCGACCTCAAGAAACTGGTGAAGGACGCCGAGGAGATTATTCTCGCGACGGATGAAGACCGCGAAGGCGAATCGATCAGTTGGCATCTGCTCGAAATCCTCAAGCCCAGCGTCCCGGTTCAGCGAATCGTATTCCACGAAATCACCCAGGCCGCTATCGACGAGGCTATCGCCAACCCACGCGAAGTGGATATGGAACTCGTCCGCGCCCAAGAGAGCCGCCGGATCCTCGACCGCCTTTTCGGATACTCTTTGTCGCCCGTGTTGTGGAAGAAGATAAGGCCCCGCCTTGCCGCGGGTCGCGTCCAGAGCCCTGCAGTGCGCCTCGTCGTGGAACGCGAAGAAGAACGAAGGGCCTTTCGGAAAGCGGAATATTGGGACATCGACGCGCGCCTCGCCAAGGCCGACAACGAGTTCACGGCCACCCTCGTCTCCGTATCGGATAGACGCATCGCTTCGGGCAAGGATTTCGATGCCGAGACCGGCGAGCTGAACCCAAAATCTGACATTCTGTGGCTTCGCGAAGAGGAAGCGCGGAGCGTCGCCGCATCCCTCGAAACGCATACGCCGTGGAAGGCCGCGCGCGTCGGTCAGAAGCCGGCGAAATTGCGTCCCGATCCGCCCTTGATCACCTCATCGCTCCAGCGCGCGGCCAGCGGACTGTTGGGCTTCGCGCCCAAACGCACCATGAGCGTGGCCCAACGCTTGTACGAAGGCGTCAACCTCGGCGGCGGCGACCGCGAAGGCCTTATCACCTATATGCGTACCGATTCGGTGACTCTGAGCCAGGATGCCTTGTCGGAGGCGCGGTGGGTCATCTGCGACACTTTCGGCGAGAAGTTTCACCAGATCCGAACCTACGCGACGAAATCCAAATTGGCGCAGGAGGCCCACGAAGCGATTCGCCCGACCAAACTCGGCCGAACGCCTGAGGAGGTGGCCAAGTATCCGGATCTCGATGAAGACGCGAAGAAGCTGTACCGCCTCATCTGGCGGAGGACCCTTGCCAGTCAGATGGCGGACGCGCAACTGTTGAAGACAACCATAGAATTCGAGACGGAGATCGACGGCGGTACGGCGGTACTGCGTTCGAACGGCTCGGTTGTGACGTTCCCCGGCTTTCTCCGGGTCGCCGATTCGAGCCAGAAAGACACTGTGTTGCCTGATGTGAAGCAGGGCGATAATGTGGTCTGCGCGGAAGACAACGGCTTCGTATCCCAGGGTAGCGAGTCCATCGCTATGCTGAGTGTCGAGCCCCTGCAACACGAGACCAAACCGCGCGCGCGGTACACCGAGGCATCGCTCATCCAACGCCTTGAAGAAGAGGGGATAGGCCGGCCATCTACCTACGCGCCGACCATCACCGCCATTCAGAAGCACTACGTAGACCTTAAAGGCAAGGCCCTCGTTCCTACCTACGTGGCGATCGCGACGACTCAAATGCTCCGTGAACATTTCAGCGAATACGCAGATCTCAATTTCACCGCCCGCATGGAAGACGCCCTCGACAACATCGCCAGCGGCCAGCAGAAACCTGTCGAATTCTTGGACAGTTTCTACCGCGGCAAGGGCGACTTCGGCAAAGGCCTCGAATCTGAGATCGAAAAAAAACTTCCTGAGATCGATTTCCCGGTGATCGCGCTGGGCGAAGACCCCGACACCGGGAAGCCGTGGGTCGTGCGTCCTGGCAAAACGACGCCCTTTGTGCAGCGGGGCGAGGGTGGCGCGGGAAACACGGCAAGCATCCCCGAAGACCTCACCTTCGAAGACCTGGATGTCGAGAAAGCCGCCGCCCTCCTCGAAGAAAGAGCCAAAGGCGACGAGCCCATCGGAGTCCACCCGGATACCGGCGAAAAAATCTATTTTCTGGTAGGGCGCTTCGGTCCGTACCTGCAACTTGGGGAAGTTACTGAGGAAAATAAGAAGCCGCGGCGCGCGAGCCTTTCCCGGGGAATCACACGGGACGAGATGACCCTTCCCTTGGCCCTCAAGCTCCTTTCGCTTCCCAGAGTACTGGGTGAGCACCCGGAATCGAAGGAAGAAGTCTCCGCCGCGATCGGGCGGTTCGGCCCCTACGTCAAACAAGAGAAGGAATTCCGCAGCCTAGAAGACACCGACGATGTATATACCGTCACCCTGGAGCGCGCCCTGCATCTTCTCGCGCAGCCGAAGAAATCGCGCCGCGCCACAAAGAAGATCATTGCCACTCTCGGCAACGACCCCAACGGCGACGGCAAGATAGAGGTCATCGATGGCCGCTACGGCCCCTACGTGTCCAACGGCGAAGTCAACGCCACCGTTCCAAAAGACAAAGATCCCGCAAAAGTGACTCTCGCCGAAGCGCTCGACTTGGTCGACAATGCGCCGAAGCGCAAGAAAAAGGTCACGAAGAAGAAGGCCAAATCGAAGACCAAGTCGAAAGCCAAACCGAGGGCGAAGGCGTAGATACGGAAGTTCCAAGGGCGAAGAACCGCCGCAAGCCTTTAGTCGTTGTCCACGCGGAAAGGAACCTTTGGCATGTCAAAACGCCTCGACGGTAAGAGAGCGCTCATCACTAACGCCAATCTCTATATGGGCGAGCCCATCGCGAAGTTGTTCGCGAAAGAGGGCGCGGAAGTCATGGCGAATACGGACGACCTGACGGAGAAAGGCGCGGCGGAGGCAGTGATCGAGGCCGCCGATCCACTGGATATCCTTGTGGCAAATCTTGCCGAGGACAAGGAGCAGATGGATTTTCTCCATAAGATCCGGGACGAAGATTGGTTCGGCTTCTTTGACCGCATCGTACACCCGCTCATGCGCCTCGCACGCGCCGCGATCCCGCCCATGGTCGAGCGCGGCGCCGGCAAAGTCGTCGCCATTACCAGCGCAGCGCCCCTGCGCGGCATCCCCAAGTGCTCCGCCTACTGCGCCGCGCGGGGAGCGCAAAACGCCTTCATCCGCGCCATCGGACTCGAAGTCGCGCGGAGCAACGTCCAAGTCAACGCCGTCGCGCAAAACTACGTCGAAAACCCCTCTTACTACCCCGAGGAGATGCTCGCCGACGAGAAGATGATGGAGCGCATGATGAAGGCGATACCGGCGAAACGCCTCGGGAAAGGATGGGAATCCGCCGAACTGGCGCTGTTCCTTGCCTCAGACAAGAGCGACTTCATGGTCGGGCAAGTCGTCCCGTTCGCGGGCGGATGGGCCACTACGACCGGATAACCGTCTCCGCCCACATGAACTAGGCCATCTTCTTGAGCATCGTTTCGATGTTGTCCACGCCCCGATGCTTGACCGTCAGGTCTCCCCGGCTCTTGACGCCCAACCCCAGTTTCCCTGCGTGAACGATCATCGGATGTTCCCAGGGTGACACATTCTTCCAGCGCTCCTCGTTTCCAACGGCGCGTATCAGCCCAACCCCAGTAACATCCGCGGCGACCCGGTCGCGGCTGGCGATAATCGTGTCGGCCTTCGTAGACGTGCCGTCAATATGGCTGCCCTGATAAATAGGCCTCGTTCCATCGATGATGTTGAGGCTCGGAGCCAATCCCAAGTTCAACTCCACGATGGAACGCGAGATCGGCGTGGCGTCCGCCAAGGTTGTGAAATAGGCCCCGCCGGCCATGTTCTGCTTTCCCTTGGCTGGCGTACTGATCTCGCCGTGGCGGGCGTGGAAGAACCGACGTGTCGTGAAGGGATCGCTCATGCCGACAAAGGCCTTCATGCACATGGTCAGCCATGACATGTTGTGGACTTTCGCGCAGGGCACATTGATCACATGGTCCACCTGGAACAGGAATTCGGCCAAGGCGAAGCCGGCGCTCTTGCCCTTATCGGAAAAGTGCTTCGCAAGGGGATGATGAATCTGACGCCATGTGGGCGAGCCGTTCTGCATGTAGTCTTGCGCTTCGTCTAATCCCACGGGAATGACCCTGACGCCGCCGCCAATGTCATGTTCGGCCTGCTTAGCGGCATCGAGATGACCGGTCGCCTTCATTACCTCCGTGGGCGTTTGCCCGGCGAAGCATCGGTCGCTTACGAAAATGGTTTCGCTACCCGCTTCCGCGGCGAGTTTGGCCACTTCGTAGACCACTTCCGGATTGGTGGTTGCGGGATGGCCGACGGCGGCCACTTGATTCGGCTTGATCAGTACGCGTTGGCCCAGTTCAATGAAATCCATGCCGCCCGCCAACTCGACGGCCTGGCTTACGGCCTTGGCGATGGATGAGCTCTTGGCCACCCCAACGGTAGACTTGATAACGGGCTCCGCTCCCGCGTGGAGTCCCGGTGCCAGCCCTGCGGCCACGGCCGATGCGCCCGCCATCTTCAAAAAGTCGCGGCGGCTATGACTGTGCGCGCTTTTGGCGCTCATAGAATGATCCTCCACACTGCGCCAACCCGTTTGGCTCAGTAACGACAAACGCCACTGCCTCTGCCGCCGCTTCCCCGCCGATGCTCCTCTCGGCCACAGTATGCCGATCGCCGTGCAATGTCAACACTCCCCCACGCTCCAATACGAATAGCGGCGCTACGCCGGCGCTCGGACTGTCCCAAAGGAAACTATTCCGATTCACTCCCGGTTTCGCGGTATACTGCGCGTCGCAGGCCCACCCATCGGACACCTGCGCCGTAACCTTTCAGAGGCCGGAAGACTTGAACAACCATGCCAGAGCACCCCTCTCGTTCCGCGAGAAAGTGCGCGACATCATTTTTGAAGCCGATACTCACACGGGCAAGCTGTTCGATGTCCTGCTCATCATCATAATCGGGTTAAGCATCATAGCCGTGATGCTGGATAGCGTGGCGGTAGTTAATGACGCCTACGCCATCCCATTATACATTCTCGAATGGGTTTTCACCGTCATGTTCACGGCCGAGTACCTCGTCCGGCTTTGGTGTATCGGAAGACCCATGAAGTATGCCACCAGTTTCTTCGGCGTCGTCGATCTCCTGTCCATTCTTCCCACGTACATCAGCCTCCTGTTTCCAGGCACACAATACATGCTGGTGGTCCGTGTCATCCGTGTGCTGCGCGTCTTCCGCGTGCTGAAATTCGTCAAATACGTCAGCGAAGCCGACACCCTCATGAAAGCGTTGCGAGCCAGCCGCAGAAAAGTCGTAGTCTTCCTGTTCGTTGTCGCGTCATTGGTCATCATTCTCGGTTCGCTCATGTATCTCATCGAAGGAGGAGAAAACGGATTCACCAGCATCCCTATCTGCGTCTACTGGGCCATTGTTACGATCACTACCGTCGGCTATGGCGATGTGTCGCCCCAGACCGATCTCGGGAAGGCCCTGGCTTCTTTGGTGATGGTACTTGGCTACTGCATCCTGGCCGTTCCGACTGGGATTGTCACCGCCGAAATGACCCGTTACGGCCGCGCGGAATTCAACACGAGAGTCTGCGGCGAATGCAGCAAAGAAGGCCACGAGTCCGACGCGGTCCACTGCAAGTACTGCGGTGCGGAGTTGTGATACCGCTGGACCCGTTAAGGGCGCATTTCCTGCAGCTTCCTATAAGGCCTTATTTCTGAATGCTTTATCGAATTTCATATCAACCTGGTGGCACGGGCATCCTGCCCGTGTTTCATGGGCCGGAAGCCCATGCCACGTTGCTCCGCGTTCTTATTCCAATTTCCCGCGAAGCGGGTTCTGACTCACAATGACGGCGCGCGCGGAATCCGATGAGCATTGACGTCGACTTTATCGAGGTCATGTCCCCGCTTGAACGCGTTTCCGTTGCGAGCGGCCTCATCTACATCTTCCTGAGCGTTCGCCAGAAACCTTTGTGCTGGCCTTTCGGCATCGTGAGCACGGGGGCGTGGATGATCGTTGTATTCCAGGGCAAGCTGTATATGGATTCCATCTTGCAGCTCATCTATGTCGTCTTGGGCTTCTACGGATGGTACGGTTGGCTGCGCGGGAGCACCGACAGCACACCGCTTCCGGTATCGCGAATCACGCGAAGACAATCCGCCGTTTTCCTCGCGATCGGCGTTGCGTCGGCGATTCCCCTCGGGCTCGTATCCCAGTTTCTCCTCGAGGCGGATTTCCCCTGGTGGGATACGGTCACCACCGTCATGAGCATTATCGCCACGTATCTCTTGGCAAGGAAGGTCCTCGAAAATTGGGTTCTCTGGATTGTGGCTGATTCCATGTACATTGCCATCTACTATGCCAAGGGTTGGAACGGATACGCGGTCCTTATGGCCATCTATACGGCGATGGCCTTCGTCGGGCTGTGGAATTGGCGCCGAGACTACGTCTCGTCCACGGCGGAGTGAGCGGAACGTGGATCCTCCTCCCGAGACGGCAGTCCTTATCGGGGCCGAGTCCACCGGCAAGACAACTCTGGCTGCCCAGCTTGCCGAACACTACGGGACAATATGGTGTCCCGAATATGCGCGAGAATTCGCGGAACGCAAAGGCGATGCCCTTGACTTCGGTGACGTCGAGGCCATTGCCAAGGGCCAACTCGCGCTCGAAGAGGAGTATCTCGAACGTGCGGGAAGACTGCTCGTCTTCGATACCAACATTCTCTCTACCATCGTGTACAGCAATCACTATTACGCGGCTTCCCCAGACTGGGTAGAGGCCGCGCTTAGAGCCCGCGCCTATGGACTCTATCTCCTCATGGACGTTGACGTGCCCTGGGAACCCGACTCGGTGCGCGACGCTACCGACATCCGCGGACAGATTCACGAACGATTCAGGAAAGCCCTTCGCGTCTACGGATGCCGCCATATCGAGATTCAGGGCGATTGGTCCGGACGCTTCGATAAGGCCGTTCTTGAAATCGACGCTCTTTTGACGAGATCTTGAGGCGTAGCGCGTAGCAGCCGCCCTTTGCCACGCTTGAATCCTGCCCGCCCATTTCCTCATTATGTGACACTGTGAAGACGTGGAATCCTCGCGTTCAGCTCAAAGGAACGTCTAGTGTTGCACTCACCTAGGAATATCTATAGGAGCGGCTTTGCCTTGGGCGCGCTGTTTCTGTCGTCCGTGAACCCCGCGCACTCGACCGAAACGGACCAATTCCTTACCTGGGACGTCGAGCTTCAGGATAGCGCCGAACACCTAAATCGACACTTGAACGAAGAGCTACATACTTTCGTGGCCCGGATGAACGAGCGCAAGCGCCCCGTGCGCACCCGCGAAGAGATGGCTTCCGAATTCTTCAGTTTCATTTTCCGCAACCTTCTCTCGCCACGAATCCGCAGATGGCTCTCGACTTCCCCAGAGATCGACCGATTCCCCGACATGTCGGTCTCCTACTTTCAATATCAGGACATGAGCATCTACCGTCGCCATTCTTTCCCCTATCTCCTACCCATGGCGCGCACGATCCGAATCGGCGAAATCTATCTTGGCATCGACAAGATATGTCACTTTTTTGGCTTTGGCCGGCGTTACTTCCTCAAATACCAGCAGCTCCGGGACAACGGAGAGGGTCATGAAGAGGCCATGGAACGGGTGATCCGCATCGGCATATCCCAGGAACAGAGCGTCGTCGGCAAACTGGTGGATGGCATCTTCTCGAGCGGTGACCTGGAGGCAAATTTTCAGGGATTGCTGCTCGGGCTCGACTTGGCATCGGAGGAGACTCCTTTCTTTGAACGCGTTGATGGCGACTGGAAGATTCTTCGGGCCATCGACATCGTCCTTTACGTTACTCCAGGCTTCGACGAAACGTACAACCCCTCCCACTACTGGGCGCTGCGGAAAGAATACGTGCTGCCCATCGTGAAAAGCGAGTACTGCGAAACCTTCTACTCGCCGACAGTCCTGGCGCGATTCGCGCGATATGGGCAATACGAACCAAGCCTCTCCGCGCGCCTGGTCGAAGAATACTTCGATTCGAGACGGCGCAATCCGAGGAGCCTGCAATCACTCGAGGCACTGTGCGAGGCCTGCTGCGGCGAATCAACACAAGAAGTGGCGAACGAGCGCTACGAAAAAGCGGCGCCCTAATGCGGCCCTCAATAGTACTCGCCTTAGGCCTATTCCAGATCGCCTCCGTTGCCTGCGCTGACGACGCCGCGTGGCTCGGCGATTCAGCGCCGCAGCGGCTCACGGTCGGTGACGGATTCGACCGCGCCGTGGACCCACGCGAGCCGCCTCCCTCCAAATGGTTCGTTAAGTTTGCGGCTGTGAACGCGTACCCCAAAATGGAGAGCGAAAAGCCGATCGAAACCCTCTTCAATCCCGCCATGCGCCTATTGGCACCCCGTTTCGACGACGTTCGAACGGTCAGCAAATTCCGCGACAAGGGCCGGCTGTGGCCGCCGCATGCCGGATTCGGTCGCGTTCTCTCCGAGCGCTGGGTTCTCTCGTTTCAGGGCGGATATGTCATCGGCAAAGTTCGGACGAAGGCGAACGACGCCAGCAGGTTTCGTTTGCCCCTCCACACCGATTTGGAGATAAAGCGAGGGGCCTACTTCGTGGGCGCCAGCCTCGACTTCTATCCCTTCAAGATACCAGAGCGAAAACAGTTTCACGGCCTGATGGACCGGCTTCGGGCGGCTCGGCCGATGGTCGGCGTGTCCGTAACCTGGACTCATTCCACGTACACGGCTAAGATAAAAGCCGGTTTCAAGCCCTTCCCCAATATCCTGAACCTCGAATTGGAGAACGCTTGGAGAATCCCGAGCATCAGTCCGCGCGTAGGCTTCGACGTTCCGTTGACAAGGCGGACCCAGATTGGCTTCGATGCAGGCTACAATTTTTTTGCCGAAGAACAGCAGGATTTCGACGGCCCGTCGTATACAATCGCATGGAAGTTCTTCTTCAGATAGCGTGGCAAGATGCCGATCGTGAGGTGCGACCTGTCCAGGCGATTCGTGTTTTGGCTAGCCCGGATATTTCACCATCCCTATTTAGAAAGGCCGATTCCCTTCGCATAAAGGCCTTGCGAGAAGCACTTTAAGCACACGGTAAGGAGTCGGCTTTATGAAGACAGAGTGTGCACCGGTTCAGATCGAATTTACAGGGCTGGGGCGGCGCACGGTTCGAGGCGCGTTTGACGGGGGCCATATCAGTTTGGACGGCGGCGCGGTCT
>PVBE010049902.1_pt1 | contig 10885 bp, 7 predicted proteins | sample 1631181 | NCBI WGS metagenome assembly PVBE01 (sample SAMN08397723, study PRJNA350692) | Marine metagenome, whole genome shotgun sequencing project. | isolation source: water | place: Pacific Ocean | collected 2012-04 | reverse complement strand
CTCTGAGGCGACAAGGTCGACGCCACCACGGACCGCATCAAGGTCGGCAACGTCCATGGCGAAACCCACGTGCCCTGATCCCGACATGGAGCCGGCCACCTCCATGGCCGATTCCACATTCAGGTCGGCGACAGCCACCTTGAGGCCCCGACTGGCGAGCCGAAGGCAGACGGCGGCACCTATTGCGCCGGCTCCGCCGGTTACCAGGGCGACCCCACCATCGGGGGTCATCGCCACGGCGAGAAGTCGGGGTCACGCTTCTCGTTGAAGGCGGCCACGCCCTCGGCCGCCTCCGGGGATGTGACGAACTGGTCGAGGTGGGCCCAGGCCATGGAGCTCAACCCGATGATGGAGGCGCTGTCGGCGTTGAAACTCTGCTTGAGCACGCGGAGTGAGGTAGGGCTGAGAGCCAACGCGTCATCAGCCCAGGATCGGACAGCGGACCTGAGTTCACCGGGTTCGACCACCTCGTTGACGAGCCCCCAGTCCATAGCCTTTTTCGCGTCGTACTGCCGGCAGAACATCCAGACCTCCCTTGCCCGCTTCTCTCCGATGAGGCGTGCCAGGTAGGCGGTGCCGAAGCCGGCGTCGAACGAACCGACCCGCGGTCCGCTCTGGCCGAACACGGCATTGCTCGATGCGATGGTGATGTCACAGAGCACGTGGAGGACGTGGCCACCGCCGATGGCGTACCCGTTTACGGCCGCTATGACCGGCTTGGGAATGTCGCGGATGAGACGGTGGAGTTGCTCAACCTCGAACAGGCCGGTCTCCGACGGTCCGTAGTCGCCTGTCTCGGCCCGCTGCTTCTGGTCGCCGCCTGCACAAAATGCCCTGTCCCCGGCCCCGGTGAGCGCCACGACACCCACCTCGGAATCCACCCACGCGGCCTTGAAGGCGGCGATGAGCTCGTCGATGGTACGGGCCCGGAAGGAGTTGAACCTGTCAGGCCGGTCGATGACGATCCATGCCAAGCCGTCTTCGACCTCGTATCTGACGTCTGTGAACTCGCTGACCTCCAAGGGACCCTCCATCTGTCGCCACCCACCGGTGCCAACGAGACACCGGGTGTTCTACTGACCGCAGCACCCACCGTGCCACAGACTGATACTGACCGCCTCATCAGAACAGGGCCGGCTTCCATGGAGACGGCCTGTAACCCTCCCCCAGAGTTCCAACCCGACATGCACTCTTCAAGTTATGGCCGTTGGGCGTAGGCAGAGGCATCTCCGACAGGCCCGACATGCCTACTTACGGCAGATCTTCCCACACGTGGTGGGCCGTCGGTCCGACCGGTTGATTAGCCTGCTGCGGTGAGAACTGTTCGTGACGACCGGCCGGCAAGACGTTCAGCCGCCGGTTTCTATGGCTGGCGGATGGTCGGACTGGCCAGCCTTGTAGGTGTGCTCACGGGACCGGGTCAGTCGATCGGGGTCTCTGTCTTTCGCCAGCACCTCTCTGACGGTCTCCACCTCTCTGACTCGGCCATCGCCACCGCATACCTGGTGGGCACCCTGTTGTCCTCCACGTTTCAGCCGAGGATCGGCCGCTGGGTCGACGAGGTCGGTGTGCGACGGGCATCAACTGTGTTCGGGGCCGCCTTCGCCCTGACCCTCGCACACATGTCGCTGGTTCGTGGTGCCGTCTGGCTCGCTGTCGGGTTCTTCGGCATTCGGCTGCTCGGGCAGGGTGCCCTGAGCATGACCTCGACAGTTTCTGTCATGCACTGGTTCGAACGGCGTAGAGGGTTTGCCCTCGGCCTGAAGATGACCCTCACGATGGGAGGCATCTCCGTCGTACCGGTGCTGTTGGCACTCGCGATCGATGCATGGGGCTGGCGCATCGCATGGCTGGCCGCTGCAGGGGTTATCGCCGTGACGGCCGTTCCGGTCAGCTGGTTCGGATACGTCAACCGCCCCGCCGATCTGGGACAGCGGCCGGACGGTGGACCCACGGTCGCCGATGACCAGCCCGAACCACAGCTCCCCTCCATCACCAGGGCGGAGGCTCTCCGGTCGCCGGCATTCTGGATCCTCTCAGCGGTCACCGCCACCAACGCTCTGTTCGGCACCGGCCTCCTGTTCCACCAGACCAACCTTCTCGGCGAGGTCGGCTATTCGAATGCCCAGGCAGCTGCAATGTTCCTTCCTCAGGCAGCTGGCGCGGTGGCCGGTGGCCTCACGTTCGGTTGGCTTGCCGACAGAAGGGTCCGTCGAAGCCTCCCGGCAGTTGTGGCGCTGGTGTTGGCAGCCACGATGCTCCTGGGCGGCACGGCGACGACCTTCCCCACAATCCTCCTCTACTCGGTGACTCTGGGGGTCGCCATGGGAAGCGGAGGTGCCGTACAGGGCTCCCTGCTGCCGGCGCTCTACGGCGTGGGCCACATCGGCTCCATCTCCGGAACACTCGGCCTGATAGGGGTGTTGGCCTCGGCGCTGGGAGCGTTGACCTTCTCAGTCGGTAGCACAGTGTTCGGCAATTACCGAAGTGCCAGCCTGTGGTTCGCAGTGCTGCCGCTGCTGATCGCCCTGTTGGCAGCCGTGTTCAGACGACATTTCCTGGCGGATGACCTCCACTGAGGAACCCACGACACCAGAACTCCCGAATCAGGGGAAAACACCAGAACCCCCTGCTGGGCAGGGGGTTCATATGGAGCGGACGACGAGATTCGAACCCGCGACCCTCACCTTGGCAAGGTATGCCGACCTGTTTCGCTGACCTGCGCAAACACACGGAAACCGCCTCTGGCCTGCTGTTCCAGTTGATCACTGGTTCGCGTTGTTTCGCGGCCTGTACGCAACCTGAAGAAACCGGTTCTGACAAACCAGTTCAGGCCAGAGCGGGGGCGGTGGGCCCAACCCCCTAGACAACTACCACCCTCTCCGACGGATTCGGTTTGTGCTGTCCAGGCCGTCACCCAGTGGGACGGGGGGAGACCGGAATGGCGTGAGAGGCACGGCGCGATGAGGCGTTCAGAACGTTCTGGTACTCACCGCAACCGGGACCTCCTCCCGACCGGTCCCTGCAACCACCGACATACTTGTCTGATTCGAATACTCACCTGAGCCTTGAGAGAGCGCCCGACTGACGTCATTACCCAACAACGTGTACACCTCTTCAGGCTCATCTCGGAATTTCTCTCGATTCCGGAGTACCTCAATCATCCGCTGCTCGAAGAGCGTATGGCTGCGTTTAGTGAACAACACTGCGCGAATAGTTCGCAGGATCCGTTTCGGGTATCTGATGTACCCAAGAAGGTATGCAACCGACATCCCTAACGTTCGGTAAATAGTATATTCCCACCCACATACATCCTTGTTATAACTAACACTCCTTAGATTCCCACTCTCCTGTACTAATCCGACAAAGTACTTATCATCGAGGTTAGCAATCTCACCGCTCTCCAAAAGGGAGTCAAATAGTTCAGACCCGGGGTAAGGTGAAAATTGGAAGATTGGCAGATCGTCAACCCCATAGAGCGCCAACCTCCACTGAAGAGCAACCGTCTGGAATATGTCTCTCCGAGTCTCGCCCGGAATACCTATTAACAGATGGCACTTCAGTACCAACCCTAGGCGCTTCGCCGATCTCATTGAGGATATAGCAGTCGGTAGTTTGACCCTCTTATTAATAGCCAATAATGTGTCCTCGGAGCCACTCTCCGGCGCGTAGGTAAGGTAATTGCAGTTGGTAGCCTTGAGTTTTCTTAAGGTAGTTTCATCAAGAGCTTCGGATCGTGTTCCTGTCGGGAGTGACCAGGAAGCCTTCAATCCCCTCTCTAGGTATAGATCACAGAATTCATGAATCCATTTTTTCCGGAGAACAGCTGTGAGGTCGTAGAATTCTATCGACGACGCACTGTAGCGCCGTACGTAGTCTTCAATTTCATCGATAACCTGACCGGGAGGTCGCATATAATAGCGAACTCCCCACATTCTTGGATTTGAGCAAAACGTACACTTATAAGGACAACCACGTGTTGCAAGTATTGGCATGGTGACACCCTCATACACACCGGAACAGGATTCATAATCGTGATACTTCTCGATCGGAATAGACTCCCAATCAGGAAACGGTAGGTCAGCCAGGTTCCTGACCCGCTGCCGGTGTTCCGTCCGATACAAGTCTTCTCCCACCCGATAGACGATGCCCGGAATGGTTTCGGGGTAGGTGCGAAACCGTTCAACTAGGTCCACGATCACCTCATCTCCTTCACCAAGTGCAACTGCATCGACCGCGGTGCAAGTATCCAGAACGTGCTCGGGCACCGCCGTCACATGTTCCCCCCCGACGAAAACAAACACATCCGGTCGAGCAAGCCTGACTCGGTTGATGAGGTCTCTCGTGACCAACCACTCCTGTGAGAACATGCAGGAAACACCCACTGCCTCGAGATCGGCCGGGAGACGTTCAACGATCTCGGTAGCGCTGAGACCTCGGACGAAGCAATTGAGTTCTGGTTGGACTCTCAGGCACGTCGGATCCTCTCCAACTGCATCAATGCAAACCACATGATGGCCGCGCTCCTTGAGAGCCGCTGACAGGTAGGCAAGTCCCAACGGCGGATTGATCGGGCTCGCATACGAACTCCTCGAAAAGGCCATCGGTGGCCTAATCAAGGCAACAGAAACAGTAGAGGCACCCTTCGTCACCGAGAGATTGGCAACATTCATCGCGATCCGACCTCCGCACAGTTGGCCACGAGCCAAGATCGTTTCTCACAACACAACGGCCTTGCCTCCCCGAGTAGCTTCAAACGCCAGCCAATCGTCTTCTCACATCCTACAAGAGGTCGGATCTTGGGGGCTGCTAGAGGCACTGCAATCAGCGAGAATGCAAGAAGTACAGGTTATGACAAGGGAACCAGCTACCGAAAGGCACCCCTAAGACCATACACCCATGAGTAAGCAGGGGCGGAGGGCGCCCTCGCCTGGACCGCTGAACTCTCCTCGTTGATATTCCGGTCTGACGAAGCCAGAGAGGGCATACAGGCATTCCTGGAGAAGCGCCCCCCATCCTGGATCGACCGACCGCAACGTCAACAGAAGCGTCTCCCTGAGGTTCGAAATCGCCGCCAATCCTCATTCGACGGCGGTCCAAAGTAGCTGGCCGTTGACCGAGTCTCCACGCCGAAGTCCATCTCGTCTATCGATTGATTCCCATTTCCCCTCACCCTGGTGATTGCCTCGACAGTCAACGGACCACAATCCGCGTAACTACGCTCATAGCAGTCGTACACCGTCATCCCGGCATCAACTTTGAAAGACGACTGTGCGATGACAGTTCCCCCGTCAATCTCCGGTGTCATCACGTGAACTGAGCTCCCCAACATCGATTCTTCGTGGACGAGCGCCTGGAAGATGGGAAGAAGCCCGCCATAGGCCGGTAAAAGTGATGAATGCCGGTTGATGGCACCTATAGCTGGTAGCTCCAATAGTTCCGATCGGAAAATCTGAGAGCAAGAAGAGACCAACAGGTCAGGCGACTTACTCCGTATCCAATCGATTGTCTCCGAGGCGTTCACGTCGACCGCCAACCTGTATGGCAGGTCGTGACGCCGGACTGCACCGACCACACTGCCCGGCGCCATTCGAAATCCGATGCGACCAACTGCAGCGCGGATCGCCTGGAGGGCGGCTATACGACCAAGTCGGAGGCAGGACGCCATACCGATGTCGGAGAGATGCGTCCGGAGGTGCGAATACACGGTCGGCCTGTTGGACGGATTCTGGAGAACGGTGACACCAACCGCCTCCACTCCATCGGGAAGGTGAACTAGAAGATGATCGACGAATGATGGAAGGAAGAATCCCGACTCATCGATAACCAGGTGAATACGCATCTGACCTCCTAATCTTACCTTTCACACCACGCGCCGTTTGACTAGACGCACGGCCGGCCGCCCTCAGCCTCTAATATCGCTCTGATGCGCCAGGTGATCCTCCATGCCGATGACCTCGGTGTGTCTGAAGGAACCAACGAGGCCATCATCGACTCGCATACTCGGGGCGTCCTTACTAGCACATCAATCGTCGCCACAACACCGGCCTTCACCGACGCCACTCGACGCCTCCTAGAGGTGCCAGAACTTGACGTAGGCGCTCACCTGAGCCTGAATCTAGGCCGTCCTGTTGCACCCATCGAGGAGGTCGGGCTCCTGACGAACCGGGATGGTCTCCTCTACCCATCTTTCGCCAACCACCTCCGTCAGTCTCAGAACCCGGCCTACCTCCGACAAGTCACCATTGAAGTAGAAGCGCAACTGGAACGAATGCACGACGCCAACCTCCAGTTGAGCCATGCGGACTCACAGCAGCACATCCACATGATCCCCGGGATCCGAGACGTCATTGCTGACCGAGTCGCCGCCACCGGAATCACCCATCTCCGACACTCGGTCGAACCGTGGAGAGGCCATCCCGACATAGGTAGACCAACGAACCTCCTCAAGTGCGCGACGGTCGCCATGTTCGCCGCATGCCGTCCCCACCATGCACCCAAACCCGATAACAAGGTGAGGTTCATTGGACTACGACACACTGGCCGAATGACCGAACACCGCCTGATCCACTACCTAGAGAACCTCGGTCCAGGATCGTGGGAAATAGTGATGCACCCAGGAACTAGCGACTTCGATGGCCACCATGACGTCAACCCAACAATCACCGACTACCTCCGCCTACCGGAACGACAAATGGAATGGGAGGCCCTAACCTCATCCCAGGTCCGACGTTGCATCGCGGAGGCTGGGCTCTCCACTATCCGGTTTTCTGATCTCTGACCTCAAAGTGACAGTTCTCTAGTGCCGAGGCCCCAGGTTTGACCATCGACCGTGCCACTTCGCCATAGAGCCGACCAGCAAGTGGCCATGAGAACAGGGCGTTAGTCGTCATCGCACACTCGTAGGTGCACCGGCACTCCGTGTCACGGATCCACTTTCTGAACCTTCTTGCATCCTCAGAACGTACAAGATCACCGAAAGACCAATCATCCACAGAGTCATCGTTCCGATGTCTTGTTGCGCCCAGCGCCACCGCGACCCCAACCGATCTCCCCCCATCGGCACCCGTGGGTTGAAGTGGCGACCCTGATCGCTGAGTTCCACTGATTGAGCCAATCGACTGAGACTCCTCCAGGATCTCGCAGGCCCCTACCGAGCCATCCTCGTTGATCACGTAGCTGAGTGTGCCCGCAGTGCACGGTGTTACGAACGCGTCCTCCCTCGCGATACGAGAGATTACCTTGCCCTTGAGGACCTCCTTGGTAGCCAGAACGCGACGGCCGAAAAATCCGAAATGAGCCAGTGCGCCCTGAGCCAGGTATTCGGCATACACCCGCATCGACTCATCGTAGGCGTCGAGGACCTCAACAGGGATCGGTGGATGATCGAGACTGTGATGTCTGAACAGATTGATCGAAATGGAGTTCGGGCGGAAGTCTTGGACAATCTCGTCGATGAACGCCGCTGCGACGTCAGCGTTCTGAGGCATCACAGTGGTGATGACGTTCAGATAGAGGTTCGGGAACATCCCCTGGAGGGGACGGAGACGCTCAATGCAGGCTTTCGCTCGCTCAAACGAACCCTCACCCCGGATCTCGTCATGGACGGCTTTCGGCCCGTCCACGGAGAGGAACACGATGAATCTAGCATCGTTGAGTCTCTGCAGGGTGCGCAGGGTGGCTAGGTAGGTCCGTTCGATGTACCAACCGTTTGTCGGTAACGAGAGGACCCTAGGCCGACAACGCTTCTGGATTGTCGCGACAACCTCGACCAGATCTCCCCGGAGGAACGGCTCACCTCCGGCGAGCGAATACCAGAGCACAGGCCCAATTTCACTGGCTGTGCGATCCAGCGACTCGATCGAGATCTCACCGGGATTCGGGGCATCAAGCGATTCCTTGTAAAAACAGTGCTCGCAGCGAAGGTTGCACCGCGCCGTGACAAAGTGGACGATCTGGACCGGCATACCGTTCCGCCGTATGACCCGCCAGCCGGACCTGGCGAGATCCGTGACACCACGTCCGGCCACCCAAAGACGCGATGCCGCCCATCGCAACAGTGCGGCACCGTTGGCCACTGCCGCTGTGAGGGCGATGGCAGGCCAAACCAACAGAGACCACCACCGTGTCGAGCTGGACACGCCACGAAGCACCGTCGGCCAGAGAAGGATCGGCGCACTGGCAAGCAGAATCGACACCGAAACAGACAGGCCGTCCGGTAGAACTCCAGTCAGGCCAGCGAAGACCACCAACGGAAGAAGGCAACCGGCAAGCAGCGTCGACCAGAGCAACGGGCCCAGGTTCATACCGAAATCCCGATACACACCCGGGTATCGACGGCGAGCAGTGACGGCATCGAACGTCTTCCTCAGGTGATCGGCCATCAAAGACCTGAAGGAGAACCGCTTGAGGTGAACAGCTTCAAATCGCTGCTCAACGGACAACTCCCTCCCGAACCAGCGACACCGGGCCATGAACTCCATGTCCTCGTCTGTCTCCAACTCAGGGTTAAACCCACCGACCTCTTCAAACACCTTTCGTCGAATTAGGAGGTGCGATGTAGATCCATGATGGGTGGCGTCTCCCTTCCGATCGAGCAGGCGATGCCGTAGGACCGCGTTCTGGAACTCATCCAACGCCCCATTCCGAAAGCGATCGGTCACGTAGACGCCCGAAACCAAGTCCCTACCGGGGTCCGGGTCGTCTAGGACTTCCCTGACCAAGGCACGAGCCCTGTCGGTGAGCACGACATCGGAATCAATGAAGAGCAGGTAGTCACTTCGAAGCGACCGGGCACCCCGGTTCCGAGCCTCGGCTGGGTTCAGGCGTTCGGGCGACCAGACCCGCTGGATCCCATCGTCCAGCGGTTCAGGCTCGACCGGAGACGAATCGACCACCACCAGTCGCTCCGGAGCAAGGCCCACCACTGACGCCAACACTTCTGTGAGGTGGGAACTCCGATATGAAGGTATGACGACCGAGAGTGTCGCCGGAACACCTAACGCCGTCACCACTGTCACCTCCCCCACCGGTTGAGGATGATCTATCAACCCTACTGCGAGGATGTTCACCAAATAGATCAGAGTTTTTCGCGCAGAGGCCGTAGGTCGAGAATGAAATCGCGTGGGCCGGTCCCTACCGACCCAGTCGTCACCAGGATCTCTACCCTACCGTGGTACCCGGACCTCTCAGCCAGGAGAAGGTGGAGATTTGGTTCGATCACCCACCCGTGAGCAAGATCGGTCCGGACCGAATATATCCCCAGGTTTTCGCGTGAGGGCCATCCGTCGACCGGTTGTCGCACGACGATCCGATCGTGACTCTCGGGATCGAACTCAACCAGATGATCGACTAAGTACGCCTCCTTCACCTCCGAAGGGCGAACGAAGACCTGTTGGACGTTGGTCCGGGCCAACACGGCACCGACCGACACGATGACGACAAGCAGCGGCACCCCTATGGCTGGCATCAGGCGAAAGAACGGCTGCCTGTCTCGCAGAGTCACCTGGGTAGCCCGCACCCCGACAGCGAAGTAAACCCACACCACCACCACGATGCCCGCCATGAACCGGTATTCAATCTGGTTATCCACCGAAATCAGGTGCATGGACATGCTGAGCGCGGCAACACCCATCAGGAGCACGACGGCCACCGATCTCTCCATTATCGATCCCGGCCGCCCTAGGAAAAGTCCTACTACCACCACGAGGATGATCGGCCCCGCTGTGAGCACCGTTTCAACGCCGCCCGGACTGGATATCAGAAACGGCCGCGCTGCGACGGCGACCGGATGGCCGATGAACCAAATCACCTTGTCGATCAACTCCGGGAACGAATCGACAACCCGGTACCTCGTCGGCGACACGTCAAGTGCAGTCATAACAACTTGCCCTAAGACGAGAGCCACCGCACCGGTGCCAGCCACCAGCGAAGCCACAATCGAGCCGTCGCGCAAGAAGCGCCGGATGCCTGTAGGTATCGAAGCCTGGCGGATACCGAGCATCGCCCAACAAAACATGGCGGCCGGCTGATAGGCCAGCATGACCATCAGGAATCCAACGAATGCGAAGGTGGCTCGCAGCCACAACCGACGATCGATAGCGTCGGCCCACTTCTCGGCGGTCCAGGCTGCTAGAAGGAGAAGCCACGGGTAACTGAAGGCTGTGGCCCACCCAGCGTAACCGTGGAACGGTGGCAGCAAGACAATGGAACAGGCGAGGAGGCTCGCCGACCAGTGGGACCATGCGAGCCGCTGTAGACGATCAGCCAGATAGCCAGCGAGCATGGCGATGCCGAGTACGCCGAGCAGGCGGGGAACCGCAAGGCCTCCGATCGTGTCCACCGAACCGATGACGAGACGATTGATAAGACCGAGGATCGGCCGTCCGTCATCGACGGAACTAGTCAACAGGTGTTCATGATCCAAGAGCATCGGAAAGTCGTCGCTCCAAGCCGACCGCCTCCCGGCCAAAGGCGCATAAACGATGATAGGGAGAAAAAACGCGACCAGCACTACTAGGTAATGCCGCCATTTGAGACCGTCGACCGCTGGCTCGAACGGCGGCAGCAAACCACCGCCGCCCCTACTCGACCCCATTCTCAACTCCCATCTACCTCTCTCGGGCAGGGGCGCAGCATAGGCACAGCATCGCGATACTTGAGTAACCTAGTTTTGTCCCACCGACCGGGAAAACAAGAAAACTCCCCTGCACTGCAAGAACTCCCTGTTGAACAGGGGGTTCCCGTGGAGCGGACGACGAGATTCGAACCCGCGACCCTCACCTTGGCAAGGTGATGCTCTACCAGCTGAGCTACGTCCGCGTCGGGGCGTAACTGTAGCGGGCCCACCGCACCATGCGACCCGTCGAGGGTCGTACGAGGGTGG
>PVBE012744782.1_pt1 | contig 10887 bp, 9 predicted proteins | sample 1631181 | NCBI WGS metagenome assembly PVBE01 (sample SAMN08397723, study PRJNA350692) | Marine metagenome, whole genome shotgun sequencing project. | isolation source: water | place: Pacific Ocean | collected 2012-04 | reverse complement strand
CCCAATCGGTCATTTTACCCCCGGCATAATCCCAGAACCAACGGAAATTATAATGAAACCGGTTTTGATTAAAAGTTCTTTCTGTTGCAGGACCTAACCACATATTATAATCCACACCTGGAGGTACCGGACCGTCGGGAACAACAGGCACTTTATTACCTCCATAAAGCCACACTTGAACTTCATCAATTTTTCCTAGTTTTCCTGATTGAACAAAGTACTTCATGTCTTCCCAGTGTGGTCCTGATCTTTGCCATTGTCCAACTTGAACGACCTTGTTATACCTTTTGGCAGCTTTGACCATAAGGTTGGCTTCTCCTATAGAATTTGCCATTGGCTTTTCTACATAAACATCCTTGCCGGCTTCACATGCCATAATCATAATTGCAGCATGCCAATGGTCAGGAGTCCCAATTATTACAGCATCAATGTCGTTATTTTCGAGAAGTTTTCGAAAATCGGAATATAATTTTGGCCTTTTTATTTTTATTTCAGATTTTTTTTCTTTCTCCAGAAGTATTTTATCAACATCAGCAGCTCTTTGGTCAAGGATATTTTTATCTATATCACATAATCCAGCGCATTCAACATTTTCCTGGGCCAAGAAGGTAGATAGGTTTCCGAATCCCATTCCCTTACACCCAATAAGACCTACAATCAAAGTTTCATTTGCAGATTTACCAAACATATTACATGCAGTACCCAATGGTATAATGGAAGCTATACCAGCACCAGTGGCCACAGTAAGGCTTTTGGAGAAAAAGTCTCTTCTTGAGATTTTCATAAAATGGCTGTTACGATATTAAACCTTAGGTAATTCCCAATTATTTTGATATTCCGGTGTCACCATATTTGTTGCTTCCTCATCATCAACAAATAGTTTCTTCTTATCGTCCCAATAAATCTTTCGTCCTGTTTTCATCGCTATATTACCCATGTGAGCAACTTTGGCAACCTCTTTTCCAATGGTCACGCTGGCATTTGTATTATAATTTCTTGTTCTCATGGAGTCGAGAAAATTTTGAGCATGGAGTGCTAAACCCTGGCCAGTTCCATTTGTTCTGGGAACGGCTTCAATTTTAACATTTTCTCCTGATCCTTCAGGAATAACTCTCCAGTGACTTCTATCTACCACCAGGGTGCCATTATTGCCAATAAATGCAATTCCATGATCGCTATTATATGGTCCACGGTCTATGCCCATGGCATGATCCCAAACCATGCACCAGTCTCCAAATTCATAAATAACCTGCTGAGTATCTGGAGTTTCTGCTGCGCTGGCAGGAAATGCATATTTGCCACCTCCACTCATAGCTGATACAGGGGTTCCAGCATTCATACCCCATAATCCAATATCAATTAAATGTACTCCCCAGTCGGTCATAAGGCCTCCTGCATAATCCCAAAACCATCGAAACTGGAAGTGAAAACGGTTTTTATTAAATGGTCTTTTAGGAGCAGGACCTAACCACATATTATAATCAACTCCATCTGGAACCGGGCCATCAGCTATAACTGGTGGAGGTGCAAGCCAACCCTGATAACACCATGTTTTTACAGTTCTGATTTTTCCAAGTTTACCAGAATGTACAAATGCCATAGCATCGGAAAAATGTGGATCTGATCTTTGCCATTGGCCAACTTGTACGACTCTTTTATATTTTTTTGCGGCTTGTTCCATCCTGGCAACCTCTTCAATACTGTTGCCCATTGGTTTTTCACAATACACATCTTTACCTGCTTCACATGCTGCAATCATGATAAGAGCATGCCAGTGGTCGGGGGTACCAATTATTACAGCATCTATTTCCTTATCCTCAAGAAGTTTTCGGTAGTCATTGTAAATCTTTGGTTTTTTATATGTTATTTTTTCACCCTTAGCTTCCCTGTCTAACATTATTTTTTCAACTTCAGTTGCTCTTCTGTTGAGAACATTATTATCAACGTCACATAATGCAGCACATTCAATATTTGGAATTCTTAGATGTGCGCTAAGGTCGGAAAACCCCATTCCGTTACAGCCGATAAGGCCTAAAACAATTTTATCATTTGGGCCAAAACCAGTGGAACAGCTTAAAGAACCAGGAATGCTTGATAATATTCCTATTCCTGCAGCAATTTTGGCAGAATTTTTTACAAATTCTCTTCTATTGGTTTTCATAATTAATGATTTTAATATTTTATAATTTTATTCTTCAATTCTATCCAGAGCGAACCTTGCCATTTCTGCAGTATTATCATTATTTAGCAAATCTTTTAATACTGGAACTGCTTTAGTACTTCCAAATACACTTATCTCTCTGCAAACATAGGCTTTGCTGTCGGCAGATGCATTTGATCCAAGAAACTCAATTAATTCATTCTCAATTTCAGCAAGTTTATTTTTATCACCACTATTTCTAATTATAAAATATGAAAGATCTTGCATGTATTGGCGGCTGTCTCCTTTGGTGTAATTATTAATAATGTCAAGTATCTGGCTTAATTCAAGCGGCTTATAATCCTTCCATATATGAGTCTCATGTAAAGTTGGAAAATCTTCAGGAATTTCCTGCGTTACCTTTCCTGTCGCTGCCCATTCGGCTCCTCTCAGAAATGTTGTTATGAATCCCACACATTGCATTGCAGGATTTGATTCTTCAATTGCTCCGGCATGACCAAGTGCAGTATGGAAAATTTTGCCATTACCATAATTGATTGTAAATAATAATGGTTCATGCTCTCCGGTTCCTCCTTTTGCAGTATCTGCATAAGCAGTTGCTAAAATATGAAGGTTAATGGCTGGTCCTCTAAGTTCTGAATATAATTCATCTTTTGCATGCATCCATTTTTCAGGAAGTCCTTTTGTGATAGGGTGTTCCAAATCACGCATATTCATGAGGAATTCATGCTGAGGTCCATGTGAACCTCCGCGTCCAGGACTGTTATCTTTAACTGCTTTACCATCTTTCCATCTCACATATGGTCCGGAATTTTCATCTCTGTTTCCCCATCCTCCAAGGCCTGTTATTTCGTTGTATTCTTTCCATTCGGGAAATCCATTACCAGCAGCATGATATACCACAACACCCCCACCTGAATTAACGAATTCAAGAAATGCTTTATTTGTTTCTTCTGACCAGTTATCACCATTATAATCAAGCACAACAAGATCATAAATGCTGAAATCAGGAAGGAATGATGACATATCTTCACCTCCGGGTGGTGTTTTTACAACATCAGCAATAAAAAGATCAGACTGATCAAGAAGTTTTTGTAAAACGGGAGTACTTACTTCCCAGTTATGGTTATTTTGTCCTGTAATAATTAATGTCCGTATTTCTTTTGTATTGGTACATTGTATAAACATGACTGCGGATATTAAAATTAACAGGACTGGTATAAATATATTTCTTTTAGTGTTCATTTTTATTCGATTTTAGGTTATAATTTCATTGACCATGGTGTTCTGAAAGGCCTTGATAACAATCTATTTGCCATTTCATCGCCAACAAATTCTTCTTTATCAGGATTCCATTTGAGTTTTCTTCCGGTAAGCATAGCAATTTCACCAAGCAGACCGGCACTAATAGATCTATGAGCAATATGCGCTGGAGTAATTGTTTCTTCTCTGGATTTTACACAATCAAGAAAATTCTGCAGGTGATCACGGCTATTATAGAGGGGAGTATCATTTGTTCCGAGTGTTTGTTCAAGAATTTTTGGATCGCTGGCATTTAATCCGCCACGTTTTACATGGATCCATCCTTCTGATCCATACCATGCTGTTCCCATTCCATGAGTTTGTTTTCTGGCATTAGCTATTCTCATTTTAACACCGTTGGTATATTTTGAATGTATATCATATTCAACAGGTACATCATAAATCCCATTTCTAGGATAAACTCCTTTACCTTCAATCTCAACCGGTCCGGTATTGTCAAATCCAAGAGCCCAATGAGCAATATCTATGTGATGACCTGCCCAGTCGGTTAACTGCCCTCCAGAATAATCCATTATCCATCGCCAGTCCCAATGACAAATACCACGATAAGGAACCTTGGGAGCAGGGCCTAACCAGAAATTCCAATCAAGACTTTCAGGAACATCCTGTACAGGATTATCACCTGGAGCGGGAGATCCATCGGGTAATCCCACTTCAACTCTTTCAATTTTTCCAATTTTACCATTAAAAACAAGTTCACTGGCTTTATGAAAGTTTGCTACTGATCTTTGCCAGCTACCTGTTTGCCATATAACTTTATTTTTTTCTACAGCATTAACAATTGCACGTCCTTCTTTAATGGTTCTTGCCAGAGGTTTTTGTCCATGAATATCCAATCCGGCATTGGCACAGGCAACTGATATTATACCATGCCATTGATCAGGCAGAGCAAGCAGAACCGCATCCAGGTCACCTCTTGCAAGTAACTCACGATAATCAAGATATGAACCACATTCAGTATTCTGATTTTTCTCATCAACAAGAGTTTTTGCTCTATCACGATGTAATTTCTCTACATCGCATACTGCGGCAAACTGTACTTCCTGTTTTCTGAGGAAACCTCTTAGGTCGCCTGTTCCCATTGATCCTACACCTATTGCACCCATTACAATACGGTCACTTGCTGCGGTGGAGCCGTTTTTACCCAGAGCTGTTCCTGGTATAATATATGGCAGGCAGATTACACCAGCCGTGGTACCAATTGCCTTTTTGAGAAATTTGCGCCTGTTAAGGTTTGTGGAATTGGATTTAGATTTTTCTTTTTGCATCATATATAAATTAAGTAATTGTTTATCAGGGTAATAAATCTAATTATCTATATATAGAAATGCTCCTATTGAAGCATTTTGTATGCAAAAATGTATTTTAAGCCAAAGATGTGAAGATACAAAAAAAGGTAAGGAAATTGAAAATTAATAACTCCACTTCAACCTAATAAAACCCAGCACATATGTCTCAATCAGGTCAGGGGTCATTTCTCCTCTGAAAATCTGAGATACAATTGAAAAATCCATATTATCAGATAATGAATATGCTAATGTAGGGCCAAGAAAAAAGCCATCGATTTCAGGATAATACATGCACGACAAACTGGTGTTGATAAGAGGAGTAATAGGATAGCTAAACTGTCCAAAGATTGAATATTCTGTGAATGAGAGAGTTTTCACCGACATATCCATACCATAAAAATCCTGGAAGCTGTTAATTTTTATATTTTTAGCATTTTGATTATATAATCCTTCAAGCTGAACTGATAAATTATTTGGGAAAATGTATCCTAATGAAAGGCTTGAAATTAATATTCCACTGGTATCAGCAAAATTCATTTTTGGTTTTAAATATGAAAATTCACCTCTGAAACTAATACTTTTTATATCTCCTGACCATGCACCTCCCAATATATAGTCCTGTTCATTAACAATACCTCCCAATACCTGAAAATCGTAGTTGAACTGATTAAATCTATACATTAAAGCTGTTGTAAGCTTATTGTCAGGGTTTATTTTTATTGCAAATTCGACAGCTGAAGCCATTCCTGTATAAAACTGAGCTCTTAATGCATCACTGCCAGGTTTTTCAACATAATCAAAATCAAAAAAGGAGTATGCATTAAAAATATCATTTGGATTCCAGGCAAATGTTTTCCCCCAGTTAATTCTTTGTTTTCCCAGAGTTAATTGGAAATTATCTATAACATAATCGATATATAATCTATCTATTGTTGTATTCAGTACGGATTTTTGATTCTCGAGAATGTTAAAACTCAGGTCCAATTTACCATTATCCTTATCGATAAATTCTGCATAAAGCTCAGGAGAAGAATTAATTGACCCTCCTGTCATCAAACGGGTTCTGAACTGCATACTAAGGGTTAAAGAATTTGTGGCATAAATATCAAGATTTATTCTATTATGTATTAGGTTATCCCAGGTTTTTGTATTTGTACTTTTCTGGTAAATAAGAGATCCCATATCACTTAAATAACCCGATAAACTAATTTTATCTTTTAACTTCCATTCCTGAGAAAAGGTCGAGGGGAAAAACAATAGAAATAATAGTGATGAGATAATAATTCTTTTCAATTTTCCATTTTTCATTTTCAACTTTCAATTTTGTAAAGTGGCCCTGTCTCAAAACAATGTTGTGTTTTGTTTATTCGCCATTTATTTCACTATATCAGAAATAACTTTTCCATCCTCTATAGTAATAACTCTCCTGGCCTTTTTAACAACTCGTGCATCGTGTGTTGAGAAAACAAAGGTTATATTTTCTTCTTTATTCAAATTTTCCATAATATCAAGCAAGGTGGCTGTTGATTTTGAATCCAGGTTAGCTGTTGGCTCATCAGCCAGGATAAACTTTGGTTTTGAAGCCAGTGCTCTTGCAACAGCAACACGCTGTTGTTCTCCGCCAGATAATTTGTTAGGACGGCTATTTATATTGTCGCCTAATCCAACTGCCTCTAAAAGCTCAATTGTTCTTTTTTCCCTTTCAGATTTTGATTTTCCCTGGAGATGCATAACAAATTCAACATTTTCTTTTGCTGTAAGTACTGGAATAAGGTTATACGACTGAAACACAAAACCAATGTTCCACATACGGAAGTCAATAAGTTTTTTGGAACTCAGGTTTTTAATATTTTCCCCTCCAATATTCACTTCCCCTTCTGTTGGATTATCAAGTCCGCCAAGAATGTTCAGCAGAGTAGTTTTTCCTGAACCGGAAGGACCTACTATCGCTGCGAATTCACCTTTCTCAAATTCAAGATCAATACCATTTACAGCTGTAACCGGTAATGTTTTCTCGTCGTATACTTTTTTCAGTTTTTTTATCTCGATTATTTTCATGGTATAAAATATTTAATATTCTTAATTATTCTGATCTAAGGGCATCTGCCGGATTTAATTTTAATGCTTTAAGTGCTGGGTATATTGATGCCGCAAAACCTGTTAGAAGAACAAGAAATGCAGTAGCGATGTACATATCAAATCCTAGTTCAGGATATAAAATAGCCTCATAACCCATTGTTTCAAGTCCTTCAGCATACTGAGAAATGTCTATTCCTTTATCATGAAACAATTCAATGACACCCCAGCTTAACAGGATTCCAATGATACCTCCTGTTATCGAAAGCATAACAGTTTCAAACATTATCATTTTGAACACTCTGATTTTTCCCATCCCTATGGCCATTAACATCCCCAGTTCTTTGGTTCTTTCCAGGACTACCATAAGCATAGTATTAATAATAGCGAAAGCCAATGCCAGAAGGATAATTACAATAATTACATACATCATCATATCCATCATATCGCTTGTCATACCTAGGTCAGGCTGGATTTCTTTCCAGTCGCGAATAGTTAATTCAGGAAATTTCTCTTGAAGATTTTCAGCAATAAGAGATGCATCAGCACCTTCTTCAAGTTTAACAGCTATTTCATGTGATTTATTAGGATCAAATCCGGTTAACTTTTCAAGATCTGCATGTTTTATATATACATTCATTTCATCAAACATGGAATTGGAGGTTTTATATATTCCACCAATACGGAATGCTGCTCCAGTGAGAGATCCATCAGTTGCTTGAAATGTTAGTACAATTTTCGAACGTATTTTTACATGAAGCTTTCTGGCAAGTTTTCTACCAATAACAATTGTATTTTTTCTTGAATTTTCAAAATATGTTCCACAACTATCGGTTAGAAATTTCTTTATTTCTTCATCTGAAGGTTCAATTTCTGATTCAAACATATGAGATTTGTCACATATCTTTGTGTATAAGCCTGATACCAGTTTTTCCTCTTCAGGATCTATTCCGTAAATGATTACTCCTGTTGCTGCAGTGGAAGTTCTTGCCATTGAGGTAATTTTCATCCTTTTACTTACACCAGTTAATTCAGGTATTTTTTTTAACTCATTAACCAGATCAATTGAATTATCTATTGTAAAATCTATTTCGGGATTTTCAAGAAATTTGGTATTATGTATTTGAATATGGGAAACTTCATTCTCAATCGCAGAATTAATTCTGCGTGTTGTCATGCCTTTCATAAGGCCATTGGAAAAAGTGCCCCCAAATATTCCCAGAGTGATAGCAATAATCACCACAAGGCTTCTCACCTTATTTCGCCAGATATTTTTCCAAGATATTGAGGAGATCATAGTATTATTTATTTATTGTTTATTTTAAAATTCTATTATTTTATTGTTCGCCCATATCAGGTTCTGAGTGCTTTATGGACTTTAATTCTTGTCACTGAATATAGAGGGTACATTACTGAAAGGATAATAATTACAATTACTATAATACTTTGTTCAATAAAATAATCAAGCTGCCATGCCATAGGCATTATTGGTTCAAATCCAAAATTTTCGAAGATTTCAGCACTTTCACCAGCAAACTTCAAAGGATTATGATAATAATATTGAATAATAGGAATACTTCCGATGATACCTGATAATATACCAAGGATTCCTATAATGATCATTTCAGTTATTAGTATCAGTTCAAGTTTAAATTTTTGCATTCCCAGAGCAACGATAACACCAAATTCTCTTTTTCTTTCAGTAGTCATCATTAGAACTGTTCCGAATATCCCAAATCCTATAATCATGTATAATAAAAATAGGAAGATCATACCCCCTGCATTATCTGATTCTATCATTTGCACTAATTCAGGCATTAAATCCTTCCAAGTTTTCACAGCATATTCCTCGTTATTGAGAGCAAATTCAATTTCCTTTTTGCACTTATTCATTTTTTCAATATCATTGATATTAAGAGATATTGATGTTAATCGGTTTTCTGCTGAATAAAATTCCTGACAGGTGGGCAGTAACAGATATATTAATTTATTATCAAGATCTGGTTGAGGAATTTTAATTATTCCTTCCACAGGGAATTTATCTGCAGCACTAACACCATGATATCCTTGACCAATAAGCACCAGAGTATCATTTAATTCAACTTTGAGATACTTGGCTAATCTTTCAGAAACCAAAACTCCTCTACTATCTTCAGATAACATATTACCACTGATAATCTTAGATGATAGCTTTGTAAGCTTATTTTCTGCTTCAGGATCAATTCCGAGAACAATAGCTCCTTTTGTATTATTCCCATGTGAGACAAGAGCAAATGATTCCAGCCTGGGAGAGACTAAACTAACATTTTTCACGCTGCTAATCTTATTTATTGTCTCTTCAGAATATGCCAGACTGTTATCAATAATTTTTTCATCCCAATATTTTTTATCCTGAACTTGTATATAGCCAGTATATGACTGAACAACATTTTTTACCATATGACTGTATGAGCCTTTTTGAAATGCCCTCATTACAAGAGAAAGTAACATAGCAAAAAATATGGAGGCTATAGTAATCAGGGTCCTTCGTCTGTTTCTCCAGATATTCCTCCATGCCATTTTAAAATATGTTTTCACTTTATAAATTTTTAGTTTTTGATATTATATAAGATGTTGATTAGTTTATTGCTGCCTCAATCTTTTCATATTTTGTTGGGAAAAAAATGTATCAGCAAGATTAGGATTAAATTTAATGGAAAGAATATCAACCATAGTTTTGTGTCCTTCCTCATCCTCAGGAATTATTTCTATATGTGTTGGGATCAATCGCCCGTCCATTATTTTAATTTCAGTTGCGAATTCCTTCCGAATAAGATACCCATCTTCGTCATAATATTCTGATTTTAACTGAAGAAACTCTTCCTTTGAAATCCACTTAGTTATTTTGCCCCATACAACAGCAGCATCGTCTTTTGGGATCATATCTATTTTATAACAATCCATATTTTCTATACTCTCATTGCCCATAATTGTATGAATATAATCTACCACAATTGAAGATTCTTTTAAGAGGTCATCATTTGAAAAATCAGAGCCCATCCAGCCTTGCGACATCATTGAAGGAGGCAGCTTAACCATTCTTTCAATTTTTGGAAGCCAGTTCCACATATCATTTTTTCTTTTTAAAAATGTTTGCCCTTTTTCTTTAGCAGGTGCAGTAACAAGAGAAATAGAATAATCCCTTCCTTTGGCCCATGTTTTAACAGAAATTGTTCTTGTCCATGCAGGTCTTACAATAGTGATTAGGAATGTTGAAATATTACTCTCACCCTGCATTTTCTGATCAGCTTTTTTAATTATATCAAGCCCGCTAAGGTCCTGAGCATTAATTATCGGTAAAAATGCCAGACCTGTCAGTAACAGTAGAAATTTTATTTTAATATATTTCATTCTAGTAATTGTTATTATGATTTGTATATCGTGATATTAGTTGTGATTTAGCATAATCAATTGGATAATTTTCCGGATCAAGAACATAATTCATAAAAATTCCATCCATAAGAGATTCGCAATACATCGCCTCCTGAGATGGGTTGTCCCAACCTTCATGTTCAAAAAATAATGTAAGCTCCCCAAATATTGTATTCATAATTTCATTAAATTCTTTTTCAATAATTTTTATAACCTGGGGCCTTGAAACCAAGGAGTAATAAAGTCGCCAGAAAATGGGTTTCTCCTTAATTATTTCAAAGTTCTTGTCTATTAAAGAAACAAATCTTTGTTGGGTCATTTTGCCACCTGTTTCATTAATAAAGGTTTTGGCAATACCTTCTGCAAAATCAAATATTATATGCCTCAATAAATCCTCTTTTGAATCGAAATAATTGTATAAAAGACCCTTTGATATTCCAGCTGCTTTGGTAATTTGCCTTATTGATGTTGCATGATATCCTTTCTCGGAAAATAGCCTCAAGCCAGTGTTAATTATCAAAGACCTTTTTTCAGATCTGATTTCTTCATTTTGTTCTGAGGTTCTTGGAGACATAATAATGTTTTAGACTGAACGGTCGGTCAAAGATATACATACTTAATATATCT
>PVBE011614925.1_pt1 | contig 10887 bp, 5 predicted proteins | sample 1631181 | NCBI WGS metagenome assembly PVBE01 (sample SAMN08397723, study PRJNA350692) | Marine metagenome, whole genome shotgun sequencing project. | isolation source: water | place: Pacific Ocean | collected 2012-04 | reverse complement strand
TGCGTCAGATTCGTTCGCGGCGACCGAGCTCAACCGCAGGCGTACCAGAGGTACGTCGAGGATTGGGCGACCGAGGCGCGGGCGAAGATGGCGTGCGCTCGTGGATGCGAAACCGGAAGTTGTTGTTGCGCGGGCCCTTAGACCTTCCGGCCATCCGGCCCGAAGTGCGCCTCGGGGGACTGCAGCACCTCGAAGAGCCGCGTGAGGATCTTCCCGGCGAGCACCCCGTCGAAGAGGCGATGGTCGAACACGTAGAGCATCGGCAGCATCGTCCGCACCTCCGGCTTGCCGTCGACCGGGACGACCTCGTCCTGCAGCGGGAACACGCGTCGTCGACCACGTGGGGCAGACGGACGCGCTCGAGGTGGAGATCGAGGTGCTCGCCGCCGAGAACGTGCCACCGTCGATCGCCAGCGGCGGGCCGTATGTGCTCGACCGCGGTCAAGCGCTCCAGCTCCAGGCGCGCGCGACGGACGGCAACCTGGGGTGTGGCGACGAGATCGCCGTGGCGTGGGACCTCGACGGCGACGGAGAGTTCGACGACGCGGTCGGCGCCACCCCCGTCGTGAATTGGGACGAGCTCGACGAGCTCGCCCTTGGCGAAGAACACCCCATCCGCGTCCGCGTCGAAGATGCGGCCGGTGAGTCCGCCGTCGCGGAGACGACGCTGACGATCTACCCCGGCGACCCGGTCGCGCGGGGGCGTGCCAACCCGAACCCGGCGGGGTGCAACCGGCGCGTCGTCTTCGACGGCAGCGCGAGCGACCACCCCAACCCCGAGCGCCGGATCGTGCAATACGAGTGGGACGTCGACGGACGCGACGGCTGGGACGGCGGCGGGCGCCTGTTCCGCTACCGCTACCGGCGCTTCGGCAGCTACGACGTGACGCTGCGCGTGACCGATGACCTGGGGCGCACCGCCACGACGACCTTCCGCGTCGAGGTGAACCTGGGCAATCGACCGCCGCTGGCGCGCACGTCGCGCGCTCGGTACACCGTGCTCGAGGGCGACGATCTCACGCTCGACGGCTCACGCTCGATCGACCGCGACGCCGGCTGCGGCGACCGCATCGTCGAGCACGCCTGGGATCTGGACGACGACGGCGACTTCGACGGTGACCACGACCTGCGCGGGGCGCGCCCGACGGTGGCGTGGGCGGACCTGGTGGAGGCGCTGCAATGGGACGGCAACCAGCGGCAGATCGCGCGCCGGGGTGATCGCTACGAGGTGACGTTGCGGGTCAGCGACACCCCTGTCCGAATGGCCGCCGCTGCGTGACGGACGAAGAGGCCACGCTGCTGCTCGTGGCCGGCATCGATCTCGCCAACGAGCTCTTCACCGCTGCCGAGCGCGGCGCCTACACCCGCAACTGGCAGAACGCGCTGGTCGAGATGCTGGCCTTCCGCGTCGAGCTGTCCCTGCTGCGCATCGAGTTCGTCTGCGGCAGAAACTCGCGGGTCTCGCTGATCGCCCGAGCAACCCAATCCATCGGCACGCGCCTCGTCGAGTCCGGCGAAGACGCCGCGGCCCTCGCCTACTACGTCGCACCGCTGCGTCGCTGCCTGATCGTGCGGTCCTACAACATGTGTCTGGTCCCGGCGCTCGGCGAGGACACCAACCCGCCGATGGACTACCCCGAGGGGTGCCGCAACCCGTTCCTGCGGCGCTGATCGCTACTGCACGACGCCTCGATAGAGGGTGCCCTCGAACCGCACGACCACGGGATCGCCCGGCGTGGTGCCCACCTCGTCGAAGGTCCAGGTGCCCTCGCCCATGTCGTAGAGCTGGATCCGCACCGCGCGACCGCTCGAGAGGTCCTCGTGGATGACGGTGGTGCTCATCTGCGGAGAGATGAGCGGGTGCTCGCCCGGCGTCTCGTACGGGTCGTGGAAGCGGGGGTCGGTGAAGGTGATGACGAAGCGGAAGCGGCGCTGGTCGGGGGTGTCGATGTGAAGCTGCGCTCGGCCGCGCCCGTTGCCGAGTCGGCCGATGCGGGCGCCTGAGCGGGCGGCCTCGACCGGGACCCCATCCAAGGTGAGGTCGAGCGTCCCGGTGCCGGCGGCGTAGACGTTCTCGGCGAGGGTGCCCCAGGTGGTCTCCAACGTGCCTGAGATCGGCGCCACCGGGACGCGGCACGGGAGGAAGCGCATGCCCGTTTCCCACTCGGGCTGACCGTCCGCGAGCACCGCGTCGATGACCCCGCGGCGGCCGGCGATGACCCCGACCATTGACTCGACCTGGTTCGCGAAGCCCGGTCGGTCGGCTTCCGGTAGCAGAGGGGCGAGGCGCGCTTCGACCTGCGCGACATCGGCGATGAGGTCGTCGGGGGTCCACGCCTGGTCGATGACCGCGTCGAGGGCCTCGTAGAAGCGGGCGCGCGTGGGCGGGTGGCGGTAGAGCCGGTGGGCGATGGCGCCGAAGGCCAGCACCGTGTCCGGCACCTGGTTGCGGTTGTCGGCGCGGAAGGTCGCGTCCGGCCCCCACGGCATCAGCATGAAGCGGCCGTCGTCGGCAGGATCGGCGTAGATGAAGTAATTGTTGGCGTTGCCGCTGTAGCCGTCGCGGTGCCAGATGAGGCTCTCGACGGCCCAGAAGCGGAAGAAGCGGTCGAGGTTCACGACCTCGTCCAGCTCCGCCTCGAGCTCCTCGTCGGGGGCGTCCAGCACCACGTCGAGCACCCGCTGCAGATCCTCGCGCCCGGGGTCGTCGCGCTCGTTGGTCTCCTGCTCGAAGCCGCCGAAGAACTCGGGCCGGAAGTCACACGCCGTGCCCTCGTAGAGGTTGCCGTCATCGTCGGGCAGGTGGCGGCGCAGGAAGGGCTTTTTGACCTCCTCGACCGCGAAATAGACCCCCTTGTCGACGCCGTTGATCGTCACGTGCGCGTAGGTGCATTGGGGCGCCGGGATGCCGGCGGCCGCGAAGACGCGATACGCCAGACAGCTGCGCATGTAGGTCGGGTCGTTCTTCGCGTTGTTGATCGCGAATCGCTTCATCGTGTGGAAGCGCTGCCCGTCGACGTAGCGGTCGAAGCGCAGCTTCAGCGACGGCTTGCTCGAGCTGAGCGAGCCGAGGTGCCCCTTCTTCCGGAGCCCCGTCTGCGGAACCTCGACGCCGTCGATGGTCACGCGCCCCGGGAACCAGGTGTACGGGTTGGGGACCTGGCGGGTGCGGCAGTCCTCCCCCTCGAAGATCGAGTGCCGCGTCTTGCGCTGGTGGCGCATGGCCTCCCAATGCGCGTCCTCCATCTGGATGTCGATCTGGAGCAGGTCGCGGCCGAAGACCTCATCGCTGAGGTCCTGGGACTGGCAGCCGGGCAGGCAACCGCCCCCGAGGTCGTCGTTGACGCCGTCGTCGCAGAGCTCGCCGGGTTGCACCTCGCCGTCACCACACACCGGTTGCGGCGCCGCGTCCGGCTGCATCGCGTCCAGCGGCAGCGGAGCGGCGTCGGGCGGGACGGGCGCGGCGTCAGGGGGAATCGGTACGTCCGGGACCGCCGCGTCTGCCGGTGCGTCGGCGGCGTCCGGAGGCAGCGCCACGTCGGCGACCGCCCCGTCCGCAGTCACGTCGGCGGCCATGTCCGGCTGCAAAACGTCAGGTGGCGATGAATCGAGCGCCGCGTCCGGCCCTGCGTCGGGGACCGCCACATCAGGGCGTGCGCCGTCGAGCGACCCGTCCGCTCGCGCGTCGGCCAGCGCCATGTCGACCACGGCACCGTCCGTCTCCCCGACGTCGGCAACCGAGTCGGCCGCGACGTCCGAACCGGTGTCGTCTGCATCGCAACCGAACCCGCACACGAACAGGACGACCACCGCGGCTCGCATCTGACTCCCGCTGAACTGCTGACCCCCTCTATCGGCCCAACCGGCCGACAAATGGAACCGCGCCCCACGATACCCGCCGGCCGCAGGCGCGCTCACGCGTTGGCGACCGCCGCCGAGATGCTCCCACCGACGCCATGCGCCCACCGCCCCCCGTCGCCCCCGCCGCAGCTGCTCTTTGGCGGGCGGGCGATTCGTCGAGCACAGCGAGGCGAGAGCGCGGCGGCCCACCTGGTCCACACTGATGAACCGACCGCACCGTCGCGGAGGCAGGACTTCCGACCGATGGTTGAGTCGGACGTGGCGGTCGGCCCTACGCTCCCGCGCTGCGCGCGGCTCGCCCGGGCCCTCCCGCCAGCCCAACGGGCTGCATCCGGTGCGGGCGTGAACGTCGAGGCAATCGAGTCGGGGACCCGTGGAGCGGTGCGCGCGCCCGCCGCCGTGCAGGTCGTGGGCGAGAACACGCTCGGGGCTCGGGCCCGCTTCGCGGGGCCCTCTGAGCGTTTCGGCGGTGCAAACAAGCTGCAGCGCTTCGCAGGAAGTGGCTACGTGACGCCACCGTCTGTTGTCTGATGGCGCGCTATCGCGCGCCGAGGAAGGGGCCTGCGGCGGCCCCCTCCTATTACCTCCCCCTGCCTGCGAGCGCCCGCCGCCCAAAGAGCAGCTGCGCTATGGGCGGCGACGGGGGGCGGTGGGCGCATGGCGTCGGTGGACGCATCTCGGCGGCGTCTGCCGATCGCCCTCAGCAAGCGCGGTGCAGCAGCCCTCAGAGGCTCGGTGGCCGGAAGCGCCAGACGGCGAAGTCCCAGTCGGAGCCGCCCCGGAGCACGGCGCCGACGCCCCAGACGGCTACGTTGGTCACGACGACCTCCCGGGTATGCACGTCGGTCACGCCGGCGGGCCAGGGGACGAGCAGCGCTTCCCCGGGTGCCCCGTCGAGGCCGAGCGGCCACAGCATCACATCGCCTCCGCCCCAGGTCGGGCCGGTCTCGCCGAACAGATACGGGCGACCCGCGGGATCCAGCGTGATGCCGGTGGACAGCGCCGACTGGTGGGCGCCGATGTCGCCCGGCTCCGTGAGGACCCGTGCCACACCGGGCGCGCCGCCCGCGTCGATGTACCACACGCCCGTGTTCCCCCGGCCCGCGTGGGCGGCCCGGTGGTACGAGATGCACCACTGTCGTTGCCGCGCTCGGTCGTAGGCCCCCGCTTCGGGCTCCCAGATGGTGTCGGTCACAGACACCGGGAAGCCGTCGCGGTCGTCACCGGCCGCCGTGAAGGACGTGAACAGCATGTCGTGGTGCCAGGTGCGGTCTGGGACGAAGCGTTTGTAGCTGCCGGCGCAGGTATAGATCTGGCCGTCCCCGTGCACCGCGCTGTGCACGCCGTAGTCGGCCCGCCCGCCGCCCGCCATGCTGTCGCGAATGGCGGGGAAGCCATCGCGCGCAGCGCCGGTGGCCGGATCCAGGCGCCACAAGGCGAAGTCGGCCGCCGCGTCGGCATACAGATGTTGGCTGGCGGCGCCTACGAAGCCGGTGATGAGCAGGTCCCCGGCGCCGTTCCCCACGAAGGTCATGTGCACCGCGCTCAACCCGGCGCGGTCGCTGAACTGGACCGGGTAGCCGGCCACGGGGCGGCCGAACTCGTTGAGCTTCCACAGCCAGCCACCGGTGCCAACGCTCACGTGCTGCGCCGCGGTCACGATGCCGACGCGGTCCATGCCGGCGATGTACACCGAGCCGTCGGCCCCCACCGCGATGGCGTTGGCCTGGGTGTGCCCGCTGTTCGGGATGAGGGGCAGCACGAGCGGGAAGCCGGCCATGGGCGTGCCGTCCGGAAGGAAGCGCCAGACGCTGGCCCGGTAGATGTTGTCTCCACCTCGGACCACGCCGCCTGCCCACACCCCGCCGTCTGGCGCGGCCGCCAACGCGTAGCCCAGATCGTGGCGGCCTCGGTTGCTGCTCCAAGGGGAGCCCTCCGCGTGTCCGGGGGCGGGGTCGAGGGCCTCACACTCGCCGTCAAAGCAGACCTGGGCGTCGGCGCAGGCCGTCTCGCAGTCGCCGCAGGTGTCGTGATCGATCAGCAGGTTGAAGCCCTCGTCGACCTCGGTATTGCCGTCGTTGTCGACCCCGTCGCAGAGCTCCGGGGCGCCCGGGAAGGCCGCGTCGTTGTCATCGTCATGGTCGCCGCCGCCGTTCGGGCACACCTCGGGCTGACCGACCGTGACGATGTCGTCGTCGCACCAGCCGTCCTCGTCGTTGTCGCAGCCCTCGTCGACTTCGCCATTGTTGTTGTTGTCGTCGCCGTCGCAGATCTCCACCAAGTGCGGCTCGCCGAACCGCCAGATGGCGAAGTCCTGGCCGCCGGCGGGTGGCTGACTGGCGCTGGACGGATCGACGAAGCCCACCACGAACACGCCCCGTTCGGCGGCCAGGATGCTCTGCCCGCGGATGGACTGGTAGCCCTCGGGGGGCGCCGTGCTGTGCCCCGGGCCCTCGAGCTGGCCGGCCCGACCAAAGCGCCACACGGCCATGAACCGCCCGCCTTCGAGCTCGCCCACCACCCACGGGCGCCCTTCGGCGTCCACGTCGATAGCGCCGCCATGCACCTGCGTGTTGTTCATGTTCGCCCGGTCATTCACCGGCGGGCGGATGGCCTGATACTCGGCGCAGTCCGGGCAGCGGGAGTCGATGCGCCACAGGATCATGTGGTGGTTCACCGCCCCGGGTTGGACCAGCCCCGTGCACCAGACGGTCTCGCTGTTGGGCGCCATGGCGAGCCCGCCGTAGACGCGCGTCGCATAGTTGCCATGCCGATAGGGCCCGCTGATCGCGCTGTAGGTGCCGCCTTGGAAGACGGGCCAGCCCTCGGCGATGCTCCCGTCGTCCTCGAGCTTCCAACCGATGGCGTGCACCGAGGTGCTGTTGACGAAGCGACCGTTACCGCATGCCATCAGGCGCCCGTCGCGGGCGATGCCGAGCCCGCCCATGGCCGAGTTGCTGCCCCCGCCGTGGTCGTTCTCCCGGGAGACCGGGAAGTCGTCGAGCAGGCTGCCGTCGTCGGGGTCGAACTTGAAGATGTATGCGCGGTACTTGCCGGAGATGTACCGGTTGATGGAAACCCAGATGTCCCCGTTGGGCGCCACCGCCAGGGCCTTGGCGTGGTAGTTGCCGACCGGCGGCAGGTGCACCACCGGGAAGCCCGGCACCAGGTCGCCGGCGGCAGTGAGCTTCCACACCACGGCTGAGCTCTTGTTGATGCCGGTTCCGACGACCCAGAAGTGCCCGTCGTCTGCCTGCTGGATGACGACGCCCTCATCGGGTTCGTCGGTGCCCTCGTAGGTCCGTGGCCAGCCCCCGAGCAGGTTGCCTTCGGCGTCGAAGCGCCACAGACGCATGCTGCGCTTGCCATCGGCGTCGGGGCCGTATCCGGCGGCCCACATGGTGCCATCCGCCGCCTCGATGATGTCCCACCCTGCGTCGCTGTCATCGCGATCCTCGACCCGGGGGAAGCCAGGTATGAGGCCGGGCTCGGCGATGGCCTCGGTGCAGGCGCCGACCTGGCAGACCTCGCCGCCTTCGCAGGCCACGCCGCACTCGCCGCAATTCAGCGCATCGCGAGCGAGGTCGAGGCCCTCGTCCACTTGCCCGTTCTGGTTGTTGTCGAACTCGTCACACAGCTCGGGAGCGCCCGGGAAGATCGCGTCGTTGTCGTCGTCGTCGTCATCGCCGCCGCGGGGACACACCGGGGGGTTGCCGACGACGACCCGGTCGCCGTCGCAGAAGCCGTCGCCATCGACGTCGCAGTCGACGTCGACTTCGCAATCGCCATCGTTGTCGAGGCCGTCGCAGATCTCGTCGGCGCCGGGGTGCGCGGATCCCGCGTCATCGTCGAAGTCGCCTGCGCCGTTGGGGCACACCTCCGGCTGACCGACCGTGGCCAGGCCGTCGTCACACCAGTCGTCGCCGTCGTCGTCGCACCCTTCGTCCGTCTCGCCGTCGCCGTCGTTGTCGAGGTCGTCACAGACCTCGGGGTGGCCGGCTCGGAAACGCCAGATCGCGAAGTCTTTGCCGTCGTCGCGCTCCAGATAGCCGGTGACGTAGACGCCGCGCTCCGCCACCACCACGGCTTCGCCGTGCGCGGTGTGCCATTGGACCGGTGGATCCACCACCGCCGCCCCACCGTCCTGCGCGTCGCGACCGAATTGCCAGAGCACCATCGGCCCACCCGCGTTGTCGCGGCTGGCGCGCCCGACCACCCAGGGGTAGCCGTTCGAGTCGACGGTCAGGCCGAACCCGGCGGCGCCGTTGAGGTTGGCGCGCTCTGGCAGGTTCGGGGGGGCGAAGCGCGGGTTCGGGTCCATGTGGCAGGACGCCTCGCCCAGTCGCCACAGCACCACACTCGGCGTCTCGCCCTCGCCGCTGTGGTACCAGCCGCTGCACCACGCGACGCCGCGCGCCCGATCCGCCACCAAGCCGCCATGCATGAAGTAGCGCCCACCAGGCAGGACCAGGGGCCAGTCATCGAGCAGCTCGCCGTCTGCGCTGAAGCGATAGCCGATGGCCGAGTGCTTGTTGCTGCCGCCAAGAAGTCCCCGGAACGAGGTGCCACACGCCCAGACCTCGCCGTTGGCGGCGAACCCGATCCCGGATCCGTTGTCACCGCCGCCACCTCCGCCGTCGCCGTTGCGCCGAACGGGGAAGCCGTCCTGCAACGCCCCGTCGGCCGGATCGAGCTTGTAGAGCACGAAGTCCAAGTTGCCGTGGTGCGCCCCGCCGGTCATCCACACGAAGCCGTCGGCGGCCACCTCGATGTCGAGCATGTTGTAATTGTTGCCGTTGAACTCGTCTTCGAAGCGGACCGGGAACCCGTCGACGAGCTCGCCGTCCGGGGTCAGCTTCCAGACCGCCCCCGCCTGGTGGACCGCATCTTCGCCCGCCATGCCGGCGATCCACAGATGTCCGTCTGGGGCCTGCGCGATGGCCTTGCCTTCATCGACCCATTGGCGCGCGTTGTCGTAGCCGCGCGGGGCCTCCAATCGGCCGCCTTCGGCGTCGACGTGCCAGAGCATCATGTCGCGCTGACCATCGTCCGCGGTGGCGTAGCCGACCGCCCAGATCGTGCCGTCGGCCGCCTCGAGTATGTCCCAGCCGGCGTCGTCGTCCGCGTAGTCGGTGCGCAGCGGGAACCCGAAGACCGGTTCCGGACCGGCGCCGGGGAGACCGCACTCTCCGGCGAGGCAGCGCTCACCCGCGTCGCAGGCCGCGCCGCATTCGCCGCAATTGGCCGGGTCCAGCGCCAGATCGAACCACTCATCGACGAGACCGTTGCCGTTGTTGTCGGCCCCGTCACAGACGTCCTCTGCGCCGGGGAAGGCCGCCGGGTTCTCGTCGTCGAAGTCGCCGCCGCCGGCGGGGCACACGGGGGGCGAGCCCACCACCACCAGGTCGGCGTCACACCACTCGTCGTCGTCGTCGTCGCAGCCCGAATCGATCTCGCAGTCGCCGTCGTTGTCGAGGCCGTCGCAGATCTCGTCCGCGCCGGGGTGGACGGCCGCGTGGTCGTCGTCGAGGTCACCGCCGCCGTTGGGGCAGACCTCGGGCCGACCGACGGTGGCGATCGCGAAGTCGCACCAGTCGTCCCCGTCGTCGTCGCAGCCCTCGTCGGTCTCGAGGTCACCGTCATTATCCTCGCCATCGCACACCTCGGGGGTGCCCGGGCGGAAGCGCCACAGCGCGAAGTCTTTGCCCTCTTCGCCCTCGAGATAGCCGGCGACGTACACGCCGCGCTCAGCGACCACGACACCCTCGCCGTGCGCCGTGTCGTAGGGCTCTGGCGCCTCGACCAGCGCGGTCCCACCGTCCTGCGCACCCAGCCCGTATCGCCACAGCGCCAGAGGTCCGCCGGCGTCGTCGCGCCCCGCGCGTCCGACCACCCAGGGGTGGCCCCACGCGTCGAGGGTCATCCCGAAGCCCGCGGCGCCGTTGAGGTCGGGCCGGTCGGCCGCGTTCGGCGGCGCGAAGCGGGGGTTCGGCTGCATGTGACACGCGTCGCCGAGCCGCCACAGCACCACCGACGGCGTCTCACCCTCGCCGCTGTGGTACCAGCCGCTGCACCAGGCGACGTCACGCTCCGCGTCGGCCACCAGGCCGCCATTCATGAAGTAGCGCCCGCCCGGCAGAACCAGCGGCCAGTCCTCCTGCAGCGCGCCGTCCGCGTCGAAGCGATAGCCGGTGGCCGAGTGCTTGTTGCTGTTGTTGATCACGCCCCGGAACGACTTGCCGCAGGCCCAGACGTCTCCGTTCGCGTCGAAGTCGACGCCATGGCCCGAGTCGCCGCCGCCCTGCTCACCCGCGTCGTTGTTACGACGGACGGGGAAGCCCTCCACCACCGCGCCGCCGTCCGGGTCGAGCTTGTAGAGCACGAGGTCGTCGTCGCCGTGGCGCGCGCTGCCGGTCATCCAGACGAAGCCCTCGGCGTCCACCTCGATGTCGCGCATCTGGTACAGGTTCGCGTTGAACTCATCGGTGAACCGCACCGGGTAGCCGGCGACCAGCGCGCCGTCGTCGGTGAGCTTCCACACCGCCGCCGCCTGCGTGACCTGGCCCTCGCCCGCCATACCCGTGATCCACAGGTGTCCGTCGGCGGCCTGCGCGATGGCGCGACCCTCGTCCGCCCATTCGCGGGCGTCGTCGTACGTGCGCGGGAAGCCGGCGACCGCCTCGCCCTCGGCGTCGAAGCGCCACACGGTCATGTCGCGCCCGCCATCGTCACCGGTGCTGTAGCCCACCGCCCAGACGGTGCCGTCCGCGGCCTCGATCACGTCCCAGCCGGCGTCGTCGTCCACTACATTGCGCACGCGCGGGAAGCCGAAGACCGGCTCCGGACCGGCCCCGGGCGGGCCGCAGTTTCCTACCAGGCAGCGCTCCCCCGCCTCGCATTCGTGTCCGCACTCACCGCAATTCGCCGGGTCGAGCGCCAGGTCGAAGCCATTGTCGACGCGCTCGTCCCCGTCGTTGTCGATCCCGTCGCAGACCTCGTCTGCCCCCGGGAATGCGCCCTGCTCTT
>PVBE011517448.1_pt1 | contig 10887 bp, 10 predicted proteins | sample 1631181 | NCBI WGS metagenome assembly PVBE01 (sample SAMN08397723, study PRJNA350692) | Marine metagenome, whole genome shotgun sequencing project. | isolation source: water | place: Pacific Ocean | collected 2012-04 | reverse complement strand
CCCCACGGCAATGAGCGCGACGAGCAGCGCCTCACCCCCGAGGACGCCGACGCTCGACCCGCTAAAGCGTACCCGCGCGCTGCCGTGATCGAGCGGCATGCTCAGGCTGATGACACCGTCCCGTTCCCGCGTGACCTCGTACGCCGCCGCATGATCGCTGCGGGATACAGAAAATCCCATGGTGCGCGCATCCAGGGCAGCGTCCACCATCCCCGCGCTTGGGATCAGTCCCGGCCCCTGTTCAAATGCCGCGCGGGCCAACGCGCGCGCGCTATGCTCTCGCTCCATCTCCTCCGAGCGCCGCAGGTGAGCGTTGACAATGAGCGCGGCGCCGATGGAGACGAATGCGACGGGGATTGCGAAGGCAAGAGACAGACGCCGCGGCAGCAGGCGACGCGCGACGCGCGCGCGCTCCGTTTGTGTGATGAGTTCGTGCATCGCGCTCGTCGGCGCGAGTTCGAGCGCGTGGACAACGCTGCGTCGTGAGATCGTGATCAACAAGAGGGTCGCCGTCGCGACGAACGACGCCGCCAGCAGACCGAAACTCGCGCTCTCACGGACGTTCAGTAGCGCCGAGCGTGCCGGACCGGCAGCGATCGCGATGGCGATCAATGTCGGGATCGCCCACACCAGGCCCGTCCGCCACGGCTCGCTCTCCAGGTCGCCCAACTCGTGTGAGACGACCTCTGTGCCCAGCGCGAGCGCCCGCAAACGAAAGCGGTGACGGCGCAGCGAAATAGCCGAGTAGACCAGCGACGCGGCGCCACCCAAGACGATCGCGAGCAGGAACGAACGACTCGTCGCGCGTGCGACCGCCTCGTCGAGCAGCAAGAGGCGCGGCCCCAGCTCGGCCACGAGAAATCCCGTCGTTGCGGTGAACACCACCTGCCAAAAGAGGATCCATTGGGGGAGGCGGACGGTGCCGATCATCGAGTACCGAACGCCTTTCGTGTGCTCGGTCTCTTATTCGCGGCGATGGGTATCATCGAAAGCGAATCGAGGACGGGTGGCGCCTCGACGGGCAAGTAGAGGGAGAAGACCGAGCCTGTCCCCAGTTGACTGCTCAATTCGATGCGCCCGCCGTGCATCTGGGCCAAGTGCCGGGTGATGGCTAGGCCGAGACCGGTCCCCCCGCGGCGCGCGCCTCGCTCACCGGATTGGCGGTACTCCTCGAAGATGGCGTGCTGATCGCCGATAGCGATCCCGGGCCCCGTATCGGACACTCGGATGACCGCCTCGCCCTGCTGCTCGCTCACCGTCACGCGTACGGACCCTCGCTCTGTGAACTTGACGGCGTTGCCCACGATGTTGCCCAGCATTTGCCGGACGCGGTGAGAGTCGATGGTCGCGCGGACGTGACGGCCCTCGACCGTCAGTTCGAGATTCTTGGTCTTAGCGAGGACCGTTGCCTCGCGCACCACTTGGGTCGCGATCTCGAATACGTCCGCGTCCTCCCGGTGCAGGACGAGTTCGCCTGACTCGAGCGCCGAGAGATCCAGGATGTCGTCGATTAGCGCGCGGAGATGTTCGCCGCTGTTCTGTACGATGGTGAGATTCTCATTGGCCTCGTCAGTCAGCGGTCCATCGACTTCGCTCAAGAGGATTTCCGTGAACCCGAGGATGGCGTTGAGTGGCGTCCGAAGCTCGTGACTGAGGGCAGCAAGGAACGCGCTGCGGTCGCGGTCGTAGCGTTTGGCCGCGTCGAGATCTTGCCGGTAGGCGTGCTCGGCCGCGATGAAACGCTGCGCGAGCACATTGAACGCGTCGGTGAGCACTCCGACCTGGTCAACGGAGCGCACGGGGATCGGTCGCGGGCGCAGCGCCGGTTCGGTGTTGGCGATGGCGAGAATGCGCCGCCGAACGTAGGCGACGTCGGCGTAAACGTCGCGCGCGAGCGCAAACGCCACCAAGGCAGCGACGCCGGTGAGCAACGCCGCCAACGCCGCAATGGACGTAACGAGGGCGCGAGCACCCGCGGGAGTCTCGGGCAGTCGCACGAAGGCGATGAGAGAGATTCGCCCGACGCGCTCGTCGAGGGGCGCGGCGAAATAGCGCGCCGTTCCGAGCGCCGTGGTGGCGGTCCCCTGAGTGGCGACCAACATGGCGAGCGCGTCCTTCTCGCTCGGTTGCTTCAGCATGGCGTCGATGAGGACCTTGCCGTCGCTCTCCACGAGCAGGAGTTCCGCTCCCGACCGGCGCGCCGCGCGCTCCACCACGACTTTGCGGTCCTGCGCCGAGGTCGCCCGCAGTCGAACGGCGATGGTCCGCGCGAGCACCTCGGCTCGCAGCTCCGCGGCCTCGACGGTGCGCTCGCGCAGATTCTCGAGGCCCACCAGGCCGACCGTCACGGCGACAGCGATGCCTAGCGCTCCGACCAGCGCCGGCGCCAGCGGCAGGAAACGCAGACGAGAGCGAAACTCTTGGCTCACACGTTGTCAGTTTCTAGCCGAGAAAACACCGCGTGGTCGACCCACCGCCCGCCCACAAACTCCGCTTCTCGGGAAATCCCCTCAAAACGGAACCCCAGCCGAGAAATAACGCGAAGGCTCGGGAAATTATCCGTCGCCGCCGCGCAGTGCATCCGGTGAGCTTTGACCCGCTCGAAGGCAAAGCGCGCCGCCTCGCTGGCGGCTTCGTGCATCATCCCGCGGCCGGTGGCGTCGCGTCGCAGCCAATACCCCAGGTGGCAGGAGCGATGCAGATGCACGCAGTTGTCGAGGCCCACGATGCCCAGCATTTGCCCCGATTGCTTGTCGCGAATCGTGAAACGCAGCGCCCGACCCGCGTCCCACTCAGCGGCGCAGGCTTGGGCGAAAGTCTGAGAGGCTTGCGGCGTATTATTGAAGGGCACCCACGGCAGCCAGCGCTCGAGGTGCCAGCGCGACTCCTCGACGGCCTCCCAAAGATCGGCGCCGTCATTGCGCTCGACCGGAGACAGCCGCAGACGCCGGGTTTGCAGCGGCTCGCGGCGCAGCGCGCTCCTTGAAGGAATCACCAGCATCGGCACGGATGCTTGGGGGTGGGAAGCCGCTGTGTCCTTTTTCCCTGCCTGCATGGGGTTCTACGTAGCGCGGGTCGAACCGCTGTTGAGGGCGCGGGCCATCGCCGCCGTCCACTTATGGTTTACCACCGATTTCGGCGAGCGGGCCGTCAGGAGAGCAGCCGCTCGAACTCGCGCGGCAGGGCCCCCTGAATCAGCTCGGCAGGCTCAATCGCCGAGAGCGTGTGCCAGTAGAGGATTTTCAGGCGTTTCCGCTTTTTGCTGGCGCTCGGCGCTTCGCGGACGAGCGCCAGGGCTTTTGCGAACGCTTTGGCCGTGTAGGTCGGATCGAGCGTGAGGCCGACGTCCGCGCCGATTTGCTGCGCCTCCTGCCCCTCAGCCGTAGGCTTTCCGTACCCATCGCCCAAGAACCCTGGGTCGACCGAAAGCAGCCGAGAGAGCCTTAACAACTCGGTTGCGCCTCGATCTTTGATCGTCGCGCGGGCTGCCAGCGCAAGCGCCAAAGGCTTGGCGCCGCCATACATCTGCACCACCGGAACGCCCACCACCTGACAGGGCAGCCCCTCCCTCAGAACGCCTGCCGCGAGCCCTGCAACCGTTCCCCCAGAACCCAGCGGGGCGACGATCGCGTCGGGCATTTCGCTATCGTTGGGGCCTAGTTGCTCTGCCAGCTCGCGCACCGCCTCGACGTAGCCCCAAACGCCGTCGAGATTCGACCCGCCCGGCGGAATCATGAAGTCGCCGGGCCGCCACGCTCGGCGGATCCCAGCTAGCGCCTCGGTGGAGGCGGTGAGCGGGATGAGATCGGCGTCGGTGGCCACGGTGGCGCGCAGCATGGCTTCGGCGTGCGGCGTCCGCATTTGAGGCGCGATGAAGGCCGCCACCGGCAAGCCGCGCTCCCGCGCGAATAGGGTGGTGGCGTAAACGTGATGACTTCCGGCCGCGCCGAAGGTCACCAGGCGCCGTGCCCGCTTCTTTTCGGCGGTAGCGAGCAGCCGTTCGAGCTTTCGAACCTTATTGCCCCCATAGTTGGGGTTTGTCAGGCCGTCGTTTTTTAGCCAGAGCTCGGCGTTGTCCGTGGACAGGGAATCGAGGCGGCTCAGCGGGGTAGGGTAGTGACCCAGCGCATGTTCAACCATACTAGGCATACTAGGGGTAGGGGGTAGTACGAGGTGGCGATGAAGATAGCAGTCAACACGGGTGGCGGGGACGCGCCCGGTCTCAATGCGGTCATTCGAGCGGTCACCCTGAGCGCGGCGAGGCGCGGGATCGAGGTTTGGGGGATAAAGTACGGCTACCGCGGTTTGCTCTCGGGGGAAGAACACGGCTTGGTCCGGCTTGACCGCGACGCCGTCCGCGGCATCACGCATATCGGCGGCACCATCCTTGGGAGCGCCAATCGGGATGACCCCTATCGATTCCCGGTCGAGAAGAATGGCGAAATGGTCCCCACGGACGTTTCAGCCGACTTGGTCCGGACGTTCAAGCAAAAGGGCTTTGACGCGCTCATCGCTATTGGCGGTGATGGCTCCCTCAAGCTCGCCGGAAAGCTCCTAGAGGCCGGGCTACCGCGGGTGATCGGTGTACCCAAGACCATCGACAACGACATTGTCGGCACCGACGTCTCCTTTGGGTTTGAGACGGCCGTGACCACCGCCACTGACGCCATCGACAAGCTGCACTCGACGGCTCAGTCCCACGAACGCGTCATGGTGGTCGAAGTTATGGGCCGGAACGCGGGCTGGATCGCTCTGCACTCGGGGATTTCTGGGACCGCGGACGCCATCCTGATCCTGGAGATCTCCTACTCCCTCGAGGCCGTCTGCGAGAAAATCCGCAGTCGGGAGCGGCGGGGCCGCCATTTTTCCATTGTCGTCGTCGCGGAGGGCGCCCTTCCCCTCGGCGGGGCGCCGCTCTACAAACAGGAGCACGGGAAGTTTAACGAGCACCGCCAGCTCGGCGGGGTCGCCGAACGCGTGGCCACTGACATTGAGCGCATGACCGGCAAGGAGACCCGCTCCTTGGTGCTCGGGCACCTCCAGCGGGGCGGCGGTCCGATCACGAGTGATCGCTTGCTGGCGCTCCGATTGGGCTGCGGAGCCACCCATTTTGCGGCCGAGGCGCGGCATAGCGGCATGATCGCGATCAGAAACGGTGACATCCAGGTCGTGCCTCTGGAGGAGGCGACGGATGGGACTCGCTGCGTCCCGCTGGACCACGGGATCCTCCAGACGGGCCGAGATCTTGGGATATCCTTCGGCGATGAGCTCAAGGGGACCTTTCTTGGGTCCATTCTTCCGCCCGCACCTAGGCCGGCAGGACGCTGATTGCACCCCGTTTGGGCCGTTGCCCATTGACGCAGGGTGGATGGTTCTTCAATCCTGCGGCTACTGAATCCAATCTGAAACATTGCCGAAATGTCCCGCTGGCTATCTGGGTGACCAGCGTACGGTCGCTCTCACTCTTGCGAGCGGTGGCCGATTAGAAAACAGGGGAATCCGATGAACAAGGTCGAAGCCATAATTAAGCCGTTCAAGCTCGACGAGGTCAAAGACGCGCTCAGCGAAGTCGGCGTGCAGGGCATGACGGTCACGGAGGTCAAGGGCTTTGGCCGTACCGGAGGTAAGAAAGAGGTGTATCGAGGCTCTGCGTACGTCGTGGACTTCGTTCCCAAAGTGAAGGTCGAGGTCGTCGTACCCGAGTCGCTCACGCAGGAAGTGATTGACGCTCTGGAAAAGAGCGCTAAGACCGGGCGCATCGGTGACGGCAAGATCTTCGTGAGCCCCGTCACAGAGGCCGTCCGAATCCGGACCGGTGATCGCGGCGAAGACGCGATCTGAGCAAGCACCCACCCACCCATTCCATCCATTCCATCCAACCTCAGCGCGGCCTATCAGCCCGCCGGATCTATCTGAAGGTGGCGGCCACCAGACCGGGTTCAACCGACTCTGGACGACCCGCGCCAACTCGCATTCTGTTCGTGGAGCAATAGGAGAATTAGCTAAATGACACCGAAAGACGCAATCGAGCTAGGCAAAAAGCACGGAGCCGTGATGGTGGACTTCAAGTTCATCGACTTGCCGGGCAAGTGGCAGCACACCAGCATCCCGATGGACCAGTTCAAAGAAGGACTGTTCGAAGACGGAGTCGGGTTTGACGGTTCGTCGATTCGCGGTTTCCAGACCATCGATCAGAGCGACATGCTTCTGATGCCCGATTCCTCGACGGCAGTGATGGATCCCTTCACCAAGTACCCGACGCTGTCGCTGACCTGCACGATTCAGGATCCGATCACGCGTCAGAACTACTCGCGCGACCCCCGCCACATCGCCAAGAAGTGTGAGGCCTACATCAAGCAGACCGGTCTCGCCGATACGGCCTACTTTGGTCCCGAAGCTGAGTTCTTCATCTTCGACGATGTTCGCTACGACACCAAGCCGAACGAGACGTTCTATAGCGTGGACTCGGTAGAGGCTGATTGGAACACGGGTAGCGATGAGGGCCCCAACCTGGCCCATAAGGTTCGTCACAAGGAGGGCTACTTCCCGGCGCCCCCCAACGACACGCTGATGGACCTTCGCACCGAGATCTGCCTGATCATGAAGGCTGTCGGTATCGAGGTGGAGCTTTCTCACCACGAGGTTGCGACGGCGGGTCAGGGCGAAATCGGAATGCGCTTCGATTCGCTCACCAAGATCGCGGACAAGCTGATGTGGTTCAAATACATCGTCAAGAACGCCGCGCACCGCGCCGGCAAGTCGGCGACCTTCATGCCTAAGCCCATTGGCGGCGACAACGGCAGTGGCATGCACATCCACTCATCCTTGTGGAAGGATGAGAAGCCGCTTTTCGCGGGGGACGGTTACGCCGGACTCAGCGAACTCGCGCTTCACTACATCGGCGGGCTGATCAAGCACGCGCCCGCCATTGCCGGTATCTCCAACCCGACGACCAACAGCTACCGTCGCTTGGTCCCGGGCTTCGAGGCGCCGGTCACGCTGGCTTACTCGAGCCGCAACCGCTCCGCCTCCTGCCGTATCTCGACGTACTCGCCTTCCCCGAAGGCGCGGCGGGTCGAAGCGCGTTGGCCCGATCCCTCCGGCAACCCCTACCTCACGTTCTCGGCGCTCGTCATGGCCGGGCTCGACGGTATCCAGAACAAGATCGATCCGGGCGACCCGCTCGACAAGGACTTGTACTCGCTCGCGCCGGAAGAGCTGCGGGGCTTCGGAAAGATCCCTGCTTCTCTCGAGGAGTCGCTCGATGCCCTCGAAGCAGATCACGACTTCCTCCTGCGCGGCGACGTCTTCACGAAGGACGTCATCAGCATGTGGCTCGACTACAAGCGTGAGCATGAGCTGGCGCCGATGCGTGCGCAGCCGACGCCGCTGGAATATCAGTTGTATTACGATATCTAGCTGACGCGTCTTCCCGCTCGCGGGAGGTCATCGTTGCGGGTCCCACCTCACGGTCGGGGCCCGTTTCGTTTTTGTCGAGTTGGGGTGGCGTCTCGCGGACTCCTTGCATGCGGTGTGATGTCTCGAATCCGCCCCACCCGCCCCACCCCCCTCCTCTTGGGCCGCCGCGCGGCCCGCCGCGGCTTTGCCGCGCGCTCGCCTTTGGCTCGCTGAGTGTCTGCTGTGAGGCCTCTGCCCTAACAGTCAGCCGCGTGCGGAGCACGCACGCGAAGCGGCGCAGTGCCGAGCGAAGCGCGGCGCTGAAAGAGGAGGATTACGGGGCCATGCTACGCGGCCTGCCGCGTTCCAGCATGCGGGGGCGGACCGTGGTACGCGAGGCCGCCGGGGCGTCGCGTTCAACCACACTGGGCCGGATATGACCATCCGGCAAGTGGACAGAGACGCGGGACCCAGCAGCTCTCGAGGGTACGAACGCAATCACCTCGGCCTTGAGTGGCCGAGGTGATTGGTGAACGAAGTGCTCGCTTCGGTCTAGTCGCCGAGGCTTAGGTAGTACGAGACGTTGACGCCGTAGAGGACGGTGTCGAAGACGCCGGATGCTACCGCGGCTCCGGGCAGTGTTCCGCCGAGCGCGATATCGAGTTGGTTTGACGGGGAAACGACGAGGTTGAATACGACCGGGGTCGCGTTCCGGGATTCGTTGAGGTCCGCGTCAGTCGGGCTGCGGATATTCCATTTGAGCAGGTAGGCCTCGACGGAGAAGTAGAGGACGTCCATCGGCTGGACGGCGAGACCGATCGGGAATTGAAAGACGACCGGCGTAGGGTCGCTGAAGCCGATGATGAACTGCTGGCCCGATGAGAAGACCGCTAGGTGCTTGCTCACGTTCACCCGGAACGCGGCGCCGAGTCCGAGGGTGGCCTTGTTGAAGACGCCGAGGTTCTCGATCTGGTCGCCGTCGTTGAACGACCAGGTGAAGTTGCCGCGCGGGGCGAGTTGGAATTGTTCGCTATTGACGAGCGTGTAGGTGACCGTTCCTTGGAGCGGCCCCTTTCCGGCCTGGCCTCCCGGCTTCAACAGCATGGTGTAGGCGCCGGCGACCGTCAGGTCATCCGTGATGCCGTAGCCGATGCCATTGGTGCCACCGATGCCGAGGTAGATGGCGTTGAAGTTCGTGTCTGCGTTGAAACCAGCGCCGAGGCTGAGCGTTCTTGCTGGCAGCGTATAGGGGCGCTTGTTGATCGCCTGAGGCCACTTCTCTTCGCTAGGAGCGCCGACGCCCGCGTAGCCGGTGGATGCTACCGCCAAGGTCGTTATCAACAGTGCCAGAATCGAGAATACATTTCGAAAACGCATACGAACTCCCTCCCCATATCCTTCCAAAGTTTGAAACTTGTGCCCGTTTCAGTGTGGAGTTTGACGGTGCGAGAACACCCGCGCCAATGCGAAAATGCTTACGCAATGGAGCGACGGCGCCTTGGCGCGGAACGTCAACGCGCCGTCGCAGAAGTTGTTTCAATACGGCTATTGCACGTCATTTCGCTGACGTTGGCGTGCCTCTTGTCAAGGCCGTCGCGCGTTAGCAACAAGCGGGCGCGTTGCGTGCAGCTCGTCTCGAATTTCTACCAGGTGCTGCAGTACGGCTCCACGCGTCGCTGCGGCTTCTGCAGATACCGTGGCGGGTGCCGCCGCATGTGGCGCCAGCGTGGTCGCGTCGTCATGGTCACCGAGCCCCGCGTCTCGGTAGGCTTTGAGCAATGCGAGGATACGATCGCGAACGATCTCTGCGTTGTCGATGCCCGCGAGTACGCCGTTGTGGGCGTTGCCGCCGACTTGCGCGTTGCCGCGGTTGGCGGGGGCACCGCCTGCGGTTTCGATGCGGAGATTCTTGATTCCGAAGATGCGCTCGATGGGGCTTTGTTGGAGGCTGATGTTCTGAATATTCGCGTACGTGAACGTGGACTCGTTGATCAGCACCACTCCGTGGCGAATGCGCAAGCTTCGGTCCGTGACGATGTAGTACCGAAGGTCGTAGTCGAGCCGCATCAAGAAGTACTGACTGAGCGCGCCGATAACGGTGAAGATGAGTGTGGCGATGATGGCCGCTGCCTCGCCCTTGCGTTCGTCGGCTATCGCGGCAACCAGCGCGCTGACCTGAACGAGTAGCGCGACCAGAAACCAGAAAGCCAGCAAGCAGAGGCGCATGTAGAGGAATCGCCTTGAGGCTCGGAATACCTGCACGCTCTCTGTCGACGAGCCCGCTGGGGGTGGCGGTGGACCGGGCGGCGCGTCGAGAAATGCGAGCAGCGGTTTCTTGAGCGCTTCGTAGATCACGTTCCGAACTCCTCGCCGCCTGTGCGTCGCGGTGGCGGCGGGGGCGTAGCGCCTCCCGCCGGTGGTGCGGGCGGTGGCGTCAGTTCAGCGCGAAGCGCGCGGACCTCAGCGAGGATCTGTCCGAGCACTGCGACCTCTTCGACGGTAGCGGTCGCGGGGCTTGGTGCGTAGTGTTGTGGCGCGACGGGTGACGCGGCGAGCGCGCCCGCCGCCGCTGCCGCTGTCACATCGGTCCGAGCGCCGCGCATCTTTGAGTAGAGGAAGTCTCGGAGCCCGGCGTAATCGGTGAACCCGATGAGGCTCATCTCAGCCGACGAACTGCCCGCGGCCGTCTGGATTTGGATCGTCGCAAGCCCGAGCCAGCGTTCGAGCAGACCGCGCGATACGTGGATGTCCTGGATGCGCGTGTACGTCAGATGGATCTCACGCCGCCAGAGCAGACCCCAGCGCATCCCGATGCCCTGATCGTCGAAACGGTAGCGCAACGTCTTGTACTTGAAGTAGCCGGGGATGAGCGCGATGAAGAAGAAGGGCAGAAGAATGAGGGAGCGGAGGATGAACCAGGTGAGCAGTCTGGGATCGGGACGGATCTCGTCGTCCCCCGCTTGCTGCACGCCGCCCGTTTGCTGCATGCCCCTGGTGTAGCGGATACTAGGCGCCGCTGTCACGTGCCGCACGTGCCCCACGTGCACGGTGGGGATGAGATGCCGGTTTCCCAGCGGATGACTAGAGGGGTACGGGCGTCGTCACCGGGGCGTCGGGGATGTCACCTTCGACCCAGCGGAAATTATCGATCAGGATGGTTGAGTCCAGGATCATGTCGCCGGCGTCCCAGATCGCGAAGCGCAGGGTGAAGGTGCCGCCGGCGTTGAGGGCGATGGGAGCCGTGGTTGTCAGCCAGCCGCTTGCCGCATGTTGCTCGAAGCCGGTGCCGTTCAGCGCGGTCGGGCCCTGGACGCACGGGAAGTTGCGGTCCTTGTAGAAGCCCGGCGTGCAGACGTTGACGAAGCCGGAGTTGACGCTGATGGGATTGCCGTTGCCGTCGAAGGAGATGTTCTTGAGCAGGTGACCCTCGGGCGGCGGGTCCATGATGGTCGCCCTGCAAAAGGAGTTGGGACAGGTGGAAAAGGACCT
>PVBE011307502.1_pt1 | contig 10887 bp, 11 predicted proteins | sample 1631181 | NCBI WGS metagenome assembly PVBE01 (sample SAMN08397723, study PRJNA350692) | Marine metagenome, whole genome shotgun sequencing project. | isolation source: water | place: Pacific Ocean | collected 2012-04 | reverse complement strand
TCCCTTCCAGAAGCTTGGGAAAGGAGGGCTTGGGCATGTCCGCCTCCTCCGACGGTGGCGTCAACAAACAGACCATCTTCTATCGGTTTGAAGGTGTCGAGAATTTCTTGGAGCATCACAGGTTGGTGAGTGAAAGATTTAGAAGGGCTAGCTAGTTCGACCGAAGGGTGTGAATCTTTGGCGGACAGCGTCATGGTTGTTCCCCATCATTAAATTCATCTGGGGATTCCAATAATGAGTCGCCGACTTCGGTTATTTCTTGCCATCGTGACCTGTCCCAAATCTCCACTTCGTCGATTGCTCCAACGATTACGCAGTCGCGTTCTAAATGCGCGAAAGAACGCAAATCTTCGGGCACCGCGATGCGTCCTTGTTTGTCGGGAAGAACGCGGGAGGCTCCTGCTCCAAAGGATCTCTTCGCCGACCGGTGACGTATATCCCCTTCTTCAGATCGTGACGCCATGGTGTGCGCTATGTCGCGAAAGCGTTCCGGGGTGAGTAGAGCTAGGCAACCTTCGGGTCCTTTTATTAAGAATCCGCTCTGATCGAAAGACGTACGAAAGGAGGCAGGAAGCACTATTCGCCCTTTGATGTCTAGGGCGTGCTCAAACTGTCCTACAAATAGTTCGTCCACATCTTGCCTAACACATTGCCTCACTTGGAGTGAGGGGAATCCTTGCAGCTTGGAATTGGAAGGAGTTAACCCACTTTCTTCCCTATCGCGCCACTTTGTGACACTTTATGGCTATTTTGCCCCGCCGTCCAGCCAATCCCGAAGACTTTCACCACTTTGCGTCAGAGATAACGAATCACATGGGTGTAATTAACCACACTACGTAACTTAAAAGCGCGCTTAAAGTGGCTGGCTATGACTCACAGTGCTTTTCTTGTCATCTCGAATACCATCAAGGGCTCTGGATTCGCCTCAAGCAGACAACGGAAGCGGGTTGAGGATATACGTCTCCCATTCAGGTGGTAGACCCCGCCGTAACGCCGCTGCTACCGCTATCGGTTCTGGCGCGTAGGGGGGTGTCCTCAGCTTGAACTTCGAATGTTCGGGGAGGGTGTCACCCTTTGCCGCGTTACAGGAGCGACAGCACGCGACAACGTTTTCCCACTCATGTTCGCCGCCCTTGCTCCGTGGATAAACATGATCAATGCACTCAGCCCGACGGCCACAGTACTGACATAGATATGCGTCACGAGCGAACACCGCTTTCTTATGCAATGGTGCTCGACGACGATAGGGAGCAGCAACTTGATAGCAAAGACGGGCTATCGAAGGTGCCGCCAATTCGAGCCGCTCAGAACGCACCAAATGGTCGCTTTCATGGACCATCTCAGCTTTTTCAGTAATTAACAACAGAAGCGCCCTTCGAACCGACACTATCGATAAGGGCCTATAGCCGACATCCAAAAGCAAAGTTCGGTCAGAGAGAACGGAGTGGCCCACCCCCTTCATGGCGTTCTCGACTTCCAGGTCCTGCACCAGTCCAGCCAAGCGACGATATCGATTCCCATCTGTTTGGGATCTCCGAATCCGTCGCCTCCATACATCGTTACTAGCCGAAATCTAAGGAAGTCACTATCGGGGAGCGGCAAGAAAGGAGCACTCCCCCACCACCGTTTTGGCGCCATTCGCCATAATGTCGTCAGGCTCACCGGCCACAGTCTTGGCCTTGTCGCAACAGCAACGACTGCCGTAAGAAATAACCTGGGGGGAGTTCGTCCAACACTCACCCGACCAATCCTAATCAGATCTGCCCGGCGCGAGGGTCTATGCCCACGCTCCTAAATCCCACCGCGGCAGCACCCACAAGAGGGGCGGCTTCCCCAAGATCAACTCGTGAGATCTTAACGCCCCGCGAGAACTCAAGCCTGCAGCGTTCAGCTAACTCCCGGTTAGCAGCTTCTAAAAATATGTGACCGAATCCCAGAGCAACTGAACCTCCAACCAATACTTGTTCTAAATCCAATAAGTTGACAGCTGAAGCCACCGCCCTGCCTACCATCGTCCCGGCGCGAGCTCGTTCTTTGAGGTCAGCCTCTGCTGGCGTTGCACCGGTACGGCGAGCAATCGCTGGGCCAGAAGCTTCTGCCTCCAAACATCCTCGAGCTCCACATGCACACTCAGCCCCGTCAGGTTCGACAATGACATGACCAATATGGCCGGCGTTACCATCGCCTCCGTCTAAAAGTTTTCCGTCGACAAACAGCCCACCGCCTACTCCAGTCGACACCACCATCGCCATAAAACTCGTGAAATCTCTACCGGCTCCAAACCAAGCTTCCCCCAGGGCTAACGCTTTAGCATCGTTATCGATAGCTACAGGCACTTGCAGGCTGTCCTGAAGGCTTCTCAGTAGCGGAAAATTCCTCCAAGCAGGAATGTTCAGAGGCGAGACCAGCGAACCAGCCAAGGTCATCGGTCCTCCGCAACCAACGCCGCAAACGTCAAACTTTCCCTCAGTACCGGCGACGGTTCGGATTAAATCTAGCAACGATTCGAAAAGTAACTCCGCTGACGCCGACTGGTCTGTAGGAACCTGGCGTTCATTTAACATTCGACCATCGCCGGTGATCAAGGCCGCCGCAAGCTTGGTCCCGCCGATATCAATTGCGAGCGCAGTGTTCGACCTCGTCACCTCACTCAGAGGTCATCCTTACGGAGACGGTTGCGCATTCGTTCAGAAAACCCACCCATATTGGCACGCATCTGACCGCTACGAACCTGGCCCGTGACTTTTTCAAAACCGGCTTTACCCATTTTGCGCAAATTTCGTTCAATCACAACTGCACAAACAAACATCGTAAGAAACGCTACGAAAGCTAGTCCAAAGTGAACTTGAAGCGCAGCTACTACGCCTACCAAACCCGCTACGCCGACAATTACCGCCCATTTAATGTTTCGTAGGGCGTGTCTATAAAGCGTCGTTTCTCCGACCTCTCGAGCAAACTCGGGATCGGAGTCGTAGAACTCCTTCTCTATCTGATGGAGTATGCGCTGTTCGTCGTCAGAGAGCGGCACTAAGTCTTCCGTTCGTAGGTACTTCCATTCTAGGACGAGTAACGGGCCGGATCGACATCAGGATCATTATCAGCCGTTATTCTCGATTCGCCGGTTCGGAAATCCTGGCCGAATAGCGGAATGGCCGTACCTCTGTCGAATGCGGTCCATCGCAGTCGAAAGCTTCCCCCAACCTGAGTTGGTCTCCTCAACACCAGTCAAAGTGAGTTGTTGGGGTCCTGGTAGGCCCAGGCGACTTAGCCCAACCCCCAGCAGTCTGACGCCTTGTCGGAGATCAAGTTCTGCCAGTAGTTCAGTCGCCTTCCCGGCTATTTCGGGCAAAGTGTTGACTGCTTCTTCGAGAGTCGCTGACCTTGTGATGTAAGTCATGTCTGGCCGTCGCACTTTCAGATGGATGGTTCTGCCAACTAGGCCTTGCTCTCGTGCTCTCGATGAAACTGAATCAGAAAGTCGAACGATTTCACTAATCAGAGTGGCCTGTTCGTAAACATCGGAATCGAAAGTTTCTTCATGGCTAATCGACTTTCGCTCTCGTTCAGAGTCAACATGTCGAACATCAATACCTCGACTTAGCTTTGAGAGCTGATTTCCGTGAGAAGTACCAAGTTCTTCAACTAAAAGCTGTCTTGGAACCGACGCCAAATCCCCCACTGATGAAATTCCTAAACTCTTTAACTTCTCTAGGGTCGCTCTCCCAACACCCCACAAGGCCTCAACGGGATGTGCCTCCAGAAATTGGGTAGCTGCATCGGGGTAAACAACAAAAACCCCTACTCCGGGCTTCACCCCATCGGAGCTTGCCTTTGGTTTGGCTGCTACAGAAGCCAACTTAGCGAGCAACTTCGAGCTAGCAACACCTACCGAACAGTCGAGACCCACACCTTCATAAACATCGTTGCGAATCTGCCACGCTATTTGTTCTGAGCTTCCGAAGAGTCTGTGTGCTCCACTCACGTCGAGAAAAGCCTCATCCAGGGCTATGGGTTCCAGCTGAGGTGTAACTGCATACAAGATTTGATGAACTTCTCGCGATACTTCTCGGTAACGCGAGAAGTTTGACCGAACGAACACGGCCTCCGGGCAAAGTTTCTTTGCCACGACGCTCGACATCGCTGAGCGGACACCCCTTGAACGCGCTTCGTAGCTGGCGGATGCCACCACACCTCGTTCCGAGTCACCTCCGACTATGACCGGTTTACCGATCAAAGAAGGGTCATCTCGTCGTTCCACCTCGACATAAAAAGCATCCATATCGACGTGGAGTATCGACATCTCTTCCACCGGATCAGAATATTCCCGGCCTAGCGACACAAGCGCTCAACGCAGCACCATCAAACTTAGATCCGCTCGACGCGAAGTTCGGTGTTGGAGCTTCCGTGAATTCGGTATCGGTATTCACCATCCTCTGGGACATCATCATTCAGGTAGCCCATCAGAGGTTGACGCAACCACAGTTGTTGGCCTTCGAGTAATTCGCCGATGTCGTCGCGCTGAATCCATTCGGCCGCCCTCACTATCCCATCGGGGTCGTCTATGTGGATTTCCCCTGTATAACCTTTCGCTAAATGGACCTCCACACGCAAGGTCCAGTTCATATCGATCGCTTCCGCTGAAACTGTGTACAGCGGGCCGCTCCATCTTTCCACTATGAGTCCGGTCTCTTCTTTCACTTCTCTAGTTAGCCCCTCTAGGACTGTTTCCCCGTCATCGATGACTCCGCCCGGGGTGCTCCAATCGGTGCGACCTCCGCGTCGGTGATTGTGGACCATGAGTAGCAAATCAGAGTCAAATATGACTCCTCCTCCTACCGCCCAACTACGCATTACAAGAGTTTGCCACCCGTACCTCTTTGGTGGCGACATCCAATACCATGCTCAGGTGCCCGATCTACCCGACCGGATAACAGACTCAAGTCAACCACCTCAGAGTTTTGAGGTGCCGAGCGCCCTGCCTTCCGTCCTGGCGCGAGTCCTCGCTTTCTCGGCGATCATCGTTGCAAGCATTTGCGGCGGACTGATGGGCTTCGCATTAGGGCGGCTCCAGTGGAACGAGACTGAACGGGCGTGGGTCTTGCTGGTCAGCGTTGTTGGTTCTCTCTCCGCTTCGGTCGGTGTAGCGATCGTGGCTGTCCTCGTTCTTAGAGCTATGGCTGAGTGGAGCAATGTTGCTTCGGTCAGGGTCCGGCGGAAGTGAACAGTTCAACTCCGAGTCCCGCTGATTTGGACCGCCTACACAGTTTGGCTGTGGATTTAGCTCGGCAAGCTGGTGAAGTACATGCCCGTCGCGAAACTGGTGATGTCGGTTCCAAGTCCACTTCCACAGATCCAGTCAGCGAGGTCGACCGCGAAGCTGAACGTCTTATCGTTGCTGGAATAGGTGATTCGCGACCCAATGACAGCATTCTTGGTGAGGAAGACACATCAATTCAAGGGACCTCCGGGTTGCGTTGGGTGATCGACCCTCTGGATGGAACCGTGAACTATTTGTACAAGTTTCCCAGCCACGCCGTTTCAATTGGCGTCGACTTCAATGGCGTACCTGTGATCGGTGTCGTCTACGACACCGCCTTGAACGAACTGCATTCAGCTCAAGTTGGTAGAAACTCCGAAAAGAACAACCAGGAAATCCAGGTAAGTTCCTGTTCAGATCTGTCCTTAGCACTCCTTGGCACAGGTTTCGCTTACCAGCCATCGGTCCGTTCCTCTCAAGCAAAGCTCCTCGTAGAACTCATACCTCAAGTTAGAGATATTCGTCGTTCCGGCTCGTGTGCCGTTGATCTTTGTTCCGTGGCTAGTGGACGCCTAGATGCTTTTTACGAAACCGGAGTCCACTGGTGGGACGTCGCAGCCGGCATCCAAATCGTGAGAAGCGCAGGGGGAATCGCTACATACGAAGCTAACAAAAAACGTATTATTGCTTCTGGCCCAAACCTCTGGAAACAACTAAATAGCGCAGTAAATAAGGCCGAAACCGCTACTGGCCCCCAATCGACTCCCAGATCGGCCAATATTTAAGTTGTGACTATCAAGATCCTGACCATCGAGGACGACGAACGAATCCGTACGGCAGTTCGTTTCGCGCTCGAAGACGAAGGTTGGACTGTGCTCGAAGCAGAGACCGGGGAACAAGCTTTGGAGAGCTTCAACTCGATGACACCTGACCTAGTCCTTGTCGATATAGGACTACCAGGCATGGACGGGTTTGAGGTTTGCCGCGCACTACGAAGAGGAAGCGACGTACCGATCATCATGGTGACTGCCAGAGATGACACGCACGACGTAGTGGCGGGTTTGGAAGCCGGAGCAGATGACTACGTCACCAAACCAATCGCCCCAAAGGAACTCTCTGCTCGAATTCGCGCCCTTTTGCGCAGAGTCAAACCAGAGGACACTGCTTCAGCCCCTAGAACTGTCGGAGATCTTGAGATCATCCCAGAACAAGGTGTGGTCCGAAAAAGCGGTGAGGAAATCCACTTAACAAAAACAGAATTCCATCTTCTATGTGAGCTTTCAGATCAGCTAGGCAAAGTACTGAGTCGCGAGCATTTACTTGAAGAAGTTTGGGGGTACGACTATTTCGGAGACGGCCGCCTAGTTGATGTTCATGTTCGCCGTTTGAGAACCAAAATTGAACCCGATCCCGCCCATCCTCGCCATGTCGTAACGGTGCGGGGCATGGGCTACAAACTCCAAGCCTAACCATGAGAACACGCGGCCTTCCTTGGCGCCGCCTCCCGCTGCGAACACGTGTGATCGGCGCGTTTACTTTAGGAGCCGCCGTAGCTGCATTGGTCTTAGTCGTAATCACCTACGGATTGTCCCGCCAAAGCATGCTTCAGCAACGTGAAGAGTCTTCACAACGTCAATTCTTCGCGAACGCTCGTCAGGTGCAAAGTTCCCTTCGGGCAGAAGACCCGGACCTAACTCAGTTGTTGGAGTCCCTACCAAGCCTTAGCGGGAGTCGCTCTATCGTCCGTACCGGCGATGAAATCTGGACTTCCCTTTCTCTTACCCCCAACGATCTTCCAACTCTGTTCGTTGCGTCAGTGCTTGAGTTTCCTGAAGCCAAAGCAATGCGATACCGGTTAGACAACGAACCTGTCTTGGCCTTCGGCCTCCAGCTTCGACCGAGTACCGCATCAACCTTCAATGAAGTCGCTTATTTTGAAGTAGTTCCCCTCGTTGAAGTGGAAAATACCCTAGAAAATTTAGCTCTAATCCTGTTAGTCGGCGGTGCCTTAACCGTCTTAGTTGGAGTCGGCATCGGCTTGTGGGCTAGCGGAGGCCTTCTCCGGCCATTGACAGACATTTCAGATGCCGCCACGTCCATCGCCCAGGGACGCTTTGACACCCGCCTCGAAGAGGTAAAAGACCCTGACCTTGACGCGCTTGTGGGCTCATTCAACGAGATGGCTGCCGCCATGGAAACCCGTATAACACGGGATGCCCGATTCTCCTCAGATGTGAGTCACGAACTGCGATCCCCCCTTATGACTCTCCGCGCCTCTATAGACGTTATGCAACACCGCAGGGAAGAGCTTTCAGAACGCACCCAACAGGCTCTGGACTTACTCAACGATGAAGTGATCAGGTTTGAGAATTTGGTGCAAGACCTGCTCGATCTTTCTCGTTCCGATTCAGGGCCAATGGAGAATGATCTAGTCAACATCGAAGAACTCGTAAAGGCGACTTTGGTCTCTTGGGAAGGAGGCACCGCGCTCGAAGTAGCAGCAACTGCCGAAGGTGCCTTGATCATGGGCGATAAGCGACGTTTAGCCCAAGTGCTCGACAACTTGTTACGAAACGCTGAAAAGTACGGCAACGGAGCCACCCAAGTGACTATCACCTCAACAGGGAGAGCTATCGAAATTTCTGTTGAAGACGACGGACCGGGAGTAGCTCCCTCAGAACGAGAGCTGATCTTTGAACGGTTAACTCGCGGTGCGGCAGCACGTAAGCGGGGCGCCGGCGATGGAGCTGGCCTCGGATTGGCACTCGTTGATGAGCACGCGAGGCGGCACGGAGGAACGGCCCGAGTTGAAGGTAGAACGGGCAGCACCGGTGCACGATTTGTTGTTTCACTCCCCAAAGCTGGTCACAGATGAAAACTGTCCGTCCAATTTGTGGACTCGTTATCGCCTCCACCGTCCTTTTAGTGAGCGCTTGCGGGTTGAGCTCCGACACCCAACCATCATCGCTTTCGGTCCCTAAAGATGTTTTTCCTTCTGATGCCCCCGGAGGTAGCGAAGCCCGGCCACCAGCAGATGCCACCTTGCATCCCGTTTACTTCTTCAAAGAAGGCCTGCTGGTGGAGATCCAACGACCCCTTCCTCCGCCAGTCTTCCTCGACGCCCCGCTAAACAACCTATTAGAAGGGCCTACCGAGGCAGAAGCTGAAAGTGGGTTCGCTTCCGCAATTCCAGCTGGAACTGCGATCGTTGATGTGGCTTTACTGCGTAACAACACTATTTCAATTCACCTGAATGAAACCTTCTTCGAAATTGAAGGTGAACAGCGGATTAGAGCCTCGGCTCAACTAGTACTCACTGCGTCTGGGTTGATTAGCGAAACCCAGGGGGTCGTTTTCTTTCTTGAAGGAAGGCCTGTACAGCTACCCGACGGGAACGGACTTATTGAGGAAGTGGCAGAAGGAAGACTGCCTTCCCCTCTCACAGTTGCCGACTATTCGTCCCTTGCCCCGCTATCCCAGTAATCAGCCCGCCTCATCTGAACTGCTCACGGCGACGACGGAGCTGACTGACGCCTCTAAGACTCGCGACCATCATCAACATGGCCGGGAAAACCTCAAGGCGACCAAAGGCCATCAAGGACATGAGGACTACACGCCCAACGCGTGGGAAAACCAGAAAGTTGCTGGTGGGCCCCGCTTCGCCCAGCGCTGGGCCAGCATTTCCGAGGGCGGATACTGAACCGCTAAATGCAGTTACCGGGTCAACCCCCAACCCCGTAAGAACTACACCTCCAACAACTATCAACCCTAAATACAAAAGAACGAAGCCGACCACCTTTGTCGCTATTTGTTCTTCGATAGTGGTTCGACCCATCCGAATAGGAATTATCGCCCTCGGGTGCCTCGCCCTAAGTAACTCTCTGAAGGCATACCGGAAGACCACCTGCAATCGCAACACTTTCATTCCGCCTGCCGTTGACCCGCTCATTCCTCCGATGAGCATTAAAACGAGAAGCATCACCTGTGCAGCAGGCATCCAGGCGATGTAGTCCGAGGTGCCGAACCCTGTACTAGTACCTAAAGAGACGGCATAGAAGAGTGACTCGCGTAGGTTCTGCGTCCATTCAACTTCACCAACATTGACCCACACCAACAAAGCGAACGCGCTGAAAATTATCCACAAATACCAACGGATCTCCGACACCCGCCTATAGGCGTTGACCCCTTCAGTAACAGCGTGCCAATGAGTCGAGAAGTTGGCTCCGCAATAAAGCATGCCAAGGATAAGAATGGCCTCAACCGGAACCGAATCAAAATGAGCTATCGAATCTCCATAAGTTGAATAGCCGCCTGTCGCCACAGTGGTAAAGGCATGAGTTACGGCATCAAAAATCGACATCCCCACGACAACCAGACAAGCCGCTATTAGCGCTGTTACCGCTCCATACAGCAACCACAACCGTCGTGCAGTATCTCTTACTTTCAACGACAGACGGTCAGCAGTTGGGCCAGGAGCTTCGCTGGCGATTAGTTCAAGTCCTCCTATACCGAGAGCAGGGAGAACCGCTACTGCCAAAACGATTAGACCCATTCCACCCAGCCATTGGATCATGCTGCGGAAAAACAGTAGGCCTTGGGGAACTGAGCCGAAGTCAGACAAGATCGTTGAGCCAGTACAAGTAAACCCAGAGACCGACTCAAACAGAGCGTCATCAAATCTGATCCACGGAATCACCCCTGTGAAGAGAAATGGCAGTGCACCCGCAACCGAAACAGCAACCCAGCTCCAGGCGACCGATGCGAAAGCCAAGGCGGAGTCAGCGGTTGGTGAGACTTTTGAACCGTAGAACAGGGCGGCACCTGCCAACGCTGTTATCAATGACGCGACCAGAAGACCAATCGCTGCCCCTCCTCCATCGATAACGGCAACAGCAGCAGAGAGGACCATCGCGGCTGCAATTGCTAGCAGCGCCGCACCGGAAACGCGAACTGGAGTAACAGCTACTCGTCTCAACGAACACTCCCTTCGCGTCGCGTGAGTCGCCAGCGGCGAAGACTACGTTGCATCGGCTCCCCTACGCCTCCCAATGCCACTAAGACAGGAGTTATCGAAACCCTTCCCACCACCATCAAAAGAGCCGCCGCTAAATGCCCGATCGCGCCCAGTGAGTTGAGATGGCCCAATGGCCACGCATCACCGAATGCGATTCCAACATTGGAAATACTCGAGACCGCAAACGTGAAGGCTCCTTCTACTCCAAGACCATCAGCCGAAAAAACAAGGACAACGGGCACGATAATCATCGTCGCCAGGAACAACTCGCCGATGATCCGAGCTAGGGCCGTTTCGCCAATTGAAGAGCGCCCGAGATGGATTTTTTCGACGGCGCTTCGATGAATGCTCCGCCTTAGCTCCCGTCCGATGTATCGACCTAGGACCATGAACCTCATGACCTTGAAGCCCCCCGCTACCGAGGCTGACATGCCGCCTATCATCATCAGAACCAGGAGTAATGCTTCGCCACCGAAAGGAACGTTTTGAACGTTGCTGGAAAGATACCCCGTGGTGGAAATAGCAGATGTTGTTACAAAAATTGCATGCCTTGCACTAGTTAGTGTGGGCAGCCCTTCCGACCACGCGAGAATTGATACGACTACCAAGGTAACCG
>PVBE010676742.1_pt1 | contig 10887 bp, 6 predicted proteins | sample 1631181 | NCBI WGS metagenome assembly PVBE01 (sample SAMN08397723, study PRJNA350692) | Marine metagenome, whole genome shotgun sequencing project. | isolation source: water | place: Pacific Ocean | collected 2012-04 | reverse complement strand
TGGATGCCGCGGGGGGAGAAGACGCCGCGATCGCCGATGACCGAGGCGGTGCCGACGCCGCGGGTGAACTCGGTTTCGATGATGGCGCCGAAGCCACCGTGGTACTCACCGGCTCCGGCGGACTCTTCGCGGATGGCGAACTTGCGAATGCGCACCGGGTAGCGCTGCTCGTATAGCTCTACGGGCTGCGAGCGGGCGACGCTGATGATCGGGGCGCCGTAGATGAGGCCGTCGCCTTCGTGATGACCGCCGTAGCCGCCGCCGTTGAACATGTACATGACGTAGGGACCGACCTGCTCGTCGATGCCGCCGATGGATTGATTGGTGATGGTGCCGAAGATACCGGCTCCGCCGCGCTCGGGAACCGCCAGCTCGAGGGCGCCCATGACGACATCGCCGACGCGCTGCGAGACCTCGGAAGAGCAGCCGGCGACCGGGGCCGGTAGTTGGGCGTTGAGGAAGGTCGATTCGGGGATGTCGATGGTGAGCGGCTTGAAGCAGCCGGCGTTGACCGGGACCTCGGGGAAGATGTGCCGGAAGCCCAGGTAGCAGGCGGAGGAGGCGGCGCTGACGACGCTGTTCATCGGCCCCTGGCAGGGCGGCGAGCTGCCGGAGAAATCCAGGTGGGCGTCGCTGCCGCTGACGGTCATCTTGAGGTTGATGCGCAGCGGTTCGTGGCCGATGCCGTCGTTGTCCAGGTGGTCGGTGTACTCGTAGAGCCCGTCGGGGATCTCGTCGAGATAGGAGCGCATCTGGGTCTCGGAGCGGTCCTTCAGTTCGGCGATGCAGGTGCGGATGGTGTCGGGTCCGTAGCGATCCAGGAGCTTGCGCAGGCGACGCTCGCCGACCTCGAACGCGGCCAAGTGGGCCTGGATGTCGCCGCGGCGTTCGCGGGGCACGCGGATGTTGGCGAGGACAAACTTGAGGAGATCTTCGTTGAGGATACCGCGATTGAAGAGCTTGACCGGCGGGATGCGCAGTCCTTCCTGGTAGACTTCGGTGGTGCTGCTGGCGAAGCCGCCGGGGACCATGCCGCCGATGTCGGGCCAGTGGCCGCGATTGGAGAGGAAAACGAAAACCTCACCGTCGTGGAAGAACGGCTTGACCATGCCGACGTCCATCAGGTGGGTGCCGCCGGAATAGGGATCGTTGACGAAGAAGATATCGCCCTCGTGGATGTCGTCGCGGTCGACGGTGCGCAGGACGGCCTGAGTGGTGAACTGCATGACGCCGATGAAGAGCGCCAGTCCCCAGCGTCCCTGGGCGACGACCTCGCCGTTGTCGGCCTCATAGATGCCGTTGGCGAAGTCGTTGGCCTCGGAGATCACCGGCGAGAAGGCGGTCCGCTGCATGGTCAGGTCCATCTCTTCGGCGATCTGTTCGAGTCCGCCGCGCACGACCGCCAGGGTCAGGGGATCGACGCTCATGGGGCCCCCTCGATGATCAGGCAGCCGTTGGAGTGGACGCGGGCGACGGTGCCGGGTTCGAGGACGGTGGTGGCGTCGGACTGCTCAATGACGGCCGGTCCGGTCAATTCGGTCCCGGCGGGGAGTTGGTCGCGTTCGTAGATTGGCGTATCAAGGAAGCCGCCTTCGAAATAGACCGGGCGGGTCTCTTTGCGGGCGGTGTTGAGGGAGCCGCCGGTAGGCGCGGCGCCGGGCAGGTTGAATCCGGGCCGCAGGCCGATGACGGCGGTGCGCAGGGTGCGGATGCGGACGGGGCCTTCGTTGAGGTTGTCGCCGTACTGGCGGGTGTAGGCACGCTCGAAGGCGGCGCGGATGGCGGCGCGGTCGGTGGCCCCGGCGGGCAGCGCGGTGAGCACTTCGTGGACCTGCCCGTCGTAGACCATGTCGGCCTCGTAGCGGACTTCGATGTCGGACAGGTCGATCGCTTCGCGCTTGAGCATCGCGCGGCCCTCGGCTTCGTGGTCGGCGAAGATCCGGTAGACGGCCTTCATTTCGAGGTCTTCGAGCTTGTCGTTGAGGGTCTGGACAAAGTCGTGGCGGGCGTCGGCGGCGATGCAGCCCAGCGCCGAGGTGATGCCCGGCAGCGGCGGGATGACGGCGCGGGAAAGTTCGAGTTCGCCGACCAGGGCGTCGGCGTGCAACGGACCCGCGCCTCCGTAGGCGACCAGCGCGAAGTCGCGCGGGTCGTGGCCGCGCTCGACGGTGCGGCCGCGGATACTGCCGGCGATCTTACTGTTGGCGACCTGCAGGATGGTCCAGGCGGCTTCGGTGACGCCGAGGTTGAGCGGCTTGCCGATCTTCGCGGCGATGGCGGCCTCGGCGGCCTTGCGGTCGAACTCCCAGCCGGACTCGCGGCTGATGGGGTTGGCGGCGCCGATGCGGCCCAGCACCAGGTTGGCGTCGGTGATGGTGGGTTCGTTCCCGCCCTGGCCGTAGCAGACCGGCCCGGGGGCGGCCCCGGCGCTCTGCGGTCCGACCTGCAGGATGCCGGCGCGGTCGAGCCAGACGATGCTGCCGCCGCCGGCACCGGCGGAGTCGATGTCGAGCATGGTGGTGCGCATCGGTAGGCCGTACTCAAGGCTTATCTCGCGGGCGGTGGCCGAGCGCCCGGCCTCGACCAGCGAGATGTCCAGGCTGGTGCCGCCGATGTCGCAGGTGATGAGGTTGGGTTCGCGGAGGCTCTCGCCGAGGCGCTGGGCGGCGATGACCCCGGCGGCGGGTCCGGAAAGGATGGTGTTGACCGAGAAGCGACGAGCCATTTCCTGCGACATCAGGCCGCCGTTGCTCTGGACTAGGAGGAGGTCGCGGTCGTAGCCGGCGGCGCCGAGTTTCTCCATCAGTCCGGCAAGATAGCGATCGAGGATCGGCTGCACGTAGCCGCTGAGGACGGCGGTGCTGGTGCGCTCGAATTCGCGGATTTCGGGAAGGACGGCCGAGGAAAGCACGATGTAGGGATTGGGCCAGACGTCGTCGAGGACCGCGCCGGCGGCGCGCTCGTTGGACGGGTTGGCGTAGGAGTTGATGAAGCTGACGACGATCGACTCAGCGCCGGCGGCGAGCAGCTTTTCGGCGGCGGCGCGGACGGCGTCGGGCGCGGGTTCGGTTTCGATGTTGCCCTGGAAGTCGGTTCGCTCTTCGACCTCGACGCGCAGGTTGCGCTCGATCAACGGCTGAAACTTGCCCTTGAGCCCGTATATCTCCGGGCGGTCGCGGCGGCGTAGTTCCAGCACATCGCGGAAACCGGCGGTGGTGATGAGCCCGCAAGGTGCGCCGCGACGCTGCAGGACGGCGTTGGTGGCGGCAGTGGTGCCGTGGATGACGAGATCGAGATCGGCGACCGGCCGGGGCAGGCGGCGGAGGCCTTCGTCGAACCCTATTGAGGCGTCATCGGGCGTGGTCGGGACCTTGGCGGTGACGAATTCTCCGCTGGCGTCGTCGAAGAGCACGACGTCGGTGAAGGTGCCGCCCACGTCGACTCCGACCAGGGTCGCCATTGCCGCGCCTGCCTCCGCCGGTTTCGCGCCCGCCGGTCCGGGCGACGTGGCCGGAGTGTAGCCAAGAAGCGGTCGCAGGACCATCGCGCCGCGAATCAGGCCCGGCGGCATAATGCTCCCGTGCAACCCGGCCGGTGTTCGTGGCGGACCGGTCATCTCGCAAAAGACTACCCCATTGAACGCAGACTCCTTCCGCGTGGGCCTGACCGCCGACTTTCTAGATGACGAGGGCGAGCTGCCGTCCTGGGATGTGGGCATCGACATCCTGCGGGTGGTCACCGAGGACTACGCGTTCATGCCCGACGTGGCGGAAATCGAGCCGGAGATGATCGCCGATCTCGACGCGGTGGTGGCGCGGATCCAGCGTTTCACGGCGCAGACGCTGGAAGGGGCGGAGCGGCTGACGATCCTGGCGCGGTTCGGGGTCGGCTACGACACGGTCGATATCCCGGCCTGCACCCGGGCCGGGGTGGTGGGGTGACGATTACGCCGGACGGCGTGCGCCGGCCGATGGCGGAGACGGTGCTGACGATGCTGTTCGCGCTGAGTCACCGGCTGACGATCAAGGAGCGCGATCTGCGCGCCGGGCGCTGGCAGGACCGGGTGCGCCACTTCGGGATCGGGCTGGAACGCCGGACGCTGGGTTTGGTGGGGATCGGCAATATCGGTGCGGAGGTCTTCCGGCTGGCGGCGCCGCTGGGCATGCGCCACCTGGCGCACGATCCCTACGCCGACTCGGTGGTGGCGGCGGAGCTGGGTATCAGCCTGGTGGACCTGCCGACGCTGCTGCGGGAGTCGGATTTCCTGTCGGTAAACTGCCCGTTGAACGACGAAACCCGGCACCTGATCGGGGCGGACGAACTGGCTATGATGAAGCCGACGTCGCACCTGATCAACACGGCGCGGGGCGGGGTGGTGGACCAGGCGGCGCTGGCGGGACAACGGCGAGAGCGCCTTTCGGGCGGTGGCCAGCGTGGCTCGCGGCGAGGCACCGGCGCACGTGGTGAACCCGGAGGTGCTGGAGACGGAGCTATTCCTGGAGAAGCTGGCCCGCTACCGCTAGCCCCAGCCCTGCTCCCGCAACCAGTCGCGGGTGCGGGTGGCGATCGGCAGCGGATCGTCGAGGCTGGCGACCGGGTACATGTCCTGCTCGACGATGGCGAAGCCCTGGAAATCGACGTCTTCCAAGACCCGGCGAAACCCCTCGAAATCGACGGTCCCGACGGACGGCTCGACGAATACCTTGCGTTGGACGGTCTCCATGAACCCGACGCCGTCGGTGACGGCCTGCTTCAGGAGCGCACCGTCAATGCTCTTTAGGTGCAGGTAGCGAACGGAGGCGTGATGCCTGCGGAAGAAGGCGACCGGGTCGCCGCTGCAGTAGGCGTGGTGTCCGGTGTCGAAGGCCAGCGGGGCTAGGTCGAGGTCGGCAAGGCGCAGATATTCCTCGATCTGCGGCTCGGTGCGGACGTGGGTCTCGGCGTGGGGATGGAAGACGGCCTGGATGCCGAATTCGTCGCGGATAATGGCGGCAGTGCTCTCGATGCCTTCGATCAGCCGCGCGAAGCCGGCGTCGTCAAGATCGGCGGGAAAGATTTGTTCGCCGGTCTGGCGGTTGAAGTAGGTGTCGTCGATGAGAGTCATGTGCGGCGCGTCGACGGCGGCGAGTAGCTCGGCGGCGCGGCGGGCGTCTTCCTCGATCTCGGCGCGCGAGTCGGGGTCTTCGAAATGCCGCATGACGACGGCGGAGCAGACCCGCAGGCCGTGCTCGTCAAGGACCGCGCGCAGGGCGGTGGGGTCGGTGGGGATGTAGCCGTAGGGGCCCAGCTCGGTCCATTCGTAACCGGCTTCCGAGATTTCCCGGAGGCAGCGCTGCCAGGGAACCTGGCGGTCGTCTTCGATGAATTCCACTCCCCACGAGCAGGGGGCGGTGCCGATCTGCAACTTCATGTCTGGTCGTTCCTCTCTCCCAAAGTCGCGACATTCTGTGAAAAGTTACGCCGGAGTCAGCTCCGGTCGGGTGGCCAGGCCAGTTTCGATGATGGCGGTGACGGCGGCGCGCTCTTCGCCGGCGAGCGGCAGGCGCGGCGCGCGGACCATCTCGCCACCGAGCCCCGCCATGGCCTGGGCGAGCTTGATGTTCTGGACGAGCTTCACGCTGACGTCCAGGTGCAACAGTGGGGTGAACCAGCGGTAGAGGTAGCGGGCTTCTTCGGACTTGTCCTGCGTGATCAGGCGCCAGAGGGCGACGGTCTCTTCGGGGAAGGCGTTGACCAGACCGGCGACCCAGCCGGTGACGCCGACGGTGGCGGCCTCGACAATCAGGTCGTCGACGCCGCAGAACATGACGTAGCGATCGCCGCAGAGGTTGATGATGTCGGTGACCCGGCGCGGGTTGTCGGAGGATTCCTTGATGGCGGCTAGGTTGGGTTCGTCGGCCAGCTCGGCGAACATCTCGGGGGTGATGTCGACGCCGTAGGCGGGCGGGTTGTTGTAGCACATGATCGGCAGCCCGCCGGCGGCGGCGACGGTGCGGAAATGGGCCATGGTCTCGCGCGGGTCGGACTTGTAGACCATCCCCGGCAGCAGCATCAGACCGTCGATGCCGGCTTCGCCGGCGGCTCGCGCCAGGGCGACGGCGGCATCGGTGGTGGTCTCGGCGACGCCGGTGAGCACCGGAACGCGGCCGGCGACGGCGGCGACGGTGGCGCCCAAGATGTCGAGCTTTTCGGCGGTCGTCAGCGAGCAGTTTTCGCCGACGCTACCGAGCATGACGAGCCCGTCGACGCTGGCGTCGATGAGCCGCAAGGCGTGGGCGACGGTGGCGTCAATATCCAGGGTCTGATCTTCGCGGAATTGGGTCGTGGTGGCGGGATAGACCCCGGTCCAGTTGACCTGCATCGGTGTGCCTTCCTCAGTGTGCGTCGGTTGGGTGCCGGGATTATCTACTTATTTGATCGAGCCCGCTCGGATCGCAGGTTCAGCCGGTTTCGAACACCGGCTCACCGAGGACGTCCCGGTGCGGCTCGATGCCGAGGCCGGGCGCGCTGGAAGCGGCCATACGGCCATCGACCCGTTGCGGCGCTCCGGCGGCGAGGGTGATGGTGACGTAGCTGTTGAAGTCGGTGGCGGTGAGCCGGAACTGCTCCGGGGTGCTGTGGGCGAGATGGGAGATGGCGGCGGTGACGATGTCGCCGCCCCAGGCGTCCTCGATGGTCAGGCCCATGCCCATGGACACACAGAGATCGCGGGCCTGGCGGGCGCGGGTGAGTCCGCCGAACTTGCCGATCTTGATATTGACGGCGTCCATGGCACGGTCGGCGTGGGCGCGCAAGAGCATGTCGATGCCGTCGACCGATTCGTCGAGGATGAAGGGGTGGTCGGTGTGCCGCCGGATCGAAAGGCACTCTTCGTAGGAGAGGCAGGGTTGCTCGATGTAGACGTCGATGTCGCGGACGGCGCGCACGACCCGCATGGCCTCGTGGGGGAGCCAGCCGGTGTTGGCGTCGGCGATCAAGACATTGCCGCTGGTGAGTTCGGCGGCAACCGCGCGGATGCGCTGGATGTCGGTGTCGGGGTCGGCGCCGACCTTGAGCTGGAAGCGCCGGTATCCCTCCTGCCGATAGCCGGCGACGTGGGCAGCCATGGCTTCGGGGGCTTCCTGGGAGATGGCCCGATAAAGCTCCACCGAGTCGCCGTAGCGCCCGCCGAGCAGGTTGCAGACCGGCTGCCCGGTGACCTTGCCGAGAATGTCCCAGCAGGCCATGTCGATGGCTGACTTCACGTAGGGATGGCCCTTTAGGAGAGCGTCCATCCGCCGGTTGAGCTTCTCCAGCTGGGTCGGGTCTTCGCCGAGCAGGTCGGGGGCCAATTCGGCGATGCCGGCGCGCGCGCCGGCGGCATAGGAGGGCAGGTAGAAGGGGCCGAGCGGGCAGATCTCGCCGTAGCCGGTGACGCCGTCGTCGGCCTCGACCCGCACGACGGTGCTGTCGAAGACGGCGACGCTCTTGGCGCCGGACCAGTTGTAGCTGCCTTCGTGGAGGGGCAGATCGACCTGGTAGGCGGAGATGCGGCGGATATTCATCGGTTGCTCCTCGGGAGTTCGGGCCGCGCCGTTGAATCGGTTGGGGTTGTGGGGGATTGTCGGGGTGGCGGCCACCGGGCGTCAATGCCGGCGGTGGCAGCATGCGGCCCGGGAACGACCGAAGCCCGGGCCGTTGCCAGCCCAGGCTTCGGAAATATCAGTTCGTTGGGTGGCCGGAGACCGGCCCGATCTGACTAGTAGCGGCCGCCACCGCCGCCGTATCCACCACCACCGCCGGAGCGGGGTCGGGATTCGGACCGCGGCCGGGCCTCGTTGACGGTAATCACGCGACTATCAAGCTCGGTGCCATTGAGGGCTTCAATGGCGGCGCGCGCCTGATCCGCGTCGGCGATCTCAACAAAACCGAAGCCGCGGGATCGACCCGTGTCGCGGTCTTTGATAACAGTCGCCCGGGTGACCTCTCCAAATCCGGCGAACGCGTCGTTCAGCCTTGAATCAGTCGTGTCATAGGAAAGGTTACCTACGTAGATGTCCATGCTCTGCAAACTCGTTCCTTGCGGCGACAGCGCGCCGCGTCTCCGGTCGCCACAACCTCAGTGAGGGGATCGGACAACCAATATCCAACTATCTCGTCTCGTGCGTGCTGCTTTGGTGGCAAATGGAAGAAGGGGTGGCCTGCCTCCGTGAAACGACCCGTTGTTTGTTATTAGGGCCGCCCGGAGGGGCTCCGTCTATTCGCATGAAGCACCGCTTCATGACGCAGTTCGACGAGACAGTGTAGCACTCCAGACGGGTAGTCAACCCAAATTCCCACTCCCTCGCGGACGGCGCCCTGCGGGCTCGCGGTCCAGATCGGTCAATTGTCTTTACCAAGGTCTCGACCATGTGGCTCCCGCCCGCGGGGACTTTTCAGCCAGAATGGGTCGGCCGCGCGAATCCCAATCCTCCACCTATGGGATTCCCCGCAGGTAACGGATTCTCACATGCTCCCCAGCAGCGCGAAGAACTGAGAACGGGGTAGGCTGGGGTCGGTTTTCGAGTCTGTCTCGGACCGGGCTTTAGCACATTGTTGGCGAATGGGGCCTGGCGAAGCTTGTGCGAACGGCGCGAGAAGCGAGAGTGGGGACCGCCGTTCTGTGCGACAGGTGTCAGTCCCGCGCGATTTGTGAGTGAGGGTTCAAGGTCTCCTTCTAGCTACGTCCTTGACGATGCCGGTACCGCTACTCTCGGTAGGATCGAATCACGGTATAAAACCGGTTCCTGGGCAGGGAATCGCGTTCGCCTCCCTTCCGGCCGACTGGCCGCTGGGACTGTTGATGGCCGGGCCTCGGCTGCGATCGTCGAGGCAGCCTTCCAGTATTGTCCGTCTAGTGCAGCCTGGGAGGGCGAGGACGCCAGACGCCTCGAAGGAGAGTCCCGGATCAAGCCATGTTGGGTAGTATCCGGCGGGTCGATAATCGGGAATGAGGGAGGCCGATGCGGCGGGTCGGGGTGACGATCTGGAAGCTGGTGCGTAGCCGGCGAGCGGCGCGCTGGTCCGCTCTGGTGCTGCTGTTCGCGCTATCCGGCTGGTACTTCAACCGACCCATTCCGGGCGCGACGGAATACCCGCTGGGGGACGTCGACCAGCTATTTCAACTGGCGACGCTGGAGTGGGAGCGCTGGTCGCTGCTCAACCAACCGGGCAGCTTTTTCTCCGGGCTGAGCTTCTACGGGATGGGCGAGAGCCTCTATTTCTCGGATCTGCTGCTGGGCGCGCTGCCGATCTACATGCTGCTGGCTGCGGTGTTTGGCCCGGTCCTCGGGTTCAATCTGCTGCACGCGGTGTTGGTGAGCCTGAACGGACTGGTGATGTTTGGGGCCCTGCGACGACTGACCGGGCGGCCGCTGCCGGCGCTGGTGGGGGCGGCGATCTTCGCCTTCTCGCCGGTGCAGATGCGTTTCGGCCAGCATCTGCAATTGCAGATGCTGGCCGGGACCGCCGCGATGGTTTGGTTTCTGGCGGCCTACGCGCAGACCCGCAAGCCCTGGCTGCTGGGGGCGGCGACCGTCAGCTTCAGCGTGCAGTTCGCGACTGCCGTGTACCCGGGCTATTTCGCGTTTCTGACTCTGGCGGCGCTGCTGGGCGGGGTGGCCGGGTTCGGACTGCTGCGCCTGAGCGATTGGCGTAATGCCGTCTGGTCGCTGGTGGCCGCCGTTGCCGGGCTGCTACCGCTGCTGCCGATCATCGCCGGCTATCGCGAGTTTGAAGGCAACTGGCAGATCGCGCGCGACATCCGCGAAATTGAGCAATACTCGGCCGGATTGCCCAAATATCTGAGCGAGTCGTTGCTTGACCAGTGGTGGGTGGGAGCGGTCGGAAGGGCGGGGGGGGGCGCCTGGATAGCCCGGTTGGGATTGCCCGTGATCATGCCGCTGGCGCTGGCCGCGGCGGGGGTCTATTACGCCGTCCGCCAAACGCGACTGCGCTGGGTGGTGGCCGGTGGCACCGTGCTGACGGTGGTGAGCGTGGTGCTGTCGCTGGGCCCAGAACTGCGCTGGGGCGGAAACCTGACCGGGACCGCGCTGCCGTACAAATTCCTCTTTGAAACCTTCCCGGAGTTCCGGGCGCTGCGGGTGGCGGCGCGCTTCGCGATGCCGGCGATGATGGGCATCGCGTTGCTGGCGGCGGTGGGGATGGACGGTATCTGGCGCTGGGCTGGCGCGGGCCGGGCGCGGCGCTATGCGCTGCCCGCCGGGCTGGGCCTGCTGCTGGTGCTGGAGTTCGCCCGGGGGCCGGTGGCGGCCGGTGAGTTGCCGCAACGCGAGGAACTGACCGACGCACTGGCGAGCACCGGCGGCCCGGTGATTTTCGTGCCGGCCGATATATCGATCTGGGAGGAGCCGATTCGGATGTGGGTGACGGCGCGGGCGCGGACGCAAATGGTGAACGGCTACTCGGGATTTAAGCCGCCGGCCTACGAGCAGCTGGCGGCGCTGGTGGACGAGACCGGGGCCGCCGAGATCGACCCGGTCATCGCGGCGCTGCACGCCTACGGAGTGCGCACGGTGGTGCTGGATTCGTCAAGGATGTCGGCCGCGGCGACGGCGGGTTGGATCGAGGCGGCCGGCGGGCCGGCGCCACCGCGGGCAGAGCCGTTCGTGGTGCTGGCGCTGGGGGAGGGGGAAACCGCGACGCCGCGATCGGACTGGGAAGGGGTGGAGATGGACTTCTTCGTGACCGGGATCGCGGCCGGGGAAAAACTGGCCGCGCCGGCCTTCGTGCGCAATCGCAGCGCCGAACCCTGGCTGCCGCCGGACGGTAACTGGGCGCGCCCGACCGTGATGACCTGGACCGACGCGGACGGTGGAACCCGGGTCCGGGCGGGCGAACTGCTGCGGG
>PVBE010558504.1_pt1 | contig 10887 bp, 6 predicted proteins | sample 1631181 | NCBI WGS metagenome assembly PVBE01 (sample SAMN08397723, study PRJNA350692) | Marine metagenome, whole genome shotgun sequencing project. | isolation source: water | place: Pacific Ocean | collected 2012-04 | reverse complement strand
TGACGTCCTCGAACTGCCCCTTGCCGCCGTTGCGCAGCAGCGCCATCTTCTTGCCGTGGCGCGCCGCCAGGTCGGCCCAGCCGTCGCCGTCGATGTCCCCCACCGACAGCAGCACGCCGCTGACAGCCTCCAGCTTCCAGCCGGTGTTCTCCTTGAAGGCCCGGGTGCCCTTGGTCCAGACCTTGTGCTTGCACGGCTTGGCCGGGCCTGCGTCAGACGTGGTGCCGTCCACCTTGCTGTCCTTTTTGGTGCCGGCGTCGGGGTCCTGCGAGCTGTCGTCGCTGCAGGCGGGCAGCGCCAGGGCCAGGCTGGCCAACAGCGCCATGGTGTAAATATATCTGCGAAGCATGACTACCTCCCGTCGGGTTCGCGTGGTCCGAGGATACCAGACGGGAGGATGTTCGACCGCTGGAAAAGCCCGGGCTGCGGTGTGGCGAGGGTGCTGCACCTGTACTACCATTGCTGCCTGGAAGGGACATGCGGAGCTTCGTCGTGATAGTGGTTGTGGTGTCGTTGGCCCAGGGGTGCCACAAGCGCGTTGTGCGCCAGGCGCCTGACGCGGGGGCGCCGCGCAAACGGCCCGCTGCTGTGCGCGTCCGCTCCATGGCCCAGACCTTCTTTGATCAGGCCAACGCCCACCACCAGGCGGGTCGGTCCAAAGAGGCCGAGGCGATGCTCGAGGGGATCGTGCAGCGAGCCGGGGACGCCGGCGTGTTCGACCGCATGAAGGCCCGCGAGTTTCTCGGCCGCATCTACACCGAGGCGGGCCGCTTCGAGGAGGCAGAGCGAATCCTCAAGCTGGCGGCCGCCGACTTCGAGCGGCTGCGCCGGGAGCGCTCCTACGGCGTGGCCTGCCCCTACCAGGCCCTGGGCGCGCTGTACGCTCACACCGGCCGCCAGCCCCGGGCCGCCCGGGCCTTCGTCAAGGCGGCCGACCTGGAGCCCCACTCGGAGAAAATGCAGTACGACGCGGCCCTGGAGTCCATGGTGGCCGGCGACTTCCTCACGGCCCTCAAGTACGTCGACCGCGCCCTGGTCCTCGCCCGCAACCCGCGCGACACCACGGGCGGCGCCGCCCGGGACCTGCCCCACCGCTACCGCGTGCTCAGGGGGTTCATCCTGCTCCCGCTGCGGCGCTACAAGGAGGCCGGCGTCCTGTTCAAGGCGGTGCTGTCCTCGCACGCAGGTGACCCGGGCGCCCGCGCCGGGCTGGGACACCTGGACATCGTGGCCCGCAAGTACCCCGCGGCCATGACCCAGCTGCGGGCGGCGCTCAAGGGGGGCAAGGACCTGCTGGGGAGCGTCAAGGGGGGCACCGACCGCGTGGACTCCATGCGCGACCCGACCCGTGTCTATGGCTGGCTCTGCCAACGCATGGCCTCCCTCGGCCTGGGCTGGGTCGCCGCCAACCGGGGACGTCACGTGCGGGCCCTGGGCTACTTTCAGGGCACCCTGGCGCACCGGCCGTCGGACATGCTGGCCCTGCTGGGCAAGGGCAATTCGCTCAACGCCCTGGCGAAGCTCGACGAGGCCGAGGCGCTGTTTGCGCGGCTCAAGGCCCTCTACCCCAAAAACCCCTACGTCCTGGCCGAGAGCGCGCTGGTGCAGCTGAACAAGAACAACCACGCCGCGGCCGAGGCCGGCTTCAAGAAGGCCGCCCGCCTGGGGCACAAGCGCTACACCTGCCCTTACGAGGGTCTGGGCATGGTCTACATGCGCCGGGGGCAGCTCGACCGGGCGAAGAAGAACTTCAAGCGCGCCATCGCCCGCAACCCGGACATGGAATACAAAAAGTACAACGGTCTGGCCCGCATCTACATCAAGGAGGGCCGCCTGGCCCAGGCCCGGCGCCTGCTGAAAAAGTCCATGACCAACTACCCCCACGACGACGAGGCGCGCAAGCTGCTGGCCTCGCTGGACGGCAAGGGAACAGGGGACAAGCGATAGGGAACAACCAACGCCGCGGCGCTGGTGGCGGGGCTACGGCTTGTGGGAGAAGGCGAAGTTGATCGACTTGAAGTTGGTGTAGGCGCTGCCGCAGTAGGAGATGGTGGCCTTGCCCTTCTCCACCTCGTACTCGTAGAAGGTGTCGGTGCAGTCGGCCAGGGGGTCGTCCGGATCGTAGGGGTCGAAGTCCCAGACCTTGATCTTGATCGTGCCGAGCAGCTGCAGCGTGGAGGCGTTGAGCAAAAACTCGTTGTAGACCGGGTGCGCCGTGTTATCCACGGTCTTGGACTTCTTGGTCGTGGTGCCCACGGTCAGCTGCACGTAGATGTCGGGCGCGGGGTTTGAGATCCAGGTGTTCGGATCGTACTCCTTGGTGGCGTCCACCTGCACGTCGATGAGGGTCACCGACCAGCTGGCCGTGCCCTTGAGCTTGCACTTGTTGGACTGGCAGGTCTGGTAGGCCTTGCAGCTGGCGCAGACCTTTCCGCCCGCACCGCACTGCTGGTTGTTGTTGCCGGGGATGCACTTGCTCTTGTCACAGCAGCCGGTGCAGTACCCGGGCTTGGACGAGTTTCCGTGGCAGGCAAAGGCGTTGTTGCAGGTGCCGAGCGTGCAGGCCTCCGCGGAGGTGCATGTGGCGCACTTGGTGCCGTTGGCGCCGCAGTTGGCCTTGTCGGTGCCGGCGCGGCAGACGCCGCTCGAGTCACAGCAGCCGCCCGGGCAGTTCTTCACGCCGCAGGCCGTGGAGCAGGTGCCCTTGACGCAGCTCTCGCCGGACTTGCACTTGACGCACTTGGAGCCGCTGAGCCCGCAGGTGGCCTCGAGGTGCCCTGACTGGCACTTGTCGCCGTCGCAGCAGCCCTTGCAGGCCGTGGCGGTGCAGGCGCACTTGTTGGACACGCACTCCTGGCTGGAGCCGCAGACCGAGCAGGGGCTGCCGCCCTTGCCGCAGGCCGTGCCCACGTTGCCCGGCACGCACTGCCCTTTGCTGTCGCAGCAGCCGGTGGCGCAGTTGGTGGCGTTGCACTGGATGTTGGTCTTCTTGCACTGGCCGCCGGAGCAGGACTCCTCGGCCGCGCACTTTTTACAGCCCTGGCCGCCCGTGCCGCAGGCGAACTCGGTGTTGCCCTGCTGGCACTTGCCGTTGGTGTCACAGCAACCGCTGGGGCAGGTGCTCGGGCTGCAGACCTCGGCGACGCACTTTTGGTTTTGGCACTTTTCGTTGGCCTTGCAGGTCTTGCAGCCCCCGCCGCTCGAGCCGCAGGCCAGGGGGTGGGTGCCGGCCACGCAGCCCACCTGGGCGCAGCAGCCCGCGGGGCAGGAGCCGGGCCCGCAGGGGCGCTTTTTGCACTTGCCCGCCTGGCAGTTCTCCGATGAATCGCAGGGATAGCAGACGCCGCCCCCCGCGCCGCAAGCCGACACCGAGTTGCCCGGCAGGCACTGTCCAGCCTGGCAGCAGCCGGTGGCGCAGTTGGTCGAGCTGCAGGGCTGCTTGACGCACGCCCCATCGAAACACTTCTGCCCGGAGAGGCAGAGCTTGCACTGGGAGCCGTTGATGCCGCAGGAGCCCTCGCTGGCGGCCTGGCAGTTGCCGGCCGAGTCGCAGCAGCCGACACAGTTCGTGGCGTTGCACGGCGGACCGGAGCCCTCGGCTCCACAGCCCGCCAGGGCCAGCAGCGTGCCGATGACGCACAGCGCCATTGCTGTCTTGATACACCTAAGCTTGGATTTAATCATAACTGCACTCCTTGCTCATCCGGGGATAAGAGCGATTATAGAATGAGAACGGCGGGAGTAGAAGACACATGTCACGAATCGTGTTCGACATTGAGACGGCCGGTGTGGAGTTCGACACCCTTGACGTGGCTCAGCAGGAATACTGGCTGCGCTTCGCGGACTCGGAGGAGGACGCCGCGGCGGTGCGCGAGAAGCTTGGCCTCTACCCCCTGACCAGCGAGGTGGTGGCCCTGGGGCTGTACAACCCTGACTCACGCAAGGGCGCGGTCTACTACCAGGGCGCCGACGGTGAGGCCGCCTCCGAGGAGGAGGGCATGCGCTTCGAGCCCGCCACGGAGCGCGGGATCCTGGAGAAGTTCTGGGAGGTCGTGCCGCGCTACGACGCCTTCGTCACCTTCAACGGCCGCTCCTTCGACTGCCCCTTTCTCATCATCCGCTCGGCGATCCATCGCATCAAGCCCACCCGTGAGCTGCTGCCGAACCGCTTCCTCGGCCCCCACATCGACCTGATGGACCGGCTCACCTTCTTCGGCGCCACCCGCCGCAAGTACTCCCTGGACATGTGGTGCCGGGCCTTCGGCATCGAGAGCCCCAAGGACCATGGAGTCAGCGGAGGTGACGTCAAGCAGCTCTTCGCCTCCGGCCGCTGCCTGGAGATCGCGCGCTACTGCGGGCGGGACCTGGTGGCCACGGCCGACCTGCTGGCCTACTACGAGGAGTACGTCAAGTTCGCGCCCAGGGAGGGCAAGTGAGGCGCAGAAAAAACTGCCTTGACGGGGTGGCCATTTGTAACTACAATTACAGAAATTCTTAGTGCTGAACTAATTGGAGCCAGGGAGGCCCAAACCATGAGCATCAGCAGCCTGGCCGCGGTGAGCGCGCTGCTACCTCTCCCGAGCAGCAGGGTAACGAGCATCGGCTCATCGCCGGCGACGTACCTCAGCGCGGCGTTCGTCAGGGACCAGACGGCCCGCATCCTCGCTCGCCCGAGCACCACCTCCAGGGCCCAGGTCTACCAGGGCACCCTGTCGCGGGTCGTATCCTTCGAGCGCTCGTCCCGGGACATGCTGAGCCTGGACAACCTCCACTCCCCCTTCGCCAAACGAGAGGTCTCCAGCGGCGACTCCACCGTGGCCACCGCCACGGCGGTGGACCTGGCCCAGAATCGCAACTTCGGCGTCACCGTGGACCAACTCGCCACCACCCACGCTGCCCGCTCCGACGACCGCGACACCAACGACTCCCACGGCCTGGGCAACGGCTGGGAAGACTTCCGTGTCACCAGCCGCGGCACCAACTACGACATGCGGGTCCGCAAGAACAACTACACCACCAACCTGGAGCTGATGGACGCGGTGGTGGACGAGATCAACGACAACGAGAACATCGGCGTCCACGCCCAGGTGATCACCGACGACGACACGGGGGAGTCCTATATCAAGGTGGAGGCCACCACCAGCGGCACCGACGCCTCCTTCACGATCACCGACATTGGCAGCGACGACCTGATGGACGACCTGAACCTGGAGACCAACCAGCAGGCCGACCCCACCGCCGGCACCGGCGGGATCCTGATCACGGCCCAGGACGCGGAGTACTCCATCGACTCCGGCAGCACCCAGACCTCCCAGAGCAACGAGATCAAGCTCTACAACGACCAGGTGACCCTGACCCTCGCCGGCACCAGCTCCACGCCGGTGACCATGGCGGTGCAGCCAGGCGCCTCGGAGATCTCCAGCTCGATCCAGGACTTCCTCACCGCCCGGGACAACCTGCTGGACTATCTCAACGACAACGAGGGCGCCGGCACCACGCCCCTGGCCTACGAGCTGATGAAGACGGCCCAGCAAAACTCCCTGGAGCTGGCCGACATGGGCATCACCATCGACAGCGACGGCACCTTCACCGTGGACGAGGAGAAGCTGGAGGCCGCCATCACCAGCGACTACGACAGCGTCTTCTCCACCATCGCCGGGGCTCACGGCCTCGCCGTGGAGGGCCGCCGCGTGTCGCGCGAGTTCCTCGAGGCCTCATCGGCCGCCATCACCCAGCCAGCCAACGAGGTGTCCGTCTCGGCGCTGCTCTCCCACCAGGACTCCTACAACCTCGGCATGCTGGTAAACCTCATCGGCTGATTCGCCGCTCTCCAATTTGAGGTACCATGCTCAGGTCATGTGGCGACCTGTCGCAAAAGCTGTGGCCCTGATCTGCGTGGCCGCCATTTGGGGGGGCTGCATGCGCCTCGGCTTTGGCGTGGACCAGGGCGCCCCCCGGGACCAGGCGGCGGAGCGGCCGGGCAAGGCTGACGCCGGGCCGCCCGACGGGCCCAAGCTCACGGCGGACAAGGCCAAGCCCCCCGGGGACCTGGCCAAGGTGGTGGACCTGGCCAAGGTGGTGGACCTGGCCAAGGTGGTGGACCTGCCCAAGGTGGTGGACCTGCCCAAGGTGGTGGACCTGCCCAAGGTGGTGGACCTGCCCAAGGTGGTGGACATACCCAAGCCGCCGCCGCCGCCGGACTTCAAGCAGCCGTTGCCGGACCAGGCCGGCGGTACGGGCAAGCACGTCTGGTCCAAGGGCTTCGGCTCGGCCAGCACCGAGCGGGGCCACTCCCTGGCCGTTGATGGTCAGGGGAACATCTACGTCACCGGCATTGTGATCAGCCCCATCAGCCTCGGCGGCGGGCTGCTCCCCGCTGGGGGGCTCCGGTGACATCTTCGTCGCCAGCTACACCTCCGCGGGCAAGCACCGCTGGTCCAAGCGCTTCGGCGGCAAGGGCCAGGACTACGGCAACGGCATCGCCGTGGACAACGCGGGCAACGTCTACGTCACCGGCCAGTTCTTTCACTCGGTCGGTTTCGGCGGGCCGGTGCTCACAAGCGGCGGCGACTCCGACGCCTTCCTGGTCAGCTTCAAGGCCGCCGACGGCGCCTACCGCTGGTCGCATCAGGTCGAGAGCCCCAAAAGCGTCATCGGCTACGGCGTGGCCGCGGCCAACAACGGCATCGTCTATTTCACCGGGCAGTTCGGCGGCACAGCCACCATGGCCACCAAGGCCATCGCGAGCAAGGGCCACTACGACAGCTACCTCCTGAGCTACTCCTCCGCCGGGAAGCCACGCTGGATCAGGACGTTTGGGGACAGCGACTACGACTCGGGCTGGGATCTGGCCACCGACACCACGGGCAACGTCTACATCTCCGGGCGCTACAAGGGCACGATCAACCTCGGCGGCGGCTCCCTGCCCGCCTCGACCAAGGACGCCATGTTCATCGCCAGCTTCAAGAGCACCGGAACTCCCCGCTGGTCCCACGGTTACGGCGGCGGCGGCGCCATGGTCTGGAGCCTCGGCCTCGCCTCCGACGGCAGCAACGTCTTCGTCACGGGCAGCCACCTCGGCGCGTTCAAGGTGGAGAAGACGACCATGCCGGCCCTCAACAACTCCTGGCAGATCTTCGCGGCCAGCTTCACCGGCAGCGGCGGCCTCCGCTGGGCCCGAAGCGCGGGCCAAAACGGCAGCGACATGGCCCAGGGGGTGGCCGTGGGGCCCAAGGGCAACGTCTTCATCACCGGCCGCTTCTACGGCGGCATCTCCTTCGGCGGACCCAACAAGGGCTGCGCCGGCGCCTCGGACCTCTACGTGGCCAGCCTGACCAACCTCGGCGTTACCCGCTGGGTCTACGCCGCCGGCGGCAAGAACCAGGAGATGGGCTACGGCATCGGCGTGGACGGACAGGGCCTCATCACGGTCACCGGCGAGTACCACGGCCCGTCAAACCTGGGCGGCCTGACCTTGCCCGGTGCTGCAGCCGGCGATCTGTTCCTGCTACAGATCAAGTAGGCCGGGCGACTGTGCCGCCGGTGGCACAGCCCGGCACATAAGTCGCCCTGCCCTACTCAGTAATTCCAAACAGTTGAGACGGAAAACCTCCTGGCACGGTGCTTGCTCACATTGTGGCGCACCGAGGAGGAATACTAAATGACCAGAACTAAACTTTGCTTCTTTATTACCTGCACCCTGGCCCTGACGGCCTGTAACGTCGGCGACGACAAGGACCCCGAGGTCACCGAGGGTTACGGCGCCAGACTGTCCGAGCAGGACATCCGCGCCAAGGTTTCCGGCAAGAAGCTGGACGTCTCTTTCGTCATCGAGCGCACCGACGGCGGCGACTTCCCGGCCACCCTGACGGTGGACCTGGTCAAGGTGGGTGGCGACGAGAAGGCTCACAGCTCGGGCACGGCCACCACCACCATGGACCAGGTCAAAAAGACCGTGAAGGTGACGCTCAAGACCCCCGAGATCACCACCCTCGGCGACCTGGGCGGCTGGGTGCTGCGCTACAACGTCAAGCTGCCCGACGGCGAGCTGTACGGGCGGCGCTCGCTGTTCCAGGCGGCCTACCGCTCTGGCCTCGTGGTGGTGGGCAACAACCGCTTCGCCGCTGGCGAAAAGGGCGTGCTGCGGGTAATGGTCACCGACCCGTCCACGGGCAAGGGCCTGCCCGGCAAGACCGTGACCATCAACTTCGCCTCGGACACCACCAACAAGACCCGGGTGCTGGCGGCGGCCAAGACCGGCAAGCTGGGCGAGCTGGAGGCCACCTTCACCTTCAGCCAGGCCGAAAAGGGCGCCGGCATCATCACGGTGAACTCCGGCTCCCACAAGACCAGCCACTCGGTGGTGGTGGAGCAGAAGCGGCAGATCCTGCTCACCACGGACAAGCCCCTGTACCAGCCGGGTCAGACGGTGCACATCCGCGCTCTGGCCATGAAGCAGCCCCGGGTCACCCCGGTGGCCAACGAGGAGCTGCTGCTCGAGATCGAGGGCCCCCAGGGCAACAAGCTGTTCAAAAAGACCAGCAAGACCGACGCCTACGGCATCGCCTCGCTGCGCTTCGACCTGGCGCGGCTGGTGAACCTGGGCAAGTACACGGTGAAGGTCTCCACGGGGACCACCGTGCGGCTCAAGGCCTTCAAGGTCGACCGCTACACCCTGCCCAAGTTCAAGGTCAAGGTGGTGCCGAACAAGGCGATGTTCAAGCCGGGCGAGGCCATCACCGGCAAGGTGCAGGCCGACTACTACTTCGGCAAGCCGGTCAAGGGGGGCAAGGTGACGCTCAAGGTCATGCGCCCCCACCTGAGCAAGCCGGTGCTGGAGGTCCACGGCACCACCGACGCCAAGGGTGCCTACGCCTTCTCGGTCAACGTGAACAAGACCCAGGACCCGGTGATCCTCGAGGCCACAGTCAAGGACGCGGCCAGCGCCGAGGCCCGGGCCGAGGCCCAGGTGCTGGTGAGCAACCAGCAGACCGTGGTGCAGCTGGTGGCCGACCGCCGCCGCGTCATCGACGGCGACGTGGTGACGGTCTTCGTCATGCTCACCGACCCGGTGGGCAAGCCGCGCGCGGGCACGGCGCAGCTCAGCGGCCTGACCACCAAGACGGTCAACGTGCCGGCCAGCGGCCTCGCCTCCTTCACGGTCACGCCGTCCTGCGGCAACGGCTACTACAACAACAACGTCCGCGTGAACGTGGGCGGCGTCTCCGGCTACCTCTACCTCAGCTGCGCCTACGGGACCAACAAGCACCTCGCCGTGCGCGTGGACACCGACAAGGCGCTCTACCGCGAGGGCGACACGGCCACCGTCAAGGTGCGAGCGCCGGCAGGGGTGACCGAGGCCTCGGTGGACGTGGTGCGCCAGAACGCCACCGTGGCGACCCACACGGTGAAGCTGACCAATGGCAGCGGCGCGCTGAAGCTCAAGCTCTCGGGCGATCTGCGCCAAACCCTGGTGGTCAAGGCCCACGCCAGCACCGGCGAGACCATCCTCGCCGACCAGCGGCTGATCTACGTCCAGGGCGCGGACCAGCTGACGGTGAAGGTGACGACGGACAAGAAGAGCTACCGGCCGGCGGCCCAGGCCAAGGTCTCGCTGCAGCTGCTGGACAACAAGGGCAACCCCGCCCCGGGCGCCATCGGCGTGCAGGTGGTGGACGAGGCGCTCTACGGGCTCACCGAGGTCAAGCCGGGCCTGGAGCGCAAGTTCTTCTTTTTGGAGCAGGAGGTGGTCAGCACGGGCAAGAAGCTGCGCTTCGTCGACCCGTCGGTGATCCTCAAGGCCAAGCCCACGGCCGACGACCAGCTGCGGGCGCGCATGCTCTTCGCCTCTGCCGGGCAGCAGGCGACGTTCCCGATCAACTATCACTCCGACGTCAAGGACCGCAACACGGCCAAGATCGCCAGCCGCGCGGGACTGACCAAGGCGGCCAATGAGCTGCACGCGGAGTACAGCAAGGTCTACGGCGACAGCTACGGCTACCTCTCCGAGGAGGAGACCAAGAAGCGGCGGCAGTGGGTCGAGCAGTGGGTGACCTCCCGCTGGGACGACTTCGGCGTGCCGCTGAAGGTGGACGCCAGCTATCACTACAGCGTCGCGCTCAAGAGCGCGGGGATGGACGAGCAGTGGGAGACCAAGGACGACATCTCGACCTACGTCAGCATCTACCTCGGCGGCGGCTACCCCGGCGGCTACGCCGACGCCTCCGCCATGGCTGACAGCGGCTACTATCCCGGCCCGGACAAGGGCAGCGCGCCCAAGTCCGACGCGGGCGTGGCCAAGGGCGACGGCGGCGCGGTGACCATCCGCCAGGAGTTCCCCGAGACGCTCTACGTCAACCCCGCGGTGATCACCGACAACCAGGGCAAGGCCACCATCGACCTGTCCCTGGCCGACAGCATCACGACCTGGCGCATGACCTCCATCGCCCACACCCTCAAGGGGCAGCTCGGCTCTGGCAACCACGGCATCACCGTCTTCCAGGAGTTCTTCGTCGACACCCTGCTGCCGACCCACCTCGTGCAAAGCGACGAGGTCGAGGTGCCGGTGGCGGTCTACAACTACACCAACACGGCCCAGACCGTGACGGTGTCGGTCAAGACCGAGACCTGGTTCGACCTGCTCTCGGCGTCCAGCCAGAAAGTCACCGTGGCCGCGCGCTCCCTCGGCACGGCCAAGTTCCGCGTCCGCGCCAAGAAGGTGGGCACCTTCGGCTTCACCGCCACGGGAATTTCTGCCACCGACTCCGACGGGCTCAAGCGCGCGGTGCAGGTGCTGCCCGACGGCGTGCGCCACGAGATCGTGCGCTCCGGCGAGCTGAAGCCGGGCACGACCAAGGCCACGATCAAGATCCCGGCGGCCGCCATCCC
>PVBE012924500.1_pt1 | contig 10888 bp, 10 predicted proteins | sample 1631181 | NCBI WGS metagenome assembly PVBE01 (sample SAMN08397723, study PRJNA350692) | Marine metagenome, whole genome shotgun sequencing project. | isolation source: water | place: Pacific Ocean | collected 2012-04 | reverse complement strand
CGCCACCGGAGTATGCGGTGCCCGTCAGGTGTCGGGTATATGCGAGGGTGGTTGGGGAAGGCGTTGTTGCTTCCAGTTCCCGCTCCGTGATGCCAAACTCGGCGCAGAAAGATACGTGGAGCGACATCTCCGTGTTCAGGGTCTCGTGGAGAAGCCGGGCGAACCATCCCATGTCATCGAGGTCGTCGGCTTTGGCCACGGCGAGGGATACGGCCCGACAGAAGTCGACGAGGAAGACGTAGTCCTGCCTCATGTAATATCGAAACCGGTCCAGGTCCAGGGAGCCGTCACCGATGCCGGTGACGAAGGGGTGTTTTTTCTCCTTGTCCCAGATCTTGGCGCCTTTGGCGCGGAGGTCGTCGGAAAAGCCCATGGATAGCACTCAGCCTTCAGCGGTCAGGTATCAGCAGTCGGCTATCAGGATACCATTTCACAGGTCCGGCCCCACCCCATCGTTTATCTCTCCGATACGAGCAGCGGGTCAGGCCTTTTCAATAAGCACCGGCGATCCGCTGCTGACCTGCCTCAGAACGGTTGGATCACCCTCCATGCTGGCGACGACGTTGACCGGACTGGTGGGCCTGATCTCATCGCCGCGACTGGCGGGCGTGGGCCCGAAGAACAAGCAGAGTACCTGCCCAGGCGGCCAGTAGGCGACCGCGCCCATGTCCACGACCTCCTGCGTGTCTTCTTCCTCCGCGTGTATGGGGGTCGGGAAGTATATCTCGCCTCCCCAGGTGGTCCCATGGGCCCTTAGCGGGAGGACTGCCCACAGCAGGTCCGCCGTTTCGCTGTCGTTCAGCGCTGCGTGGAGCGTGACGTCGCCGGCCGTTATTTTTATCCTACGCGATTCCATCGGCCCCTCGAAACATCGATAAGGCTGAATATCAGATGGCGACGGTGAGCCGCGTTTTTTCAGCCTCCGCCCCACAAGCCGTCACAGCTGCCATTATGCTGCATGTGCTGGAGTTTACACAACCATGGTAGCCTGCACCAGGCTGATCCCGGCGAGCATGCCGGAGGCATCCCGACACCCGTTGTACCGGGAGTGCTATCCTATCCCGGTGAAAATCAGCGTTGTCGGATGACGAGAGAACAACTGTTGCCAGGAGGAATCGATGCCAACGGTCGAGGCGGAAAAGCTAACAGCGATCGCCGCGGGGCTTCTCCGGGGTGCCGGCGCCAGCGAGGAGGAGGCCGCCATCACGTCCAGACATTCGGTCGGCGCCAACCTTGCCGGCCACGACTCTCACGGGATCATCCAGATACCGACCTACATAGACAGGATCAAGAAAGGGCACATCGTCCCTGGAGTGCCGATGGAGGTTGTCCGGGAGACGTCCACCATCACGGTGATGGACGGCCACTGGGGGTTCGGCTACGTGGTGTCCGAGCGGGCGATGGAGATGACGATAGACAAGGCCCGAGAGCATGGTGTGGCAGCCGCCACGGTGTTCAGGCAGAGCCACGTCGGCCGGGTGGCCGACTATCCGATCATGGCCGCCGAGGCGGGAATGATCGGCCTGATGACGGCCGATTCGGGAAGATCGGCCAAGTCGGTGGTCCCCTTCGGGGGACGGGAGCCACGGCTAGGAACCAACCCGATCTGCATCGCCATGCCCAGCAACCTGGACGGCCCACTGTTCATCGATATGGCCACCAGCGCGGTGGCCGCGGGAAAGCTGAACGTGGCCGTAGCCCGTGGGACATCCGTGCCGGAGGGCTGGATACTGGACAGGGACGGCAACCCCACCACCGACCCAACAGCGTTGCACCAGGGCGGCGCGATGCTCCCGCTGGGAGGGCCCGAGGGTCACAAGGGCTACGGTTTATCGGTGATGGTCGAGATATTTTCAGGAATATTGACCGGTCTGGGCTTCGGCCACGACCCCTCGGGCAGGCACAACGACGGTTGCTTTATGGCCGCGTTCGACGTGGAGAATTTTCGGCCGCTGGACGAGTTCAAGCGAGAGGTCACCGAGTTCTGCGCCTACCTGAAGAGTTCGCCGACGGCGACCGGTTTCGACCAGGTGCTTTACCCTGGGGAGTTGGAGCACCTGACAACTCAACGGCGGCTTCGGGATGGAATCTTCGTCGAGGACGCCACCTGGCAGGAGCTGGGAGAGCTGGCGAGGGAATCAGGGGTAGCGAGGGAGTTGGGGTTGGAGTAGCGTTGTTACGGTCTTTATCGGGCAGTGCCGGTCGGGTGTTTTCAGGTCCCGGTGGCTGGATGCCTCTCCACCAACCGGACTCCGGGTAGAGAAAATCGGTATCTCGTCAGCGGGTACGCCCCAAACCGCGCTGGTTGACAGCCCGTCTCAAGAACACTAGATTGGCTGGCAAATACGTGACTGTCGGGCAGATATGCCTGTTCCAAGGAGGACTTCATGGCAGAGCGTCGTTACTGGTTGTTGAAGTCGGAGCCCGGAGCGTACTCGTTCGCCGACCTGAAGGGCGAGGAGGACCAGACGGCGGAGTGGGACGGCGTCCGCAACTTCCAGGCGCGAAACATACTCCGCGACGAAATAAAGACCGGCGACGGGGTGCTGTTCTACCACTCGGTCGTCAAGCCGATGGCCGTGGTGGGGGCCGCCGTGGTTATCAGGGGCGGATACCCCGACTACACGGCCTGGGACCCCGACTCTGAGCACCCGGACCCCAAGAGCACGCCGGACAGTCCCATCTGGTACATGGTGGACATCAAAGCCGAGTCCGAGTTCCCCGAGCCGGTAACACTGGCGGATATCAAGTCCACTCCAGAGCTGGAGAACATGGCCCTGGTCAAAAACTCCCGTCTGTCGGTGCAACCCGTGACGGCGGAGGAGTGGGAGATTATCGTAGGGAAAAGTTGAATCGCCGCCGATGATGGGCAGTAGCGGCGTAGGCCGTCTGGGGAGATTACCCCACCCCAGGCTTGTGTACCCACCCTGCCCGCCCCGCGCTTCGCGCGGAGAGTTGTGTTCCGCCCCTCCCGGGATTTTTCTCGGCGAGTTAGAATTCAGAAGACCTCGGTGATGACATCGCAAATACTTGCGGTGGCCAACACGGCTCCGCCGTCGGCCTTCCTACCGTGTCTGGCTCCCATCCCCCTGGCTCTATGTTTTCCGACCCGAGACCCGCTCCACCAATTTTCGCACCAGGCCAACGAGCAGAAGTAACATTCGGATAGGTGGTGGCGACATAGGCATGTGTCCCGGAAAATCCGAATGGCTCTGCCCGACTGCGTCCTCTGTCGGACGTGCGGAATCGGGTGCGGGCGCGGATAACGGAGCCGTTTCAGCGCCCGCATCCGCGGGCCACAGAAGTACCTGGCGCTCTTCGAGGACTCCGGTGAGGCCGAAAATAAACTCTTCCTCACCCATCTTGCCTTCTTGCGGACCCGGACTCGGCCGCTTGAACTGCAATACAACCCGGTAAGAGTCTTCCCGCTGCTCAGCGCTCGACTCCACCCAGGCGATCTCGTCCCAGCCAAGTCGGTTCTGGTATCGGTTTTCGTCTTGCCGGGCCAGCCTCCACGCCTGGAGAATCGCCTGGTCCAGTGAGATGTAGCCTATAGCCTCGCCCGTTGAATCGAACTCCTCTTTCTTGTCTATTCCGTCCGACATGGCATCGCCTCCGGCATATCAAGACTAGCTGGGATTGTTGACGGCATCGGTCACAGATGCCCTAGCTTTGTTGACATACTACAACGACCGACGCATTCTTACCCACCCACCCGCCCTCTAGTTGTATTGGGGGCGCCTCCTGTATCCAAGTATTGTTGGAGGCCGTCAGGGTATCGGAGGGTACGTCGGGACCAACAATCAGATAGCGCCGGCGATAACGTCGCCCATGCGGGCGGTGGTCACCACGGTACCGCCGTCGGCCGCGATGTCCCCCGTGCGGTAGCCCTCGGCCAGTACGCCGTCCACCGCTCGCTCCACCGCTGCGGCTTCGTCGTCCAGGCCGAACGAATGCTTCAGGAGCATGGCGGCGCTCAGTATGGTGCCGATGGGGTTGGCGATGCCCTCCCCGGCGATGTCGGGAGCGCTGCCGTGAATGGGCTCGTATAGAGCCGGCCCTGAGCGTGTCGAAGGGCTGACGGTACGGCGGCCGCGATGGCCGGGGCGGGACAAGCCTGCCAGGCTGGCGGAGGGGAGCATCCCCATGGAGCCGGAGAGGACCGATGCCTCGTCGGTGAGTATGTCCCCGAAGGTGTTCTCGGCCACGATGACGTCGAAGTGGGCCGGCTGCCTGATTATCTGCATGGAGGCGTTGTCCACCAGCATGTGCTCGAGTTCGACGTCGGGATAGTCGCGGGAGACCTCGACAGCCACCTCGCGCCACAGCCGACCGGACGCCAGCACGTTGGCCTTGTCCACCGAGGTCAGCCGCCGCCGGCGTCCCCCGGCCAGCTCAAACCCAACCCGGAGGATCCGGTCGATCTCTTTTTCGGTGTAGCGCAGGGTGTCCACGGCCCGGCGTCCGCGAGAGGTCTGCCAGCGTTTTTTAGGCTTTGCGAAGTACAGTCCCCCGGTCAGTTCGCGGACGACGATCATGTCCACGCCTTTGAGTAAGTGAGGTTTCACCGGGCTGGAGTCGATGATGGCGGGAAACACCTTCACCGGGCGGAGGTTGGCGAAGAGGCCCAGGTTTTTTCGCAGGGCCAGGATGCCGTCCTCGGGCCTGGTCTTCGCCTGGGGATCGTCCCATTGGGGCCCGCCGACGGCACCGAACAGTATAGCGTCGGCGTTTTGGCAGATCTCCTCGGTCTCCGGCGGCAACGGCGTGCCCAACTCATCGATGGCGTTTCCCCCTACCCGCCCGTAGGTCAACTCAAAGGCATGGCCGAAGTTCCGGCCGACGGCCTCAATAACCTTTACCGCTTCGGCGACGACCTCGGGCCCGACGCCGTCCCCCGGCAACACCGCGATGGAGTATTTCATTTAGTCCTCCCACGCTTGATCTGGCTGTGCGAGACTTCTTCCATTTTCGGCAGCTGTCTCCGGTTGATGACATCCCGGTTTACTGGCTCGCTATTCCTGGGGTGGCGCATCCACAGTGCCTGGGTTATTATATGCCACGAGCGGCCCAGGCACACCAGGTTACCTCCATCTTCCAGGACGAGAGGCCAATCCGCAGCCGATGACAGCTCAGCATCGCACATTCCAATCCCCGGTTTTCCTTCCCTCAAGGCCGGCGTGGTGCGGGAAGACATTCCTTACCGCCTCCTCGTCCGTTTACCGTCAACCCAGCCATTCGTGAAGATGAAAAAGTACTCTGTATTCAGCCTAATACGGCACGGTCTGGGCCACCACGAGAAGTGGCCCCGGGCCTGGCGCGACCCCGAGCCAAAGAGGGCCTACGACGTGGTGGTCGTCGGCGGGGGCGGACACGGGCTGGCCACCGCCTACTACCTGGCCAGGGAACACGGCATATCGAACGTGGCCGTCCTGGAGAGGGGCTGGGTCGGCACGGGCAGCGTAGGGCGCAACACGACCGTGGTCCGATCCAACTACCTCTGGGACGAGGCCTCCCACCTGTACGAGAAGTCCATGCGGATGTGGCAGAACCTTAGCCAGGAGCTGAACTATAACCTGATGTACAGCAAGCGGGGAGTAGTCGCCCTGGGCCACAGCCTCCAGGAGATGCGGGACATCGCGCGCCGGGTGAACGCTAACCGTCTGAACGGCATCGACGCCGAGCTGCTGACGACCGAACAGGTCAAGAAGCTGGTGCCGGCGCTGAACACGTCTCCCGACTCCCGGTACCCCATCCTGGGGTCGTCGCTGCAAAGGCGTGGAGGCACGGCCCGCCACGACGCGGTGGCGTGGGGGTACGCCCGGGCGGCCGACGCACTGGGTGTCGATATTATCCAGCGGTGCGAGGTGACAGGCATCCGCCGCCAGAACGGCCGGGTAGTCGGCGTGGATACCCCCCGCGGGCCCATCGACACCGGAAGAATCGGGGTGGCCGTGGCCGGCAACACCAGCGTACTGGCCAGGATGGCGGGATTGCGCCTGCCCATCGAGAGCCACCCTCTACAGGCACTGGTCTCGGAGCCCGTGAAGCCGGTGCTGGACCAGGTGGTGATGTCCAACGCCGTGCACGTGTACATAAGCCAGACACAGAAGGGCGAGCTGGTCACGGGCGCGGGGCTCGACTCGTACACGGGCTACGCGATGCGGGGCAGCTTTCGGATAATAGAGGGGCAGATCGCAGCCCTTATAGAGCTGTTTCCGGCATTCAGCCGTCTCCGCATGATGCGTAAGTGGGCCGGCATCGTGGACGTCTGCCCGGACGCCTGTCCCATCGTCAGCAAGACGCCGGTCGAGGGGCTGTACATCAACGGCGGATGGGGGACGGGCGGCTTCAAGTCCACGCCGGCCTCGGGCTGGGTTTTCGCGCACACGATAGCAAATGACGAGCCGCATCCTCTCAACGAGCCCTTTAGCCTGGACCGCTTCACGACCGGCCACCTGATAGACGAGCACGGCGCGGCGGCCGTGGCCCACTGAGGAGCCGACCAAAATGCTGCTAATCGAGTGCCCATGGTGCGGACCGCGAGAGGAGACGGAGTACTCCTACGGCGGCGAGGCGCATATCGTCCGACCCGCCAACCCGGACGCTGCATCCGACGAGGAGTGGGCCGATTACCTGTTCATGCGCAAGAATCCCAGCGGCCGCCACCTGGAGCAGTGGTCGCACTCGGCGGGCTGCCGCCGCTGGTTCAACGTGGCGCGGGACACGAACACCTTCGAGATACTGTCGGTCTATCCGGCAGGCGAGCCCCCACCGGAGGGAAGCGGTGACCCAGCATAACCGTCTGGCGTCCGGAGGTCGAATCGACCGGAGTAGGACGCTGGAGTTTACCTTCAACGGCAAGCGCTTCCAGGGGTATCAGGGCGATACCCTGGCATCGGCGCTGCTGGCCAATGGCGTCAGCGTGGTCAACCGCAGCATCAAGTACCACCGTCCTCGGGGCATCGTCGGCAGTTGGGCCGAGGAGCCCAACGCGATTCTCCAGATAGGCACGGGCGCCGAAACCCTGCCCGACCAGCGCGCCACCCAGATGGAGCTGTACGACGGCCTGGAGGCCCGGAGCATCAACGGCTGGCCCGGCCTGGGCCTGGACATCGGCGCGGGCATCGGTATGGTTTCCAGGTTCCTACCGCCGGGGTTCTACTACAAGACCTTCATGCGGCCCAAGATGCTCTGGTCGCTGTACGAGCGGACTCTCCGTATGGCGGCGGGTCTCGGCATCTCGCCCAAAGAGAGTGACCCGGACCGCTACGAGCGGATGGACGCCCACTGCGACGTCCTGGTGGTCGGCGGCGGCCCGGCCGGGCTGGCGGCGGCGCTGGAGGCGGGCCGCTCCGGCGCGAGGGTCATCCTGGCTGACGAGCAGGCCGAGCTGGGCGGCAGCCCTTTAGGTAGCAACGAGACTAGCGACAGTTCACCGGCTATGGAGTGGGTGGCGAAGGCGCTGGACGAGCTGGCCGCCATGGAGGAGGTCAGGCTGCTGACGCGGGCCACGGCCTTTGGGTACTACGACCACAACTTCCTGGGCCTGGTAGAACGAGTTACCGATCACGTAGCCAGAAATACTCAGAAAAGACCCAGGGAACGGCTCTGGCGTGTCAGGGCCAGGCAAGTGGTACTGGCCACGGGGGCGATCGAGCGTCCGCTGGTCTTTGCCAACAACGACCGGCCCGGCGTCATGCTGGCGTCGGCAGTCTCCACCTATATAAACCGCTACGCCGTGGTGCCGGGGTCACGGGCGGTTGTCTTCGCCAACAACGACAGCGCGTACGGGACGGCGCTGGACTTGGCGGACGCCGGTATCACGGTGTCGGCCGTGGTGGACGTACGCTCGGAGCCGGGAGGAGAACTGCCGTCGCAAGTACGGGCCAGGGGCATCGAGGTGCTGGGCGGCCACGTCGTTGCCGACGTGATAGGCCGCAAGCGGGTGAAGGCGGTCAAGGTCGTGCGGCTGAGCGCGTCGGGTGATGCCACCGAAGGCCCGGCCCGAAAGATATCCTGCGACCTGGTGGCCGTCTCGGGCGGCTGGAACCCGACGGTGCACCTGCACGCCCAGTCGGGCGGCAAGCCACGGTTCGACGTTGAAAAGGGCTGTTACGTCCCCGGCGACCCGGTGCAGGCGGAGCACTCAGCGGGCGCATGCAACGGCGCTTTCTCCCTGGGCCGGTGCGTGGCCGAGGGGTCTATCGCAGGGGCTTCGGCGGCGCAGACGGCCGGGTTCGGGGACGGCAACGTATCTCGCGAGGCACCGGCGACGTCAGACCCGGAAGAGGAGCCGCTGCACCCCATGTGGATGGTGCCGTCGCGGGCCCACCTCTCACACGAGCATAACCGCTTCGTTGACCTCCAGCCCGACGTGACTGTCGCGGACATCGCGGTGTCGGTCCGGGAGGGGTACGACCTGTCGGGTCTCATGAGCCGCTACACCGCGCTGGGATTCGGCACCGACCAGGGCAGGATGGGCAGCGTCAACGGCATGGGAATCTTCGCCCAGATCATGGGTGCGGACATACAGACGGTGGGCACGGCCACGTTCCGCCCTCCCTACACACCGGTGACCTTCGGCGCGATAGCCGGCCGGGACGTCACAGACCTGGCCGACCCGATACGAAAGACGCCGATACACCAGTGGCACGCGGAGGTCGGCGCCCTGTTCGAGAACGTGGGCCAGTGGAAGCGCCCATGGTACTACCCGAAGCCGGGCGAGAGCATGCAGGACTCGGTGGACCGGGAGTGCCTGGCGGCCCGCAATAAGGTCGCGATCATCGACCAGTGCACGCTGGGCAAGATTGACGTCCAGGGGCCGGACGCCGCCGAGTTCCTCAACCGGGTGTACACCAACGGGTGGAAGAGCCTGGCAATCGGCCGCTGCCGCTACGGGCTGATGCTGGGCGAGGATGGCATGGTCCTGGACGACGGCGTTACGGCGCGGTTGGGCGAGAACCACTTCCTGATGCACACCACCACTGGTGGCGCGGCGGCCGTGATGGGCTGGCTGGAGCGCTGGTTACAGACGGAGTGGCCGGACCTGAGGGTCTACCTGACGTCGGTGACCGACCAGTGGGCCAATATCGGGATCGTGGGCCCCGACAGCCGCAGCGTGATAAGTGAGCTGTGCGACGACATCGACCTCTCCGGCGACGCGTTCCCGTTCATGTCGGTCCGCGAGGGCACGGTGGCCGGCGTTCCGGCGCGGGTCTTCCGCATCAGCTTCAGCGGCGAGCTGACCTACGAGATCAACGTCCAGGCCAACTACGGACGGGCCGTTTGGGAGGCGGTGTGGGCTATAGGCCAGAAGTATGGCATAACCCCCTACTGCACGGAGACGCTGCACCACCTCCGGGCCGAGAAGGGGTACATCATCGTGGGGCAGGAGACCGACGGCTCGGTGACTCCGGTGGACCTGGGCATGGAGCGGATGCTGTCCAAGCGCAAGGATTTTTTAGGTAAGCGGTCGCTAACCCGGCCCGACGCTGTCCGGCCGGACCGCAAGCAGCTGGTGGGGCTGCTGTCCGAGGACCCGGACCAGGTGCTGCCCGAGGGCGGTCAGATCGTGGACGACCCCAGGGCGTCGATTCCGATGCCGATGATCGGCCATGTCACGTCCAGCTACCACTCGGCCAACCTGGGGCGGTCTATCGCCCTGGCGCTGGTCAAGGGAGGGCGCGGACGCATGGGGAAGCGGGTGTATGTCCCCCAGGCCCGCGGCAAGACCATGGTCGCGATGATCACGGAGCCGGTGTTCTACGACCCCGAAGGAGCGCGACAGAATGTCTGACGCCGTGATTCAGGAGTCGCCGCTGGCGTTTTTTTGGTCGGTCGAGACGGGCACTGCTCAGGCCGACACCGCCGGAGTTACGCTGGGTGAACGGGCGTTCCAGGGCCACATCAACCTGCGGGGCGACGCGACGGACCGGGGATTTCTGGACGCCGTTCAGAGCGCGGCGGGCGTGGGCCTGCCGTTGGAGGCCAACACGGTGGCAAAGAGCGGCGAGGTGGCCGCGCTGTGGTTGGGGCCGGACGAGTGGCTTCTCCTGACATCGGCGGACCGGGCAGTGGGTCTGTACCAAGGGCTCAGGGACGCGTTGGCCGGTATCCACGCAGCGGTCACCGACCTGACCGGCGGCCAAACGGTTATCACCGTCCGGGGGCCTCGAGCGCGGGATGTGCTAGCCAAGGGTTGCAGCCTGGACCTCCATCCGCGCGCCTTCGGGCCGGGGCGCTGCGCCCAGAGCCACCTTGCCAAGGCGAGCGTGATCATCCGGCAGGTGGACGAGTCGCCGTCCTACGACGTCATCGTGCGACGGAGCTTCGCCGAGTACCTGGCGTTGTGGCTCAAAGACGCGGCGCTGGAGTACGGCGTGGCGCTGGAGGGAGAGGTAGTCCGGCTTGCCGGCATGTGCAACCCCACCCCCAACTTGTTCCCACCCGGCCCTCCCCGCGCTCCGCGCGAATAATAATGTATTCCCCCCACAAAGAGTGAACGAGGTTGCCAGGGGAACCAACGAATACACGCCCATGAGGCCATTGACACACACGCACATTTGTTCTAATGTGTTCTAGTTCTAGCCTGTTATTAGAAAGATCAACACGAATATGGCTGCTAATACGGCGATCGAATGGACCGATGCCACCTGGAATCCGGTCACGGGATGTACGAAAGTAAGCCCAGGGTGCGCACATTGCTACGCTGAAGCGATCACCCTCAGATTCAAGAGGGGCGGTCCGTTTTTACCAGGAAAGGCCACGATAAATCTACACTGGGATAGGTTGGACGACCCAGGTGTAGGACGTCAGCGATAATGGGACACCTGAAGGGGTGAAAAAAAACCGAGAGTTAGCAGGTAGCGTGAGCTCCTAGACTGGG
>PVBE012756597.1_pt1 | contig 10888 bp, 7 predicted proteins | sample 1631181 | NCBI WGS metagenome assembly PVBE01 (sample SAMN08397723, study PRJNA350692) | Marine metagenome, whole genome shotgun sequencing project. | isolation source: water | place: Pacific Ocean | collected 2012-04 | reverse complement strand
GCCAAAGGAAAGAATCGGATCATTGTTTTCGACCCGAAGGACAAGAGTCAAAAGGCCGTATTCTCGATGCCCGGTATTCATTCGGTGGTGCATCTGGGCGCTCGCAAGAAGCCTTCGGTGATGCCCTCAATGGTCGACCCCGTCGCCGAGCGCCGGATCGACAAGACGGGCTTCTTGTACTGTCAGAACGTCCTGAACACCCAGCATACCGCCGCGGACATCAAACGCATCAAGGCCATCCGCGTCTACGAAGGACGCCCCTTTACGCTCGAACCGACCAAAACGATCTACGCCCACATCGGAACGATTGGCGTTGAGCTGGGAACCGTACCGCTGGCTACCGACGGTTCGTTCTATATCGAAGTCCCCGCCGACCGGCCGGTGGCGCTACAGGCGATCGATGGCGAGGGACGGGCGGTTATCAACGAACTGTCGTGGATCTACACCCGCCCGGGCGAACAGAGGGCGTGCGTGGGTTGCCATGCTCCGGTGGATGCGGCGCCCAAAATGACGGTGGCCAAGGCCATGCGAACCAAACCCCTCAAGCTCACCGGACAAGGCGACCCGCACCGCTTCCGAGCGAATAGCGGAGCCGTCGGCGGAATCGTGAACCTGCAACTCGACAAGTTCCGCGAAGTTGTCGGCGTGAATCTCATGAGCGTACCCAACGACACGAGCCTCTCGACGATCCGTCGCCTGGGAATACTTCGCAACAGGTCGTCAGTTCCCGTGCTGGTCAAAGCACTGGCCGGCAAGAGCCCCGAGATGCGTTGTGCAGCCGCCCTGTCGCTGTCGGCGTGCGGTAACCGCGACGCGGTCAAACCGCTTATGGCTCTGCTGAAAGACAATAACACCACCGTAGCACGCGCCGCGACAGTAGCCCTAGAGCATCTAACGGGCAACCCCGAAGGCGGTACCGACTGGGCTGCGATCGAAAAGGCTCTGATCGAAAAAGTCGCCGTAAAGGACGACCAGCAGGTCGTACACATGGCGATCGAGGCGTTGGGACATGTCGGCGGAGATGCGGGCAAGAAGGCGATTCGCGATTGGCTCAAGAGCAACCCCAAGGGCGAACTCAGAATGCTGATGGCCGCCATTCGCTCGCTCGGCTACCTGCAAGACCGCCAAGCCGTACCCGACCTCGTGGCGATTATGAATGCGAATCTGGTCAAGAAAGGCAAGGGCGGTTTTAATCAAGGCGGATTCAACCAGAAACCGACGTATCTGTCGGCCACTGCTGCAGAAGCCCTGGGAAGAATTGGCGGTCCAGAAGTGGAGAAAGCGATTCTGGCGACCTTGCCGAAGCTGGGTAATTTTGAAAAGCGGGTTATGCAAACCGGCGAGCACGAATGGTTAAGGAGCGCGCAAGCCTCACCGGTCTACTTCCGAATGCTCGAAGCGCTCGAGCGTATGGACAGCAAAGCCGGTGCCCCGCTGGCTGGGCAGATCGTCAAGTCGATTCCGTCTGATAAAGACCGTGGGCTGCTGTATGAACTCGATACCTATGAAAAACTGGTCGGGCGAACTGTCAAACGCATCGGACGCATGGATGACGTTGTCGAAGCATGTTTCGCCGTGCTGGGCGAAAAGCCCGGGAAGACCAAGGTTGATGCTGCACTGAAAGCCGCCGTATCCAAAGCCCCGCACAATCAGAAGCATATCAGGAAGCATTCGGCCCAGGCACGCGCGTCGCAAGTGCTGTCGATTGTATGCATGGACCTGAAGTACGCCGACCGGATCCGCACCGTGCTGAAAAAGTACCGGGCTGATAAGCCTTCGGAAACACGAGCCTGGGCATGCTTCATGCTGACCCGAACCCTCGGACGACTCGGAGACACCGGATCAATCGACCTCTTCGCCGAAATGCTCGACAAAGACCCCACCGAAACCGCACTGGGCCTCAACCCCCCACCAGCCCACATTATCTACAAGGCCTGGAGACCGTTCTACCGCCCGGCCGCTGCCTGGTCGCTCGGACGTCTCAAAGCCAAGAAGACCGCCACACTGATAAACGCGGTCAAGGACCTGGGCAACGCATCAAGCACCCGCCAGCAGGCAGCGATTGCACTCGGAGAAGTCGCCGACAAAACCGACCTGCCCGAACTGAAAAAGATCGCCGAAGAATACCCCGAACTCATGACCAGACGATCGCTCCTGAAATCGATCGAGAAATTATCTGAATAGGTTTGATCCAACAATATTTACAGACAACCATTATTCAAAGGAACACATAATAAAAAGACGCGAATTCCTAAAAACGTCAGCCGCCGTCGCGGGAGCCAGCGCTTTTGTCGCACCGAGCTTTAGCATCGGCAAGGCGGGCCCTTCGGCCAACGACAAGATCAACATCGCCATGGTCGGCAACGGCGGAATCGCCTTAATACGCATAGCATAAGATGGAATTTATTCTTCATACCAGTCTATCTTACCTATTTCATTTCTTTTGTCGAAAAGAACTGAACTGACCGTATTCAGGTTGCCCAACGCGCCGCATCGGATACAATCAAGGCAAAATCCCATTTTGGAGAATTGAACATGGATCGACGAACGTTTCTAGCCGGGATCGCGGTTGCCGCGGGGACTGCTGCTACTGGAGTGTTGACCGCGGCTCCGAAGCCGGTGAGCAAGAAGCCGAACATTCTGTTCTTTCTCGCCGACGATCAGCGGAATGACACGCTGGGCTGTGCGGGGCACCCGTTTGTCAAAACGCCGAACATCGATCGCCTCGCCGCCGACGGGCTGCGGTTCAAGAACGCGTTCGTCATCACGTCGATCTGCATGGTCAGCCGGGCGAACATCCTGACCGGCACGGCCGGGCGGACGCACTGCGTCCTGACACGCGCCCCGGAGGTCAAGCCCGACGCCCTGCGGGAGACTTACCCGCTGGAGCTCCGCAAGGCAGGCTACCGAACGGGCTACGTCGGCAAGTGGCACGTGCGGGCGGCTGGGTTCAAACCGGCCAATCAGTTCGATGTCTATCACCAGATCTTCCGCCACCCGTACTTCAAAAAACAGCCGGACGGAACGAAACGACATACAGCCGAAGTGATCGGCGACCACGCCGTCAAGTTTCTCCAGTCGCAACCGGCCGACAAACCGTTCTGCCTGTCGATCGGCTTCAACACCGCCCACGCCGAGGACGGCGACAAGCGCCCGGGCATCGGGCATTTCCCCTGGCCCAAGGCGGTTGACGGCATGTACGAGGACCGCAAGATGCCTCTCCCGCGCCTCGGCGATGCGAAGATCTACGACAGTCAGCCCGACTTCCTCAAGAAGTCGATCAACCGCGTGCGGTACTTCTGGCGATGGAACACGCCCGAGAAGTACCAGACGAACATGCGGGCGTACTTTCGCATGCTCACGGGCATGGACGGCGTGATCGGGCGCGTGCTCAAGGAACTCAAGAAGCAAGGGCTGGCGGACAATACGATCGTCGTGTACATGGCCGACAACGGCTACTACATGGGCGACCGCGGTTTTGCGGGCAAGTGGTCGCATTACGAGCAGTCGCTTCGCGTGCCGATGATCATTCACGACCCCCGTCTGCCGAAAGCCCAGCGGGGCCGCGTGGTGGATCCCATGGCGCTGAACATCGACCTGCCCAGCACCTTCCTCGACTGGGCCGGAGTAAAACCACCCGCCAGCTACCAGGGACGCAGCCTTGCCCCGATAGTTAACGGAAAGACGCCGCCGTGGCGCGACGACTTCTTCTGCGAACACCTCCACCTGCACCCGACGATCACGTGGGAAGGCGTGCGAAACAAGCGATACATCTACGCCCGCTACTTCGACCAGGACCCCGCCTACGAATTCCTCCACGACCTGGAAAAGGACCCCGACCAGCTCACGAACTTCGCCGGCGACGCCAAATACGCCGACATCCTGTCGAAGATGCGCCGCCGCTGCGCCGAACTGGTCAAACAACACGGTGGCCCGATGCCTCCCATGGACCAGCGAAAACGAAAACGAAAACGAAAATAGAAACGAAAACCACCGCCCAGAATAAGTAGATCCTGCACATGCGTAATGGGCGCCAGCCGACATGGAACTTCTACTGCAACCGATACAACACGCCGTCTGTCCCGCAAACGAACAGGGCTTGTTCGGCGACGGCGATTCCGTCCCAGACTGGGGCGAAGTCGAAGTTGACTTTCTTGATTACCTTGCCGTCGGCTGCGGAGATAACCAGGAGGTCGGCTTTGGTGTTCCATATCTTGGCTTGGGCGGCGATTTTGCTGGAGGTTGAGGCTACCTCCAATTCCAGGATGGCGGCGTTCTCGTCGTAGAGCTTTTTGGGCCCGGTGACGATGAGTTTGTCACCGGCCTTGATGATTGATCGGGCCAGCACGGGAATGTCGACAGACCATGTGCGTTTTTTCTTTCCCCTCTTGCCCTTCCTGCCTTTCCTGCCTTTCTTGGCCGGATCTGATGGCGCCGGCTCCGCGGTTTTCGTTGCCGCAGGTCCGCCCGTCGAGGCCTTGTACAGATTGTAAGTGAACGCCGCTCCCCAGCCGTATTTGTTGCGTCCGTACGCGTAGAGATCGCTGCCGTCGGAGATCATGATGCGACCGGAGTGGTTGGTGTTGCCTGTACGGACGAAGCCGCCTGGGCCGCTTTGCCACTTGGCCCCATAGATCCAGAAGGCGCGGTGGAACCACGTGCCGTTCAGGTATCCGTTGGGTCCTCTCGTGGATGCCGGACGTAAAGGTATTGGCCCGGAAGAGCCTGCGTGACCGCACCTGCGAGAAGCTGGAGGCCGAGCTTCGGTTACAGTAGTCGGGTGAGCATTGGCCGCACGGTCTGTGAGCCGCCCCTCAGTTCACCCCAGTACCATCAAGGAGCAATAACCCCCGTTGACGGCTCAACGATAGTGACTGAAAAACAGAGCTAGTTGCTGCTCGAATTCATGGCCCCACAGGTTATTCGGAGCATTGAAACCAGTGGGGGCCCAACTTCCTGAGAATGACTTTTCTTCCGGCAACCACGACACCAGCCTGAAGCTCTCAGAGCTCCTACAGTGCGTCGGACCGGCAAGATGCGTAAACGTACGTTCCTAGTGGGAGAAGCTACGCCTTTGCCTGCCGTCGCTTGTGTGTCCGTCCCTTTCGTGTCTGTTTAAGTCCAGGCACGACATCTGGTAGAGTTTCAACGGCCTTCTTGAGAGCTGAGGTCTCGATGTGTGTGTAAACCCGGCTCACAGCTTCCGAGTCGTGGCCTATCAGTTCCATCGCTACGGCATTTGATACGCCGGCATTCTTCAGCATGCTGGTCGCGGTGTGGCGTATCGAATGGAACGAGAGCGGGTGGCTGTCGCGTTTGGCATCGCGTCCCTTTCCTTTGCCCTTGTGATCTCGCTTCTCTCTGAGCCCGATAGTCCCCAGCATGTCTGTGAACTGACGGGAGAGTGTAGTCGATGGCGCCGGCGCTGCCTTGGGAAACAAGAATGCCTTTGGGTCGTCGGGTGCGTCCAGTTGCAGAAGGTACGCCAGGAAGGGGCGGGGGATCGGGATTGTCATAGGCCGTTTCGTCTTCCCAGTAACAAGGCGGACCTCTTCATGTTCCATGTCCACGTTCTCCCAGGTTAACAGTGAGATGTCCTGTAACCGCTGCCCGGTGTAGAACCCGAAGAGAACCATGCCACGCCATTCATCATTGCAGGCTCTCAGGACTCGCTTCAGTTGAGCAAGGCTAAATGGCTTTCTCTTCCCCCTGGTTTCTTTGACAAACCGGACCCGAGAGAAGACATTATCCCGGATGATGCCTTCCCGCACAGCATCGGACCAACAGCTTCTCAGGATCCGCAACGCCTTGTTGACCGTGCCGCCGGCGACGTCCTTTGCCAGTTTCGCTCGATACGCGGATACATCCCGAGGTGCAACCATGTCCATCGGTTTCTTTGCCTTGCTCCCCAGATACTTCAAGAAGGCTTGCACAACACGGGTGTATTCATCGAGAGACCTGTCCGCCAATTCAAGGGCTTTCTTGGTGACCCAGCCTTCCATGTATTCCTTCGACGTGGCAACTGGTAAGGTCTCACGGTTCCCGGTTTCGTAGATGTCCGCGAGTACGGCCCGGGCCCGGGATTCAGTGAACCGGCCTGCAGCTGCATCCCTGGATGCCTCGGCATACTTCAGGCAGATCGCCATGGCTTTCTGCTTGTCGGCGGTGCCAGTGCTCCTAAGCGTGCGCCGGCCATCGGGAAGATAGTAGTCACAATGCCAGTTCGGTGAGTTACTGCGGCGATGGATAGATGGCATCAGAAGAGCCCTTTCGTGTAGAAGTCGCGAACCTAGTGCTAACGTATAATGCTAACGTCTAGTGGGTGTCAATGGAATTGAGTGGTTGATTTCCTTAGGAAACTCGCGCCTGTAAGGGCTCTGAACGAAGTGGAGGTTCGAGTCCTCTCCCGAGCACCATCCTTCCACCGCAAGTACTTACAAAGAATTACCTTTTCAGTGCTAACGCCACACCCGATTTATGCCAGTAAGAGGCATGACTCAACCCTTCAAGTTGACTGTCGGTTGTGAAGTGCCCTTTCATTGACGGTTTTGAGTGCCAGCTGACAAAATGCTATGTAAGGTCCGGTTTCAGCATCCCCCGTATTACGGAAACTCGATATCCAAAACGGTCTGGCGGCTGTCCACGATGATCACGTTTTTCTTGACCATAGTCGTTCCCTCAAACGTGAAGCTGACTCTGTAGGTTCCGGGCAGCAATATCCGGTAGTAGCGTCCGAAGGTGGCGTCGCTCATATAGGGCGTGCGAAGATTGGCCGGTTTGTCGATCCCGTCCACGTTCACGACCGCGGCTGCCGGTTTGCCGTTTCGGGTCACGTGCCCGGTGAGCGCCCGGGTGTGGACCCGGTTCATCATGATCATGATGCCGGGAAGATTCTTCCGACAGAGGTGTCCGAGCTGTCCGGCCGGAGGCGCGTGGGACGTTCCCAGTTCCAGCCCGTAGCAGAACGTTCCGTACCGCCCGTACTGGTAATCTGCTCCTCCCCTCGGAACCGTTCTACCTAAATACTCGGTTAGCTGCAGCACCCTGTACCCGGAGGTTTTCGCCATTCTATCGGCCAGATCCTTCATCGCATCCCAGTCGGCTGGTTTCTTGTGGGTGTAGGCCCAGGGAAGGAGGTAGGCCTGCCCGTGGGTGTGAAGATCGATTCCGGCCACGACGTGATCGCGGCGGAGATGAAAATTCTTGACCAGGTTTTGTATCTCTATCTCGATTCCGTCCAGATTATCGCTTGTCCAATCGGCGGGAAAGTTCCGATTCAGATCGACCCGGTTGGCGTTGCAGTGGGAGTTGTTGGCCGCATGGCCTGCCGGATTGAGAATCGGGATCACCCAGATCTGCGTCTTGTCGATCAGGGCGCGGCGGGAACCCTCCGAAAGAAGCCGGCGGATCGTGAAGAGCGCCATTTCCGAAGCAACGGGTTCGTTGCCGTGGACACCCCCTGTCAGGAGTACGTTGGGCTCGTCCTCTTCTTTTTCAACATTATCAGATATCTTAAACGCCCACACGCGCGTGTGTCCGTCCGAGCTGACCCCAAAGTCATGCAGTTTCCCTGTTTCCGAATGGGCCTTCTCCAACCGGCGCAATTCGCTCAACATGGTATCATACGTGTGATACGAGAGGTCTTCCGCCGCGAAACCCCAGAAGCTCCCTATCGACGAAACCGAAAAGAAGAGCATTATGAAAAGATGAAACCTCGTGAACGTGCCGCCTGAGCGGCCACACGCGATCAAATTCCATTGTACATCATCTTTCATCTTTGTGATATCTCACTTTCTTCCACGTTTAAGCATAGCTCATTACCTTATGGCCAATGGCGTGGGCAGGGACTTATACCACTTGAGGATGCTTGCTTTCATTGCCTGGGCGCGCGGCATTGGATTGTAGTGACCAGTAATGAGCGAGAGTTCCGTCGCGTTCCAGGATTCAAAGTCGAGAACTGGGCAAAACAATATCCTTTCTCTATTGTCAAACGTTCTCACTGACGATCCGGTGGCTTTCCGCTGGTATCGTCTAGTGACTTGTCGGCATTCTTTCTGTTTTTCAAAGGGTGGGGGATGATCGAGCTTTCTCGGGTTCTTGTTATTGTGCGCTTGTAGGCTGCGTGATCAACCTTGAAGCCGTCAGGGCCGGGTTTGTAGATGCCGAACTTGAAATAGGGGCCGAGTATGTCGTTCTTTCCTATATTGCCTTTCCAGTCTGCTACCTGTTCTCCGTTCATCCAGACAGTTACGCGACCGGATGCGGTGACGCGGTCATCATCGGCAGCATATTCCGAGTAGTGGATTCGAACCTTGAAGTCTATCCACTTGTTTATCGGAACGCGTGAAAGAGGTATCTGCCAGACGAGGGCTGCTTCTTTGAGTCCGTCTTTCATGACGTGCCCCATAGCCTGCGAGGGCTTGGGTTTAAGTTTTATATCGTTGTCGGATCGTCGCGAAGCATCAGAGCGTGCCAGAAGGAACATATGGTTCATTCCGATTCTGAACGCGCCGATCGGACCACCGGCAGCAGCATCCACGCGCAGAGCTGTTTTCTCACCTGTCTTCCGGTTATGGCCCCATCCGTCCTTTTTGAACTCAATCGTTCTCTGCAATTCCAGGAATTCGGGTACCGGAAGAATTCGGATGTTCTTTCCATCCGTGATGAGTGTACGGTCGGGACGGCCGTGCCATTGGGCGAAGATTCCCTTTGTTTCAGCAGTCATCGCTTCCGGGAAGCGTGTAGACCATTCGTAGGTGACGGTGTCTCCGAACCGGCCGACTTCCGAGTTGATATATCCATCCTTGATGGCCAGTGCCGCCTTTCTATCTCTTTCAGAAAGGCATTTCAGGTTCTCTGTGGATCCGTAGACCTCAGAGAACTCTATGCGGTTTACTGAATCATCTTGGGCGCTGAATCGGTAGATTGGCTTGCCCCGGTATTGGTTATCTGTATCGACGCCTACTTTGGCGCCCCGTTTCTCACCGGTTCCGATGACAATCCACTGTCCGTCAATAATCTCCTCTTCTTTAGCGATGTCTTCCTGTGCTGATGTTCGGAAAGAGATCATTTTGACATCCGCATAGCCTCTACTGTACGGGAGGATCAAAGTTGCCAGCAGTATGATTGGATACGAAAGTTTCATCGTTTGTCGCCAACGAATGCGTCACCGGCGCGCGAATAGCGCGTACGGTGCACACGCATGTTGGCACATTTATCTCAATGGGCGAGTTTGACTGTTGCCAGACGGTTCAGGCTTACGCCTGCTTCGGCCGCCTCGACGGTGAGCTCGCGGTGCACATCAGGTGGAACTCGAACCATGAACTTGCCGCTGAACTTTCGACTAGCAAGAGGCTCAGGTACCGGTTCGCGTGACTTGGTCATATCGGCGACCACGTCAGCCACCACGCCTCGAATGCCCCGAAGCGCAGCTTCTGGAGAAGTCGACAGCCAGCTCAGGCTGCGGAATTCTGCGCACAGTCCGACGTATTCCTGATCATCCTCCGACCAAGTCACCCTGTATGTATAGTGATCATTTGGAATGGCTTTCATACTCCAACCTTTCGATCGATCTCAAGACTTGTTTCACCTGGTACGCCTTGGCTTTGCCTTTGGCGTTCTGAATGTTTACCCGCGGATCACCTTGCCACGGGGTCTTGTAGATCCTGTGGCTTGATCCCTTCTGTCTGGGCTGCCCGAAGTACTGATCGCATACGCGGCATGCGTCTGTGAAGCGAATCCCTTTCGGGTTACGCCGCATCTGCGTGACTATGTCGGTAACCCTTGCCATGGCGTTATAGTATCACTATTGATATTCCTGTCAAGTGCCAACGTGTGCTTCAGAGCCTTCCGAGGCGTCGCCTGGAAGCATCTGTTTGCTATCGACCGGGCTTAATGGTGGTTCGACAATCTCTCTTTGTCCTGATCGTTGTCTCAATCCTTGTCGTTCGCTATCGTCGTCTCGATCGCCCTCCCGATCCTTGTCGAGGAAGATCAAGACAACGATCGGGACAATGATGAAGATCGACGACGATCAACCTAGTCCGGACTGCCTCATTTCATCATCTTTTCTTGTTGAATACTCACTCTGTTGGTAATTGCTCAAGATACTTACGCAACGCCTGGACTAAATTGGCGCCGAAGGCCCGGGCGGTATCCGGTGTAATGGTTGTTTTACCGGATTGAGCGTAAGGGATCTCAAACGCGCTGGAAAGCCGGATATCCTCTAACTCATCCGCCCATTGAAAGAAGCTCTTTCCTGCCTTGTAGTTACCTGCCTTATTCCAGGACTTGCCGAACGGGAGGTCGTTGGATGTCTTGTAGGGCAATGCCTTATCAGCGATAGATTCCAGGATTCCACCGAATTTCATTTGTTCAGCCCAGATGTTCTTTTGTGAGCTTCCCACCTGGTAGATCTTGTTGTCTCTGATGTACGGACAATGAAAGTCATGGGCAATTCTCAGTCGCCCGGCAGACCACTCAGGAACAAAGGTTCGTAGCGTTCTTACTGACGGGTACAGACTTTTACCCACATAGTCGCGGCAATGGTCTCTGGGCTTGCGCCCCTTCCCCTGGTCCCCGTCCTCGACACCATCTTTGTCCATGAACGGAACGACCATTACCTCCACGTTCTCCCTGAGCCATTTGCCATCGTCGGTCTTGGCCAACAGGGCACTCATCATGCCCTCCACCACGTAACTTGCCGTACTTTCGCAAGCATGATGGCGACAGGTTATAAGCACGCGATGATTCGGCTGACCGTCTAGCCTCCCGATATGTATTCGTTCAACAGAGCGCTTCTTGCGCGTCTTACACAGCTCGCGGACAGCTAAGTGTCTATTCCCCTTGTGCCGCGCCAGAAAGCGTCCTAAATCAGCCTTCTGGTATG
>PVBE012201421.1_pt1 | contig 10888 bp, 7 predicted proteins | sample 1631181 | NCBI WGS metagenome assembly PVBE01 (sample SAMN08397723, study PRJNA350692) | Marine metagenome, whole genome shotgun sequencing project. | isolation source: water | place: Pacific Ocean | collected 2012-04 | reverse complement strand
CTGTCCAGGCCTGGGGCTCGCTCCAGGTGCCCTGGGCATACCAGGACCACCAGGCCCGGAAGTGGTGCTTCTCGGAGAGTGGCTTTCCGATCCAGACATAGGCGAGCTGGTCGCCCTTGGCATGGGCCACATGACCGCTTCCGATCTCACCCCCGCCCCCCCCGGTGAGAGGTTCTGGCTCGCTCCATGCGCCATCCTGCCAGAGGGTCAGGTACCCCCGGCTGCTGAAGTCAGCCAGGGCATGGTCGAACACCAGGACCACTGATCCGTCGTCACGCGCCACGAGATCCGGCCCCCAGTTTCGATCTTTGTGGAACCCCACGTGGACCGGATCAGTCCAATCCTGACCACCGGTGGAGGTGCGGTGTCGGATCAGGTCTCCTTGCTCGCTGCGCTCGTAGAACACCGCGTGCAGCAGGTCCCCGGGGCCGACGGCGATCTGAGGCCGGTAGCCGCCACCAGGAGGAGCCGAAATCTGGACAGCGTCGCCAAAGTCCCCCAGGCCCTGGATCTGGGGTCCCGCTGGAGCGGGCCAGTCGTGGAAGTGGGGAAATCCGGATGGATCCTGCATGGCCGCGCCGGAACCGCCGGGGCCGCCAGGAGGGCCGAGTTTACCTCCGGGAGGTCCGAGGCCTTGGGGTGGCGGGTGGGGTCCCTTTGGTGCCGGCGAACCAGGGGGCGGGCCGCTGGAGGGGCCCGGACGGGCTCCAGTGGCCTGGGGAGCAGTCGCAGGTTCGCTGGGTTGGGTGGGCTCGTCACCGCCACAGGCGAGAATTAGCAGGAGCGTCGTCATGGTCTCGGGCCCGGGGGGGATGCAACTCTCCGGGCGGCAGGCGTTATCCTGGCATCTGCGGAGGCCGTTGAACGTCCGCCGTACTTTCTGATGACGCTCTTCGCCCTGTGGTTTCCGCTGTCCTCCCCCACACCGGCTCTGGCCGGGGAGGGGATCGATGTGCCTGCAGGCACCTATCGGCAGGGGAGCGAAGGGACGCCAGACGAGGCTCCTCGGGACGTCACCCTGACGGCCTACCGCATCGACCGCACCGAGGTGACCATTGCCGACTTTGAGCGGTTTATGGCCCAGGCGGCCTCGGAGCGCCAGGTCTGGTCGGAACAGGGCTGGGAATGGCACCAGGCCTGGCCCCAGGGGGCGGGGCCCGAGATCCGTGCAGCGGGCAGGAGCCCGGAGCACCCGGTGGTGGCGGTGACCTGGTACGAGGCGGATGCCTTCTGTCGCTGGGCGGGAGGCAGCCTGCCCACCGAGGCCCAGTGGGAGCATGCTGCCTGTGGGGATGGGGGTCAGCGGTATCCCTGGGGCGACAACGAGGCCGTGGAGGTCCCCTGGTACAGCGGCGGAAAGTTTGGCCACATCCAGGGGGTGCACACGGTGCCATCCGACCAGCAGGATCCGGCCATGGCCTCGCCTCTCGGGGCCCTGCACATGGCGGGAAATGTCTGGGAGTGGACCCAGGACTACTACCACCGGGAGGGCTACTCGCCGCTGGGTGAGCCGGCCACCGATCCGGTGGGCCCGGACAGCGGGACCTGGCGGGTCCTCCGCGGGGGTTCTTTCATGAATCTCCCCAGCTATTGCACCTGCACCCACCGGGAACCGGCCACGCCGGACCGGGTCGCTCTCACCACGGGATTCCGTTGCGCCTACCCCTCTCGGTGATCGGGCTGGTCCTGGTGGCCTGTGGGGATTCCGCGGAAACCCCACAGGTGGTGCCGCCGGTGCCGTCACCCGGCTCTCCGGCAGTGACCCCGCGCCAGCAGGCGAGTTCACCGCCCACGCGGCCCGCCAGGCCCGCTGGGGTCCAGGTCGAGGGAGAACGCGATGGCATGGTCAATGTCGGGGCTGGGCTGATCAACTTTGGGCCTCGCCCCGTGGAGCCGGTGGGGGCCCTGTCTTTCCCACCGGTCGCAGGAGGCCCGGGTGCTCCGCCTGCTCCCCCTCCAGGCGGTGTGATGGGTCCCCCGGGCCCTCCTCCGGGCTCGGCGCCAGACATGGGAATGGGGCCTGGTGCACACGGTGCTGGAGGAGCAGCCAGGGCGGCTGGCGGACCCCCGCCGGTGACGCCCGAGAAGGCCGCAGAGAAGGCTCTCGCGGGGGCGGTTCCCACGCTTTTTACCAGCCAGGGGGGACAGCAGTTCGACACCCGCGTGGTGCGCGTTGCCTCCTTCTGGATCGACCGTACCGAGGTCACTCGCACGGCTTACCAGGGGTTTCTCGAGGCGACGGGCTACCGACCCCCCTTCGTGTCCGAGGCCTGGGCCGACGACGGTTGGAACTGGCGAGGCACCGACTTTCCCGAAGGCACCGGGGATCATCCGGTGGTCCTGGCCAACTGGTACGACGCCCAGGCCTTCTGCGACTGGGCGGGCAAGCGCTTGCCGACCGAGGCCGAGTGGCAGTTGGCAGCCCTGGGGAGCCTGGTGGAGGACCGGACCTTCCCCTGGGGCGATGACTATGACGGTCAACGCTTCAATCACGGCCAGATGATGGAGCCGAATTTCGACGACTCCGATGGCTACCTGACCACCTCGCCGGTGGGGGCCTACCCGCTGGGGAGAGGACCTTCAGGACTCGATGATGCCTTTGGCAATGCCTGGGAGTTCACCGCGGACTGGCGGGTCGACAGCTGGGACCTGATGACCTTTCGGGAGACCAGCGAGGGGATCGTGGAGGTTCGAAGCCAGGCCCCGGGGCTCTACGTCGCCGTTCGTGGGGGCGCGTACTTCTTTGACCTGCGCCCGAATCCTGCGGGGGAACGCAACCACTTCCTCCCAGAGCTTCGTCGCAAGTCCTCCGGTTTCCGGTGTGCCCGTTGAGCGGGAGGGGGCTGTGGGGTCGCCTGGCCCTGGTGTTGGGAGGACTGGTGCTGGGCGCCGGGCTGGCGGAGTGCCTGGCCCGGATCGTGGCGCCTTCCGCCAGCGCAGACCTGCTCTTCAACGCGCCGGATGCCTCGCCGAAGGGGCTCTATGTGATGGACCGCGAGGTGCTTCTGGTGCCAGCGGCCGGGTTCACGGCCGAGGTCCAGTCCCTGGGGTACCGGGTGCCCTTGCGCATCAACAGCCTGGGACTTCGAGGCCCGGAGCCCACCCCGGGAGGTTGGCTGGCGGTGGGAGATTCCTTCACGCTCTCGGTCCAGGTCACCGAGGAGGAGACCTTTGCCCAGCGTTTCGCCCAGGTCCGCGAGGAGGCGGTACACAATGCCGGGGTGGATGGCTATTCCACCTGGCAGGCCCTCCGACGCTATCGGCAGCTGGACGACGCTCTTGGGGTTGAGAAGGTTCTCCTGACCTTCTTTCTTGGCAATGACTTCCAGGACAATGATCGCTTTCCACACGTACTTCGGCAGTCGACGCAGTTGGTGCATGGAGCGCCAATTCCGCGACAGCACCTGCCCTGGATCCAGGCTTTTTTCTTGCGACATTCCTACCTGGCCGCACACTGGCGGATCTGGAACCGGAAAAGAGGGCTGCAGAGCGGGAAGGACCCTCAACGCCAGGCATGGTTGGACGAGCTTTCCATTTTCTCGAACCAGGGCAAGGGAAGACTTGCGCAACTCAAGCCCGGCACGGAGAGAGCCCTGACCGAGTTCCGGGAAGAGACCCGGCAGCGGGGGGACCACCTCCTGGTCGCCGTCGCCCCTCCCGCCTTCCAGGTCGACCCTGCGCGGATGGAGGCGACCTTTCGTGTGGTGGGGCTTGACCCCGCCGAGGCAGACCTGGACGCGCCCCTCCGTGCGGTTCAGGGCATTCTCCGTCGTCTGGGCCTTGCCGGCTGTGACCTCGTCTCCCCTTTGAGGGATGCTGCCGAGTCTGGTGAGCACCTGTACTTCACCTTTGACGGGCACTGGACCCCGGCGGGCCACGCCGTGGTGGCTCAGACGCTACGGGATTGCGCGGAGGCGGGATCATGATCGGGGCTGTGGTTCTGTTTCTGGGGCTCGGTTGCAGTGAGGAACCGGCGTCGATCGCTCCGACGGTGGGCCCACCGTCGGCGAATCCTCCGTCGGGGAACTCCCAGGCTGCCGACCCCGCTCCGAAGGCCAGGCAGGGACCCCCACCTCCCGGGGGCGGGGTGGATTTCGAGGACCGGGATCAGGGCCAGCAGCACCCCCCGCTACCGGCGGACAACCCGATCTGGGACTGGGACGCCGGGGGATTTGTGCCTGACTTTGGTTGGTACGGGGAAAACTCCTGGGCGGATGTGCGCATGCGGGTTGCGGGCCACCTGGCGGTCGCTGCTCGGGACAAGTCGCGGGTGCTCGCCGAAGAGGGCGACCTGGCCGGGGCTGCCGCAGTCCAGGCCGATATGGCAGCGACTCTGTCTGGCCTCGACGTGTCCGGCAGCCAGGTGGCCGTCCAGATCCAGCAGGTCCTGGTGGGGGCAGCCAGCAGGGATGCGGACTTGTTGCAGGCCCTGGCCCAGGGGAAGCCCCCGTCGGCGTCAGGGGAGGGGCTGGCCTCCCTGCGGGCCCAGTACCTGGCTGTGGCCCTGCGGTTCGATGCAGGCGTGCCTTCTGCAGACCTCGTGGAGGAGGTCGACCGCCTGCTCGGTGAGTTGGGTGGGCTCGTCCGTCCCCGCCAGGACCTGGACCTGTTGGGATTCGAGGACTTCAATTCGCGGCACCAGTTGCGTGTGCGCCTGTTCGAGGCGGCGTTTGATGCCGCGGACCCACTGGGGTTGGACGAGCGTTGGGGCTACTGGGAAGGCGTGGAGATTCATCGCCAGGTGGCGGTGCTCGACCAGTCCCTGCTGGGACTGCGGGAGGGCCCCAGCCCGGCGCTGGTGGGGCTTCCTGCAACCAGGTGGCCCTCGCGGCTGGCGGAACAGGAACGGGGCCAGGACCAGGCGCCTCATTTTACCGCCGAGGGGCTTGGCTGGCTCCCCACGGGGGACAGTCTGATCGACGTGGGGGCGGAGCCTGGCCCCAAGGCCATTGGCACCCTGGAGAAACTGGGCCTGGAGGATCCGGAACACCGTGCCCTGCTGGAGGAGCAGGCCGAGGAGCTGAACGCGGCCCTGGCTCGTGATCCCTCCGAGATTCGAACCCTGGTCAACGAAATCGTCGCCTACTTCGAGGCCATGGGCCACGGCAGTCGCTACTACAACATCAAGCAGGTGCGAAACGAAGCCGTTCGTCAACTGGCCCGCGCCGGGCAACCGGCCCTGGCGCTGGAGATCATGGGGGACATGCGGCCCCTGCACAACCAGGACTGGGCCTGTCCAAACCGGGAGGGGATTCTCCTGGCCCTGGAGGGCCGGCTTCTCGCCGAGGCGGGACAGCCTGCAGCGGCGCTCTCTACCCTCGAGGCCTCCCTGGTGGCGGGTCGGGCGTTCCTGGCTGACGTGGCTGCTGCGGAAGTCGCCGGGCCTCACGGCGGTCCGGGTCGGACACCGCCGATGATGGGCGGGCCGGGCCGTCCGGGACCACCGGTCGGGGACCGCCCGGGGGGCCCTCAGAGGCATGAACGGCAAGAGCGACCCGGAGGCCCGCCGGACCAGTCTCCCTCTCCTCGCCCCCGCTAGTCTGCCAGGTCGTACAGAGTGTAGTTCCCGCAGTCCTCGGGCTCGGAGGCGAACTGAGTCGAGAGCCAGCGGGAGCCTGGTCCGTCCGCGGCGGCGTCCACCAGGACCCAGCGGTAGCCCAGCCGAACCAGGGCTGTCCGGTCCAGTTCTGCCGGCAACGGACGCGCCCGGAAGCCGGCGTTTCGCAGGCTCGGAGACACGGACTTATCGTGAAGCAACCATGATGCAATGCCGCGATGTGGCCCTGGTAGGCCGTGTGCGACCTGGAGGAGTTGGGCCTGGCTGGGCTCCTCGTCCAGGGCGTCCCAGGGCCACACCAGCAGTCCTGGGGGAGGGGTGTTCCCGGTCTCGGTTGCCTCCAGGTGGGTGGTGCAGGGCACCTGGGGCAGGGGTGTGATCGGGGGCGTCAGGGACAGGGCGCCGACGGCGGCGCTTTCCAGGACCAGGAGGGTCAGCAAGGTGGGTCCGAGGGCTTTGGGTTTGTCCAGACGCTGCCGGATCGCGGTCATGCCCAGGCCTGCACACACGCCGAGACCGATGACTGCGAGGACCAGGAACCGGGTCGGTTGGGTCAGGGGGCGAGCCACGGTCTCCATGACCGCGTTGAGCAACAGGAAAGGGGTCACCAGGTTGCCGAACAGGGAGCCGATGGAGAGTGCGAGGCCGAGGAGCGCCAGGCCCCAGTAGGGGGCGGAGGCCCGACGGTTCAGGGCGCCGCCGATGATGGCCATGGCCCAGACCCCCAGGCCCAGTGTGAGGCCCCCTCCGGCGGAGACCCCATCGGTGGCTGTGGTGGTCCACTGGACGGGGGCCGGAAACAGCCACTCCCCGGGGGTGGCTCTGGCCCAGGGGAGGTCCACCACCGACCAGTTCTGTCCCAGCCAGCCGACCACCTGGCCAGCGACCTCTCGGGGGTAATCGGGGCTGGCGCTCCGCCCGAAGACCAGGGCCACGCCCAACACGCCGAGGCTCCCCAGGACCAGCATTCCGCTGAGACGGAACCAGCGCTGGCGCACCACCTTGTCTCCCTTCTGTCGCCAGAGGGAATGCAGCCAGGCCAACATGGCAAGACCGGGCAGGACCGGGGCCAGGTACGGGTTCTCCAGTGCGGCCCAGGCCATGCAGGCTGCCCCTGCCACGGCTGCATGGCGTGGTTTCTTGCCGTACAGGGTCAGCAGGATTGCACCCATGCCGAGGGGGACCGGCAAGGCGGTCACAGCCACGATCGAACCTTCGCCAAGGCCGAAGACCAGGTATCTCCCCACGAAGACGCTGACGGCCGCCGTGGCGCGACCCCAGGCATCGGCCCCCGCCAGGCCGGCCAGCCAGCCCACCGCTGCCGCGAGGGCAGCGAGCTGTAGCACCGCCGTCAGGCTCGCCGCCAGGGCGGGGCCCACCAGGGGCTCGGTCAGGGCCCAGAGGATGGCGCTGCTGGGGGACAGCACGGCTCCAAAGGCGCCGTGAGGGTGATTCACCAGGCCTGTCCAGCCTCCGAAAATCCATTCCTGCTGGAACCACCACATGCCCCAGAAGGTGGAGATCACGTCTGGCCCCCCCCCAGCCAGGCTGCCTTCGACACAGGCCTGTCGAAGGGGCCAGGCCGCAAGCAGAAGCAGCAAAAGGCCCAAGGCTGCGGCCCTGGGCAGGGACCGCTTGCGGGGCTGGCTCACTCGGTGGCCTGGGCCGCCCTGGCCTCCGCCATGTCGGCTTCTTCCTGGTGGTAGACCTCCAGGTTGCGGGCGATGAGCGTGTCGGGATCGTGTCCCCGCGCGGCAAGCATGCCCCGGATGATGCCGTCCATGATTTCGAACTTCTCGTCCAGGAAAGCGGTCACTCGGTCCGGGGGGTAGGTCGTGTGGAAGTCAAACAGGATGTCCAGGGAGTGCTGGAATCCGATCAGGCAGATGGGCTGGTAGCCCTGGTGAGACCGGCGAGCTCCCCAGCCGGGGTCAAGGCCCTGTTCGCGGAGCACCTGGCGCTCCTCGGGCTTGCCGATGCCCAGGTCCAGCAGGGGTGCGTTGTACCGGACCCCGTAGCGAGCGTAGAACTCGGTGTTCTTGTCGCGGGTGACAGGCATCGACATCACGGCGTATTCCCCACCCACGCTGGAGCAGATGAAGGTGTTCGTGATGTTGCGCTCCAGGTTGTAGAGGATGGTGTGGGTGGCCATGGATTCCTGGCAGCCCAGGCAGGCCACCCAGTGCCCCCGGTACTTGAGGGCTTCCATCAGGAAGCGACGAGCCCCGATCTGGTTCCAGACATCGGTCAGGTCGATCAGGTGGTGCTCGACCCGCATTCCCAGGATGCGTTGGAGGTCCGGGGTGTGGCGCCGGGACCACTCATTGAACAGGGTTCCGTAGTCGTGCTTGTAGGTCAGAAGGTGAATGCCGCCCTGGGTGTGGCCTCCCACGATCAAGGGCACTGCACAGGAGTCCAGGCCCCCGGAATACAGCACCGAGAAGTCTCGGACGCAGGCATACTCGGCGGCGGTCATCGGCACAGCGGAAGTCTACTCCAGGCCGCGATCCCTGCCGTGGCGGGGTCCTTGTGGTGGCAGGGTGGCGACACCCGTCCGTCAGTTTACCGGGGGTGCGGGGTTCAGACCTCGACCACCAGCGAGTGGGTGGCCAGCCGGGCCTTCAGGGCCTGCACCTGTGGCAGCACCTCATCGTGGGTCAGGGAACGTTCAGGGTGGTTGAATTCCAGCTCCACTGTCACCCGTTTCTGTCCCTCGGGGACACCGCTTCCTTCGTAGACGTCTCGGACCCCACTCCGGGTCAACCAGGTCAGTTTCGCCCCGTTCACCGCCGCCAGCAGTTCGCTTGACCACAGGCGGGAAGGAGCCAACACATTCACGTGGTACTCCACCGAGGGGAAGCGCGGGGGAGGTGTGAAGCGGCGGTCCGAGGGGGCCTGCTTCAGCAGAGCTTCGAGGTCCAGGTGGAAGGTTGCCGGAGCCTCTTGCAGATCGGTTGCGGCGACCAGCGCCGGGTGGAGTTCACCCGCGATGCCCACCAGCCTGTTGTCCGCCTGGACACCGACCACTCGGCCCGGGTGGAAGCAGTGCAGCTGAAACCAGGATGGGGCCCCCTCGGCGGGTACCAGGGTCGCCGTGACGCCGAGTGCAGAAAGGGCGCCGAGCAGCGCATCCCGCGCCTCGTAGAACCGGGCCGGGGCCCTCGCGTTGTCCGACCCGCTGATCGCGCCGGCCAGGTGCGCCCGCTCCTCGACCGTCTGCCCCTCGCGAAAGAAGAGGCGACCGACCTCGAATATTCGCACCGAATCCAGGCTCTTTCGGTTGAGTACAACAGCCTTGACCAGGTCCGGAAGTGCGGAGGATCTAAAGTGAAACAAATTTGATGCAATAGGGTTACGGAGGGACACAAGAGCCTTCGTGTCCAGGCCGAACGCCGCCACTTCCTCGTCGCCAAACCAGGCCCCAAGGCACACCTCGTCCAGTCCGGCGCCGGTGAGGGCACGGCGCAGGGAAGAGGCCTGGGCAAAGAGAGGGTTCTGTCGAGGGCCGACCACGGGTGCCAGGGGCACGGCGCCCTTGACCTGGTCATAGCCATGAAGCCGTCCCACCTCTTCGTTCAGGTCCTCCTGGATGACCAGGTCGGGCCGGTGCTCTGGCAGGACCAGGCCCCAGGTCTCGCCCTGGTCCTCGATGGTGATGCCGAGGGTGGTGAAGCGACGGGTCAGGGTGGCATCGTCCACGTCGATGGACATCCGGGTGCGAGCCTCGGAGGGGCTGAAGTCGAGGCGCTTGGGCGGTGGTTCCCGTACCTGGACGTCGGCGCAGCGGCCCAGGGTCACCTGGGAGCCCCCGACCTGTTCCAACAGGTGGGCGAGGCGAGCCATGGCGGGCAGGACATTGCAGGTCGGCAAGCCCTTCTCAAAGCGGAGAGACGCCTCGGTCCGCAGGGACAGGCGGCGTGAACAGCGCCGGACACAACTCATGTCAAAGGTGGCCGACTCGATGAGCAGATCCTGGGAGTTGGCGGTGATCTCCGAGTTCAGATCCCCCATCACGCCGGCCAGGGCGATTCCCTTCTGGCCATCGGTCACCAGCAGGCACTCGTCGGTCAGCGTGCGCTCGACGCCGTCCAGGGTGGTGATCGTCTCTCCCTCCTCGGCCATGCGCAAGCCGATCACGCCGGTCTGCAGGGTCTGGCGATCAAAGGTGTGCAGGGGCTGTCCGAACTCCATCATCGCCAGGTTTGCCGCGTCCACGACGTTGTTGATCGGGCGCATGCCGAGCTTGCGCACGGCGTTCTGCAACCACTGGGGCGACGTCGCCAGGGCGATGCCAGACACTTCCAGGGCGGCATAGCGATGCACGCGGTCCGTTGCGGTGATCTCGACCCTCAGGACGTCAGAGGGCATCGGGGCAAAGTTGGAATCGACTTGCTCGGGCAGCCGAAGGGGACTTTCAAAGATGGCGGCCAGGTCTCGGGCCATGCCCACCAGGGAGAAGAGGTCCGGCCGATTCGGTTCCAGGTCGAAGACAAGGATCGCGTCGTCGAGCTCCAGGGTGTCGTAGACGTCGGCGTCGCCAGGGACATCTGGTGCAAAGGCAAAGGGACGGGAAGCGTCGTCCCCGATGCCCAGGGTCGCCTCGCTCAACACCATGCCCTCACTGGGGAAGGGGCCCAGGGGACGGGGCTCCACCACAGAGCCATTCGGTGCCGTTCCCCCGGCGGGGACGACCGCGTAACGGCCGTTGACCTGGAAGCCATGGCGCTTCTGAACAGCCAGGGTCAGGGGCGCGCCGCCTGCCAGGACCTGCCATTGCTGGAGGTCTCCATCTTCGGCCACAAGCGCCTGGAAGATGCCCACTCGGACATCTGCAAGCGCCTGGCGATCGCCAAAGGTGAGGACATGTTCGACCTCGGCGATGCGACCGTTCATCAGGTCAGCGAGTGCCTGGGCCTCCAGCGGCACATCGACGAACTTGCGCAGCAGGGAAAGGGGGACGTTCATCGGGACTCCGACGCGGGGCTTTCAGCTAACCGCCATGTCCTGGGCGACCCACTATCGGGTAGATGTGTCTACAACTGCTCTCGAAGCATGGCCACTGCAGTCGATCGTTTCTTGGTGGGCAGGTGGCGGGCAGCGCGGCGATGCCGGCGAACGAACAGCCGCCGGGTGAACTCGGCCACCCAGTGATCAGGAAGCCCTCCCTGGGGGGTAAAGGTCACGGCGTCGAGGTAGCGCACGGCGTCCTTGCCCGGCTCCAGCCTGTGCAGGTGGTGCCAGCTGGCGTAGAGAGCGTTCGTCGAGGTGTCGACAAAGAAGCGTTCGTGCTCCACCTGCTCCACTCGCAGGGGCCAGGTCGCCCCCCGAAGG
>PVBE011341379.1_pt1 | contig 10889 bp, 9 predicted proteins | sample 1631181 | NCBI WGS metagenome assembly PVBE01 (sample SAMN08397723, study PRJNA350692) | Marine metagenome, whole genome shotgun sequencing project. | isolation source: water | place: Pacific Ocean | collected 2012-04 | reverse complement strand
TGGCCTTGTCGAGTTGGATGTCGCCGATCACGACCTCGCTGAACTCGTCGCGCTTCGCGAGGGTTTGGACAGCTACGCTTCCGACGGCGCCGCAGCCGCCGAGGACGATTACTTTGCCTGCTTTTCCTGTGGTCATTGGGGTCTTGCTCCTACTGGGTGCTCAGTGTGGGAAGGGGTCATTCATAAGCTGAACACCGTTAAATTTAACAACGTTCAGATAATGCCGCCCGGCGGGGTGCGCAAGGAACTTCGGGGATTTTTGGGATTTCTTGGGGTCAGTGGGAAGAGGCTGGACCGGGGGCCGAGCGATTCATGGTCCCATTTTTGTATGTTATACTAATCATTTAATGTCTGATTCATTAGACAATCTAATCCCGCTCCGCGCCCTTCGACAGCGAGTGGGCCAATCCGAGCTGGCGCTGGCTAAGGCGAGCGGCATGTCGCGCGATGCGCTTCGGGCGGTTGAAGCGCGGTCCGATCGCTCTCGTCTCTCGACGATCACCGCCCTCGCCGACCAGCTCGACCGGAAGATAGAGATCACCGCGGTTACCGAGGCGGCATCCCCGGACCATTCGTTTCTCGCCTCGGGATACAAGATTCTGCGGGACGGCTGGAGCTCGTGGCGGGTACACCTCTTCGACGCCGTGGACGAGTACCGCCGCACCCTCGACGGGAGACTGGTATCGCTACGACCACCACGGGAACTCGACGGCCGACTGCGCGCACTGACAGCCTCCGTCGTGATGAGTCTCAGCGCTGAAGCAGGCATCGACACGCCAACTTGGGCGGCGCGTTCGCACTGGCTGCCTTCCCCGTGGTTCGTCTCGGGAAGCGACGCCCTCAAGGCCTACGCCATCCTCGAATCACCGCTCGCGTTTCGACGTAACAACATCTTCGTGCTCGCGAATTTCTTGGAGCGTGTGTGATGCTGACTGCCAAGGAAATCAGAGATCTTTTCATCGAACTCAACGACGGCCTGCAGCGCGAGGGCCAAACGGGAGAAGTCGGCATCGTGGGCGGTGCGGTCATGTGCTTGGTCTACAACGCGCGCGCGGCAACTCGCGCTGTGGACGCGGTGTTTGAGCCGAGCGCTATCATTCGCAAACTCGCTGCGCAGATCGCCGCGTCCCACGACCTGCCGAGCGACTGGCTCAACGACGCGGTGAAGGGATACGTACAGGGACGCTTCGCTACGGAAACGGTCCTCGATCTTTCGCACCTGCGAGTATGGGCACCCGAGCCTCGCTACATGCTCGCCATGAAGTGCGTGAGCGCGCGGTGGGATACGCATGATCGAGGCGACGTGGAGTTTCTCCTTCGTAAGCTATCTCTATCGAGCCCGGACGAGGTGTTTTCCATCATAGAGCACTACTATCCCAAGAAGCGCATCCTCAAAAAAACCCAATTCCTGATCGAGGAGCTATTCGAAAATCAGCACGGGCAGCTCCGCTAGAAGGGCCGAACCTGTGCCCTGAGGAGCGCTGCGAAGGCGAGGACGAGCAGACAGACAGCAAACGCCGCGGTGGCGATGGTCGACCCCACCCGCTTGGGAAGATCGGCGGCGTGCAGAATGGCGGCTCCGAACATATAGAGCGCGAAGACCAGCATGATCGATCCCTGGGCTGCGAGAGGCCAACGCCACGCAGCGGCGGCGATGGCGACGAGGCCCCACGCGAGATTGGCGATGCCCGTTTCGATCTGAAAGTTGTTGCGCTGCCGCTGCTCCTGCCCCTGGTCCCAGCCCATTCGAGCGGCGTCAGCGCGATGAAAGACGGCGTGGCGGAAGAACGAAACGATACCGACGAGGCCAACAGCCAGGAAGAGGGGCAAACGCATGGCGTCGGGGCGGCCGTCCCCCATCCTGTAGAAGCCCACACCCACGCCCACAGCGCCGACCAGATAAGTAGCGAGCATCAGGGCGGCCGCTAGCCCGGCTTTGGGCGGCGGAGGCTTCCTGGCTGGGCGCTTCCGAGTTGCCACGGTAGAAATCGTAGCACGCTGCGGCGCCCGGAGTGCCCGGCCCCCCGAGCGGGCGCAATTCAGGAGAAGCAGCGTGGAATACGACAGGATCGCGCCGCGGCTGATAGACTGCGCGCGCGCATGGCGAGCCAAGATCTGCCCGAAGACGACGCGCGCCTGGAACAGACGCCGACGCAAGCGCCGCCAAGGCGGCTCATCGAAGATTGGCTTCCGGTTGCCGCGGTAAGCGTCGAGAGCGAAAGAGAGCGCGCGCCGCTGTCGCCCTTCCCCGCGCCAAACCGCCTGCACGTTTGGTGGGCGAGACGCCCCTTGGTGACGGCGCGCACCGCCGTGCTCGCGTCCATGCTGCCGGCGGATGCGAACCGAGACCGATTCATGCGCTTGCTCGGTATTCATGGCGATGCCGTTGCCGTAAAGAGCGAACTCACGGAAGCGCGCCGAACGGGCGCGCGGACTCGGCGCGATCCCTACGGCTACAAGCGAGCCTTCTCGTACACCCCCGACGCCGACGACCGGCAATGGCTTGCCGATGAAATGACGAAGCTCGGCATCACCGAGCCCGTCGTCTGCGATCCCACTGCGGGGGGCGGCGCCATCCCGCTCGAAGCCATGCGACTCGGCCTGGGCAGCCTCGCCAACGATCTGAACCCGGTCGCTAGCGCGATCTTGGGCGCCACGGTTGAGGCACCGGTCAAACACGGTAACGTCCTGCTGCGAGAAACGCAGCGTGTATTCGCTCGCTTTCGAGAAGTCTGCGACGCCGAACTCAGCGAACTTTACGCGCCCGAGCCGGCGCCCGAGACAGCGCCCGAGACAGCGCCCGAGACAACGCCCGAGACGAAGGTGTTCGCCTATCTCTGGGCGCGCACGATCCGCTGCCCGCGCTGCAGCGGGATCATCCCGCTCTCGCCCGAGTGGCGACTCGCATCGAATGCGCATATTCGCGTCCGAGCCGATCGCGAGACGGGCACCTGCCACTTCGAAGTCGTCGCATCCGGAACCAAGCGCAGCGCTCCGACCGTCAACGGTGGCGTCGCCCGATGTCCCTTTCCGCGCTGCGGACACACGATCCGAGGGCCGTCCATCAAGCGCCAGGCAGAAGCGGGCGAGATGGGGGAACAACTCTACGCCGTCGCATTTCGCGTGCGAACCAACGGAGGCGCCAAGAGCCACGCCAGAGCACGCAAGCGCTGGGAAGTGCGATTCCGTGCCCCGCGTCCCGAAGACGACCGGTGCGCGCAGGTTGCAGGCGAACTCGACCGGCTCCGGGCGCGCTGGGAGCGCGACGACGTGCTGCCGAACGAGCCGATCGAGGTTGGCACAAAAACGCGAGAGCTGCACCGCTACGGCATGACGCACTGGACCGATCTCTTTGCGCCGCGACAGCTCCTGGCACATGGTGCGAGCGTTGAGTGCTTTCGCCGCCTGCTCGCCGACGACGAGGCCGCGGGGAGGGATTCGGAGCCGACCCGGATGGCGTACGTCTACCTCGCCTTCGCGCTGGACAAGGTGCGGGACTACAATAGCCGGCTGACCCGCTGGCATCGTGACCGGGGAGTCGTCGTCAATACGTTCAATAGGCATGCCTTTGCCTTCCAGTGGTCGTACGCGGAGATGGCGATGAGCGGCGCCGGTGACGGACTGGCCTGGTGTCTGGACGAAACGGAAAAATCCGTCCGAGAACTTGTGCAGCTCGTGGATGGAGCGCGTCGCTCCCCGGAAGAAACGGCCGCGGTCCGCGTCAGCTGCGAATCGGCGGATGAACTCGCGACCGTCGCGGATGCCTCGGTGGATGCCGTCGTGATGGACCCGCCATACTTCGACAACGTGATGTACGCGGAGCTCTCGGATTTTTTCTACGTTTGGTTGCGGCGCACGGCCGGCGCCGTAGCGCCGGAGCGTTTTGCGGCGCCCACCACGGATAAAGCGCGGGAGGCCGTCGCCAATCTGGCGCGCTTTTCGGGAACGCGCGGCAGCAAGATGTCCGCAGCAACGCGAGACTATGAGTCGAAGATGCGCGCCATCTTCGGGCAGTGCCGGCGCGTGTTGAAGCGAGACGGCCTGATGACGCTGATGTTCACGCATAAGGACATCGCGGCCTGGGCGGCGATGGCTAGCGCGCTGCTCGACGCCGGTTTTGTCGTGACCGCATCGTGGCCGCTACATACCGAGGCGGTTGGCGCTCTCGGTATCCAAAGCAAGCGGGCACCGCGCGGTGCGCTGATGCTGGCTTGCCGGCCACGACCCGGGACGGAGGTGGGAAGCGAGGTTGCGCCGACGCTCGCACCGCTGGCCGAACGCGTCGCGCAGCGCGTGCAAAAACGACAGGCCGAATTCGACGCGTTGGGACTCTCTGGTCTCGATCGACGTCTGGCGTGCCTGGGGCCAGCTTTAGAGGCTCTTGGTGAGAGCTGGGTGCCCGGAATTCGGGATCTTGGAGTCGGTCAAGCCCCTGAGGCGGGGGCATTGGGACGAGAAAACGCTGCGCGAAGCGCGCTGGAGATTGCGCTCGCAGAGGCGGCAATCTGACCTCGGAGCGCGTGGCAGGGGTCTTCAGCGCCGCCCTTTCTTGCTGAATTCGTATCCAGAAACTTGTCCATTCGGGCCGCCTCCCGGTAACGGAGCACATAGAAACGCATCGCTAAGTGTCGACGGGCAAGGCTGCAGCCAGCAGGGGATAGGATTCGATGGCCAAAATCACGAACATGTTCGGGGCAATCAACTCGGTACTTCGCAAGGATGCGGAGGTATTCGACTGTTCGCTGCGGGATATCAGCGCCGATCCGAATCAGCCGCGAAAGCACTTTGAGCAGGCGGAGATCGATCGACTGGCCACTTCGATCCGCGACATCGGATTGCTGCAGCCACTGGTGGTGCGGCGGGCGCAGGATCGCGAGGCCAAGACGCCCTTCATTCTGGTTGCGGGCGAGCGGCGTCTCCGCGCCATGACGCAGCTCGGATGGGAGAAGGCGCGAGTCTCGGTCTACGGCCGCACCCACGGCTTCTTGGTGGCATCCCTGGTCGAGAACACGCTGCGCTGCGATCTGAATCCCATCGAGCTCGCCAACGTGTACGAGATTCTGCGTGACCGAGGCATGGCGACGCGAGAACTCGCCGAGGTGGTGGGCAAGGATCGGACGCACGTCCAGAACATCCTGCGTCTGCTGGAGCTTCCCAGCGAGGTTCAGGATTTGGTGGTTGAGGGTAAGCTCGTCCAAGCCGCCGCCCGCGCGCTCCTGGTCCTGGCTGAGCATCCCGACCTCTTGCGCGAGGCCGCGCAGCGGGTCGTGAGCGAGACGCTGAGCGTCGCGCAGGCCAAGCACTTGGCGGAGCGAATGCTGCCAAACGCCACGCCCGCAAAAAAGCGGCAAAAGGCGCCGCCACCGCCGGAGGCCATCGAACTCGAAGGGCTTTTTGCGTCTCGCTTTGGCACCAATTGCCAAATCAAGACGGGCCGTCGGCAGATCACCATCACGCTCTCGCCCGATGCGGCGCAGAAGGCCCAGCCGGAGGCATTGGCCGGCATGCTCGAACAGGTCTGCAACGCGATCCGCGTCGCTTAGGTGCGCGCCTGCTGGCGCTCGCGATAGACAAAGACCTTCAAGTAGTCGCCCTCTTCGAACGCTACGGGATGGTCGGGCTCGGCCGGGATGCGTTCGACGAAACGCAGACGCTTTGAAAGCGTTCGGTCACAGACCTCGCGGAAAGCGTTACGCGAGACTCGCGACGTGCAGCAGCACGCGATGAGGGTACCGACCGCCGCAACATGCGCGAGCGCGCGAGTGAGCAGTCGCTCGTAGGCGCGCAGCACGCCGCGCACCTGGTCGGCCCGGCTCGTCATCTGCGGCGGATCGACGATAACCAAGTCGAACGTCTCCGACGCGTCGAGACTCGGGAGCCAATCGAATACGTCCGCGCGAATGGCGCGATGTTTGGTGGCATCGGCGACGTGATGTTCTTGGCCGAACGCGAGCGCTCGTTCCGACGCGTCGACGTGCCAAATCTCTCGAGCACCCGCCGCTTCGGCGGCGACGCCGTTCGCCGCGGTAAATGAGAAGAGATTGAGAACGCGTTTGCCGTCCAAGTCGAGAGAACGGATGTACCGACGCAGGCCGCGAAGATCGAGGTACGCGCCGGTCTTCTGGCCCTCGCGAACGTCGACGGCGAAATCGAGTTCGCCTTCGCGAAAGTTCACGACGGTTGGCGGTTTGCCGAAGAGCGTCCGCGCGCGCGGGACGTCGCCGTGCCGACGGGGTGACGGCCGCCAGACGACGGCGTCGAGTCGGAGCGCGCGGCGCACGTGCGTGGCGCAGAGCCGCCCGAAGCCGTCGGCGCCGGCCGTGTAGGTTTGTAGGACGCCGACTTTGCCGAAGACGTCGAGGACTACGCCGGGCAGTCCGTCGTTCTCGCCGTTCAGCGCGCGGAAGGCCGTGGTCTTGCGACGCAGGGCGCGGCGTTTCTTGAGCGCGGCGTCGACGGTCGCCTTGACCCAGGCGCCGTCCGGCGCCGCGTCTGTTGGCGGATCCGTTGGCGAAGCCGCGCGGCTGACGACGCGGATGCCAATGGCTCCGGAGCGCTCGTACGTGCCGTAACCCACCGTCGCGTTCGTGGCGTCGACGAGCTTCAGCCATTGTCCGTCGGAGAAGACGTCCGCCGCCGAGCTGATGTGCTTGCGGTACACCCAGGGATGCCCGGACCGCAGGGCGGCGGAGGCGGCCTTATTCAGCTGGTATCGGCGGGGCGCGCTGTGTCTCGGTAGCAGGCGCGTTCGAGTTGGCTCGCGGTCCGGAACGTCGGTCACCGACGAATAATGCGGGAAGGGCGACCGGTGATGCAACCGTGCCGAACGCAGTTGCCGTCCCTGCCTCGCCGCTGTACGCAGGAGGCAAGCCTTGCCGCGTTGCCCCCTTTCGAAGCCCCGATATGCGCGTCCAACTTCAAGCTGAGAAGATCGTCGAGACCGCGCGCATCCTTCAGGCGCGCATCGAGGACCGCTTTCCGAACTCGGGTCTATCCAAGCTCGCAACCGACCTCTGGAGCATCGCGCACGCTTCGCGCAGGCAGTCCGAGACAATCTCTCGGCCGATCTGGGGTCTGCGCGTCGCCGTGGGCGTGCTTATAGCCTTCATCTTCGCTGGCATCCTCGGCGGATTGTGGACCCTAGACTGGTCGATCGGGGACCGGCAATTGGGGCAAGTCGTCCCGATCCTCGAGACCATCGTCAACGACGCGATACTCGTCGGTGCAGCCGTCTTCTTCCTGATTACGATCGAGACGCGTGTCAAACGTCGCCGCGCCCTTCAGGCCCTGCACGAGCTGCGCTCGCTGGCGCATATCATCGACATGCACCAGCTCACCAAGGATCCGGAGCGCACGCTGGGGCTCGCTCGGCATCGGACCACGTCGCATTCCCCGAAGCGGCGCATGACCGCGTTCGAGCTCGGCCGCTACTTCGACTACTGCAGCGAGTTACTCGCACTCGTCAGCAAGATCGCGGGCGTGTACGCGCACCACTTCGAAGACGGCGTCGCCTTGGCGGCCGTAGATCAAGTCGAAGCCCTCTCGACGGGGCTCTCGCGCAAGATCTGGCAGAAGGTGATGATCCTCAACTCGACACATGCGTCGAGGCCAGTTTCGCCCGAGATATTCTGCGAGCCGGACGACGTCGGCGACGTGCTCGCGAACGCAGATGCGTTGCCACCACAGCCGCCGGCCGCGATCTAAGAGACGACGCGGATCAACGGGTGCGTCCGGTCCACCGGTCGCGGGATCTCTTTGGGCCTCCTGCTAGAGTGTCCCCGATGGGGAACGGGATTTGCGCCACGAGAGTGGGCGGCGTGGGGCGCGGGTTATGGCTAGCGCTACTGAGTCTGACGCTGGGCGTCGCGGCTTGCGGCAGCAATACGCCATCGGGAGGCGACGACGCACCAGGACCGGGAGCGCCCGGAACTGGTGCCCCGGATGCCAGCCCTTGTGCGTTCAAGACGGATCCGGGCTCCACCGCGAAATGCACCGGATGTCCCGCGACATTCAACGGACTGCCCTGCGCAACGACAACCCACTATTCGGACAACCAGATGGGGGCGTGCGAGATGGGTCAGCCGACGGCCTTCGCGGACGTACCTCCAAGCAATTGGTGGAACTTCACCTCATTCACTGCAGCCATCAATTCGCAGAACTTCAACTACGGGACGGCCAACACGACCGCCTACGGCGATCTCGGCAACTGCGGCGGCGCGTGCAACCAATGCTATCGCCTGACGCCGACCGGTGGCCACGTGGACGGCCAAGGAGCATCGCCGTCGAATACGGATCCCATGATCATCATGGTGTCGAACCTCTGCCCGGGTCCTGCCAACACGCAATGGTGCAACGCAAGCCAACCCTACGGCTATTGCAAGGACAACCCGTCCGAATGCCAGCAGCAAGAGGGGTATACCAACACCTACGGCTACTCCGCGCACTTCGACTTGGAGGATCAAGAAGGGCAGATCTCGTCCGCAACCGCAGGGCTAGGATGGGACAATCCGGAAGTGACCTTCGAAGAGGTCGACTGCTCCGGCTGGTACGACCAAGTCAACGCGAGCGCGCCTTACCAAATGGATCTTGGCGACACAGCGTCCACGTCGGGTCCAAGCTGGGTCCCCTCCGCCAACGACACCGAACCGATGACCAAGTGCGGAGCGTATGCGTCGCTCACATGCGAGGCCGGCGAGGAACAGGTCTTCGTCAAGGATGAATTCGTATCGAGCTCCTGCAGCACCAACTCGGCGAGCACGGGCGATATCTATCTCTGCAACGGCACCTCCCAAGGAGCGCTGGTCTCGGCAGCACTAACCACCTTCGACGCCATCTCCCCGCTATGTCTCCCGACCGGGACAACCCAACTCGTCATGTATCCGTGCGCGGAGAACTGGTCGGCGTGGACGGTCAAGGTGACGCCAGGCGGAACGACTATCCTCAGCAGCAGCACGGGCCAAAGCGGCACCTGCAACTTCTGAGGCTCTGAACGCCGTCGAGACCGGGCCCCTGCTATCACCCCGTTGACCGAGCGCCGTGAAAACGCGGCGTCGCTCTGGCGTTCCTCCGTCAGGCAGCGTACCAGTACGATCACAGCGGGAATGATGAGTTTCTGGGGGGACCGGCGACGATGAGCGAAAAAGCGGCTGCAGTCAGCGCTCCGCAATCGGCGATGCCGCATCGGATCAGCTTCTTCAGCCTCGCCATGATCAACGTGGCGGCGGTGTTCAGCCTTCGCAACGCGCCGGGCCAAGCAGACTACGGCTTTGCCGTCGTATTCTATCTGCTCTGCACCGCGGTCTTCTTCTTTATCCCCTCGGCGCTCGTCTCGGCTGAACTGGCCTCGGCGTATCCGCAACGCGGCGGGGTCTACCTCTGGGTGAAGAGAGCCTTCGGACCCAAGTGGGGGTTTGTTGCGATCTTCATGCAGTGGATCGAGAACGTCCCCTACTTCCCCGCCATCTTCGCCTTCACCGCAACGGCTGCCGCGTATGTCTTCCACCCCCCACTAGCTGAAAGCAAGTTCTTCGTCGTAGTGGTGATCTGGGTCGGCACCTGGGTCGGAACCTTCTTGAACTTCCGCGGAATGAAAACGTCGGCGTTTCTCAGCTCGTCCGGCGTGATCTCAGGAACCATCCTGCCAGGTCTGATCATCGTCGGCATGGCCGCGGCCTATCTCATCGACGGAAAGCCCATCGCCATCGCGGTTAGCGTCGATGCCTTCTTCCCCGACCTCGGCTCACTGAACCAACTGATGTTGCTCGCCGGCACCGTGATGGCTCTTGCCGGGATGGAGATGTCGGCGGTCCACGTCACGGAGATCGATAGCCCCCGGAAACGATACCCTCAAGCCACCTTTCTCTCCGCGGCGATCATCTTGATCTTGTCCCTGTTGACCTCGCTTGCCATCGCCATCGTCGTTCCTCAGAAGACCATCAGCTTCAGCGCTGGCGTGCTTGAGGCCTTCCGCGCCTTCTTCGACGTCTACAACGTCGATTGGGCGATTCGGATCCTCGGTGTGCTGCTCGCGTACGGCGCGTTCACGATGGCCGTCACCTGGATGATCGGCCCCTCCAAGGGGCTGCTCGAAGTGGCACGCGACGGCTACCTTCCCAAGGCGTGGCAGAAGCGAAACAAGCATAAGATCCCCACCGGCATTCTCTACGTTCAGGCGATCTTCGCGACCGTCGTGTCATTCGCCGTCTTCATCGCGCCCACGGTCAGCGCGGCGTTTTGGCTGATGAGCGCGTTGGCGATCCAGCTCTATCTCGTGATGTACCTCTTCATGTTCGCCGCGGCGATTCGCCTTCGGTACAAGGACGCCGACAAGGATCGGCCGTACAAGATCCCCGGCGGCAAGGCCGGCATGTGGGGCGTCGCCGGGCTAGCCTGGATCACGTCCCTCTTCGTGCTTGTTTTTGGGTTCATTCCGCCGCAAAGCGTTCGCGATGAGGGCGTCAGCAGCGTGGTTTCGTATGTTGCCTTTCTTCTCGTCGGCATTGTCGTCTTCGTGACGATCCCGCTGATTTTCTATCACCTGAGCAAGAGTCACCCGCAGTGGAAGACCTCCAAAGTCCCCATCGAGCTGCGGACGGAAGCGGACGACGAAGACGAGTAGACGTCAGCGACACATCCGCGCTCGCGGAGTTTGCGTCATGGATCCGACACCGCTTCCAGCCATCGCTTTCCCTTGAGGAAAATCAGGTCGGAGTAGCCAATTCGGTAAGCTGGCAAGTTGCTTGGGTGTGCCAGCGATGACTACGGCGGCGCGATGCATAACGACATCTCTCCACGCCGGGGCAACGAGGCTTGGTCGTTTGGTCCCGACCTCGCCAAACATACCGAGGGGCGGTACGTAGCGCTCGACCTCATCGTGCCGGAGTACATCG
>PVBE011152238.1_pt1 | contig 10889 bp, 10 predicted proteins | sample 1631181 | NCBI WGS metagenome assembly PVBE01 (sample SAMN08397723, study PRJNA350692) | Marine metagenome, whole genome shotgun sequencing project. | isolation source: water | place: Pacific Ocean | collected 2012-04 | reverse complement strand
GCCTTCCGCGAGATCTACAACGAGCAGTGGCTAGTCGCACGACACGGGTACAGCTCGCCGGCCCAGGTACGGCGGGAACTCACCGGGAGCGTCGCGGCCTGAACAACAACAGCATGTGTCCGAGAAACCGGGTGCGGTACACCCGGAAGACGACCTCGCCCTCCAGCGCGCGGCGGCCCGATTGCGCAGCGCGATCAGCGGAAGCTACGAGACGTCGGCCGGCACGGTCACCCTCGGCTGCTCCGCGGGAACCGCCTCGTGGGAACCCGGGCAGAACGCCGAAGCGGTGCTCTCGGCCGCAGATCTGGCGATGTTCGCGGACAAGGCGAGGCGGTCGACGCGCGCCGTTTGATTCGGGCACCAGCCTCCCCGACGGGTCCCGGGCCCGCCTGAGTTAGACTCGCGCCGTGCGCGCAACCCAACGACCTGCCCTCCTCCTCCTGCCGTTCCTGCTCGCCACGCTGACGGCTTGTCCGCCGGTGCGCGACAACATCACCGATGGGGAGGGCGGCAGCTTCAACGAGCCTGCCTTCTTCGTGTGGCGCGTCTCCAACTACGGACAGCAGCCGCTCTGGGCCATGGTCTACATCCCCCGGGACGACGAGCACGACTGCAACGGCATGCTCGGCTACGACTGGAGCGACGCCGATCAGGACTACGCCCGGCTGCAGTTGAGCCTCGCGCGGGACGGCGAGTGGGAAGGCGACTTCCTCAACTCGTACAACGGTTGCGGAGACTGGTACGACCCCGATCGTCGCTGCTTCGACGGCTTCCACTACGACGAGGGCGGCCCCTACACCGTCTACGGCGCGGACTCGGCGCTGACCATCGCCAAGTATACCGACTCCGAGGTCCGAGGCACCATCGAGGATGGTGAGAACGGCCGCCTCGGCTTCCGCGCGGAGAACTGCGGCGAGATGCCCTACTACGGGTACGTCGGCGACGCCGACCCCGAGCCTGAGCCGGCGCGCACGCGCCGTGATGCCACCCAGCCCGCCGGCTGGGGCCTCCGCTTCCGATAGGTCCGACCATGCGTTCCCTGCTCCTCCTGCTCGTCCTGCTCCTGTCCGGATGCACCGGATCCACCGGCACCCTCGGCGTCGACGACGACGATTCCGTGGCGAACGACGATGACGCGGCCGACGACGACGACGCCTCGACCGACGACGACGACGCTTCAGACGACGACGACGCAACCCCGCCCAAGACCCTGGAGGAGGGCTTCCTCATCTGGGATGGCGAGAGCGAGTACGGTGGCCCCAACGGCGGTCCGGCGATCGGGTGGGGCGTGCTCCCCCGGGGGTCGCTCAACTCCTGCGACGCGTGGTTCTCCAACGGCTTCGAGAACACCGACGACAACTACATCGGGCTCTACTTCAGCCGCGGCCAGGCCGTGGAGTGGGAGGGCGACTACATCGAGTACTACGCGGACTGCCGCCCCGAACAGCCCGATTCCCGCTGCTTCAGCGCCTGGGGTCCGAGCGACGACGGCGGCTTCTGGGAGACCCAGCCGACCGACACCTTCACCATCACCGCGTGGGGCGACGTCATCTACGGCGTGCTGAACGTCCGCGAGGAGGAGCTGGGCGTCGCGATCAACAACTGCGGTGAGTCCGACTTCGACGATTACGACGGCGACTCCGGCGCCCCCGAAGAGGCGCCCACCGAGGAGAGCAAGCCCGCTTCAGGGTGGGGCCTCCGCTTCCGATAACGGACTCCATACGCGCCTGGCTCGTCCTCTTCGCCCTCGCCCTGTCCGGGTGCACCTGGAGCGGTGGCCCCGTCTTCGACGACGACGACGCGGTGTTCACGGACGACGATGACGTCGCCGACGACGACGATGTCGCGGACGACGACGACGTGGCCGACGACGACGACGTGGCCGACGACGACGACGCCACCCCGCCCAAGTCGCTGGAGCCCGTCTTCATCGTCTGGGACCCGGTCAGCGACTCCGCCGTGGGCACCCCGGCCCTCGCCTTCGGCGTGCTCCCGCGCGACACGGTGATGACCTGCGAGTCGTTCCTCGCCAACGGACCCCAGGACCCCGACACGAACTACATCGGGGTTCAGTTCAGCCACGGCTCGGCGGTCGGACGGGAAGGCGGCTACGTCGACTTCGCGGACAAGGCCTGCGTGCCCGGCGAGCCGGACGCCCAGTGCTTCAGCGCCTGGGGCCTGACCTCCAAGGCCGACCTCTGGCAGTCCACCCCGGACGACAGCTTCACCGTCACCGCGTGGGGCGACACCATCCTCGGCTTCGCCGACATTCGCGGCGAGGAGCTGGAGTTCGCGATCAGCAACTGCGGCGAATACGACTTCGACGCCGAGTAGCTACTCCGCCGTCGAGGACGTGGTCCGCATCAAGCCCTCGGTCAGCTCCCAGCCTCGCTCCCGGGCCAGCCCCAGCGGGTACTGCCGCCACGTCAGCGTCGCCGTGACCTCGGGCGCAGCGCAGTCAGCGGCGAACCGATGCTCGCTCGTCCACTCGCCGTCGGGGCCGAGGCGGTTGTCGCTGGCGACGTCCACGGCCGCGAAGTGGGGAACCATGCGGGACCCGTCGGAACCGACGAGCACCCGCGCGAAGCCGAACCCCGGCGCACCCGCGACCGCGGCGGCGGGCGCCCCATCGTCGGGCAGGGCAGCCGCTTCTCCCAGGTAGGCGAGGTCGCCCGCGGGGAGCGCCGCGTCGAACGTGACCGTGTCGCCATCGACCGCGGTGATGGTGGAGAAGCCGGCCGGCTCGTCCACGGGCATGCCCTTGCCGGCGGCGTCGAACGTGCCGTCCCCGAAGGGTCCCCAACCGGGGTAGTCGTGGAGGCCGGCGGTCCGCCGCACGACCCGCACCACCTGGCCAACCTCCGCGCCCGGCCACACCGTCCAGTCGCCCCCGGAGTCCTGCGTCGCGAGCGCCCCGCCGAAGTCGGGGATGGCGTGGCCCCCCGTGGGCGCCAGGAGGGCGTCGTCGCAGCGGGCTTCGACCTGGAGCAGGAGGTGGCGCATGGGCTCACCGGTGGGCACGAAGTGGCCGCGGTTGCCGTTCCGCACCGCCACCTGGGCGACCACCTCGTCGTCTTCGACGGCGGCGTCGATGGTGACGAGCGCGACCAGCCCCAGCAGCCCCGCGTCGGCGTCGCGGGGGCCGACGAAGCTGTGCCCGTGGACCTCGTCGCGAGGCCAGCCCGCTGCGAGCCCGGGGGTGACGTCGAACTTCTGCAGGTCGGCGCCGTTGGTCACGTCCGGATCCAGTGGCATGTGGCAGTCCTGGCAGGTGCTCCCGCCCGCCCCGAGGGGCCCGGTAGACCACTCCTCGTAGGTGGTGTGCACGGGCAAGCGGCCGGACGGCCACCGGGTCGTGTCGATGGACTCCCCCGGCAGCAGCACGGCCTGCTCCTGCTGGTGGCACCCGCTGCAGAAGACCGCTTCCTCGAAGAAGGTTCGCTGCACGGCGCCCATGATCGGGGAGAGCACGTCGTCCCAGGGGCCGAACATGATGGGTTGGAACTCGCCCATACCGGGGGAACCGGCCTCGGACGGTCGAACGATGCGCAAGCGGCCGGCGGCCCCGGGCTCGGCCTCTTCGTCGATCCCCTCCACGTGGTGGCAGACGTCGCAGTGCACGCCCTTGTCGTAGGCGAGCCCGGTGGCTTCGAGCAGGCTTCGTCCGCCCAGTTGTCCGTCGATCCCGGGTGCGTGGCAGTCGGCGCAGCCGCCGAATTCGGTGGCGACGGCGTCGCACGGATCGGCGCCCCCGCAGCCTTCGTTCAGCGCCGGCAGCACACCAGACCCGAGGTAGCACCGCTCGGCCGCCGCGCCGGTGCCGGGCCCCAGCCCCTCGGCCCAGATCCCGCCCGCATCGGCACACGCTCCAGCGTCGGTGATCGCGTCCGCGGTGCCGGCGTAGAGGTCGTGAACCGCGGGGTTGCTGGCGGCGGACCGGTGCGGGGACGCGTCCCAGTCCTCGGTCATCGTGCGATGGCAGTGGTTGCAGAACTCGGTCGAGCCGATCTCGGGCGGGTTGCCGGGCGGGCGGAAGACGTACTCAGGGTTATCCGAGTCATCGAACGACGTCAGCTCGATCGGAACGGGATCGGCGGGCGGCGGGTGGCTCAGGAAGGCACCTCCGAGTCGCGCGTCGGGGGCGCTGGCGATGACGATCCACTCCGCGTCGACGCCGAAGTCGAAGTTGACCGTCGCCTGACCCGACGCGTCCGTAAGCCAACGCTCCGAATCGCCGCCCTGGCCCACCGTGACGTCGGCCACGGGCTCACCATCGAGGGTCACCGCGACGGTCACCGGTTCGACCCCGAGGGTGGCGTCGTCGTCGTCCGGAGCGTCCGTCGCGTCGTCGTCGTCCGGGGCGTCCGTCGCGTCGTCGTCGTCGTCGGGGCAGCCCGCGAGGGCGAGTCCCAACAGCAGCCCAACCAGCAGTCTCCTCATCGTCGAATCTCCCCGGGGAGCAGGGCCGCGAGCACGACCACGGGCACAAACGTCAGCAACGCGGGGCCGGCCCATCCGCCCAGTTGCAGCTCACCCACGAGGGTCCACTGCAGCCAGTACACGACCACCGCGCTGAACAGCGCCAGGGACATGGACGCCGCGCCGGCGGCGAGGGCCCACGGGCGTTGCTTGCGCCAGCCCCAGGCGAACGCGATGCCGAGGGGTGAGGCGACGAGGAAGTCGACGTAGCCGGTGATCCAGATCGTCTGCCACTGGGTGTCGGTCATGCCCGCGCCGAAGATCGCGCGAGCGGACTCGGTGCCGGTGATGGCGGCGACGAGGTTGAACACGACGTGGCCGGCCTGCCAGAGGCCGTAGTACGCGACCAGGAGGTCGAAGGGGCGGCGCGGCTCGTTCACCGCGCCACTGTGGCATCCCTACTCGTGGAGCGAAATGCGGAGGATCTCCTCGGCGAGGTTGTCGACGACGTAGAGGTTTCCGTCCTCGTCGAACTCGATGCCGTTGATGGAGAACTCCTCGAGCTCCAGGTCGAGGTAGTCGAGCATCTTGCCGTCCATGTCGAAGGCGACGATCCAGCCCCGGCGGGCGTCGGTGACCCAGATCTTTCCGTCGTGCAGGGCCAGGCCCGAGGGCTTGCTCATGGCGAGGCCGTCCGTGCCGGCGACCTGGTCCACCTCAATCAGGGTCGACAGCTGCGCGTCCCGCACCTCGTACTGGAGCGTGCCGTCGTAGTTCGGCTGGGTGAAGTCGCCGGTGCTGCCGGTGCTCGTGTCGAGCACGCAGATGCGGAGGTTGCCGGTGTCGGCGACGTACAGCATGCCGGTGTCGTGGTCGTACTCCATGTGCGACGGCACGCCCTCGCGACGGTCGACCTCACCCTCCACGTAGCGGGCGGTCTCACCGTCGCTGTGGTCGGCCCCACCGAGTCCGTGGTCCTCGTTGAAGTCGTACATCGTCAAGGACGAGTGGTAGCCGTCGAAGACCCAGAAGCTGGACCCGCCGGCCCACGCGATACCCATGCCCAGCGGGCTGTTGTGGAGCATGTCGAGGTGACCGTGGTGGCCACCGTCGAACTCATCCAGGTCCCCAGTCCACCACGTCGGCCCCATGAAGTCGTCGGGGGTGGCGCTGCCCTGGGTCGGCTCGTCGGTGTCGTGAATGGTCGCGAAGGTGCCCGCGTACTGCCCCTCCTCGATGAAGGCGAGCGCCGACGGGCGGGCCAGGAAGTGAATGCCTCCCTGGTTGTCGTCGTAGTTGAGGACCTCCTGGTCGCTCGTGCCGGCGTCCAGCAGCACGCTCACGCCCTCGGTCCCCTGGTTCGTGACCCACAGCTCTTCGGGCCGCGTCGGGTGGAACTGCAGGTCCGTCGGCTCATCGAGCCCGTCGCCGGAGTCGGCGATCACCTCGAGGCGAACGTTGTCGATCGAGTGGCTGCCGTCGCCCAGCAAGTCGATGCCGGAGGCATCGTCGTCATCGCCAGAGCCCGGAGGCGGACAGGCGGCGAGGGTGAGGGCGAAGGTCGAGACGAGGATCAATCGATGGTGCACGGGCTGGACTCCTGCGAGCGTTGACGACTAACGCGTACGGCCGTTACGAAATGGCGGGCGAATGGGATCTATCAAACAGACGCACAATCCGCCAGGGCGTGTGTTTACCGATTGAACCAGCGAATCAAGGATCGGGTCGCCGCGGCGAAGTGGTGACCGATCTCGGCATCTGGGTAGGGCGTTCCCACCGGGCACGCGGCGCGCGCCAGGCACGCCGAGGCGCAGCCCCCAGGCCGCATCCGCTCGTCGAAGCAGACGCGAACCGCGAGCCCCTTGGGACCGCCGACCGCCCCGACAGGGCAGGCCGCGATGCAGGGTTTCGTATCGCAACGTTCGCAAGGGTGTTCGGACGGCGGCTCCTGTTGCTCCGGAAGCTCCGCGTCCACCGCGATCAAGCCGCGAAACGCATGCCATAGACCATGTCCGGGGTGGATGTTGAGGCCGATCGGACTGACGTGCCCCCACCCCGCGACGCGCCCCAGTTCCCGCATTGGGAGGATGCCGTCGCCCGGCCACAACACCTGGCTGGCGGCCGGAACCGTCGCGCAGAACTCGTGCAGCGCCGCGGCCGCGTGGCGGTCGACAGGATCCGGCTGACCGTCGTCGAAGAAGCCCCGCTCGCGGATGCTCGCCCACATGCGAGGGCCGGCTGAACCGACCAACACGAGCGAGGGATACGGGGTGTCGATGGACTCGACAGCATCGGCGCGAAGCACCGAAAAGAGACCCAGTCCCCGGCCCGCGAGGAGCGCGCGTCCGGCGTCGATCAACCCTCGAACGCCATCACGACGGCGAGCAGCTCCCGGCCGACCTTGTCGAACAGCCGCTCACCGCAGCCGTTGAGCAGCATCATCTGCTCCCGGTTGTGCGGCTTGTGGGTGGCGATCTCGCGCAGCAGGCGGTTGCTCCCCATCGCGTACGCGGGCACGTCTTCCCCGCGGGCGAGCACCGCGCGAACCTCGCGCAGCTTCTCGAAGAGCGCGCGATCGGTGCGGTCGAGCACGTCGCCGGCCCCCGACGCCATGCCCTTGCGGATCCGCTCGGCCTGCATGCGCTTGCGCCGGAGCGGACCCACCTCCGGAAACACCATCTCGAAGTCCGCTTCCTGCTGACGCATCACCCGGGCGCCCAGCTCGGACAGGTTCAGCACCCTCCACCGGCGGTCGTAGCCGCGGACCTTGCGGCTGACCTCCGTCTCCACGAAGCAGCCCGCGCGCACGAGGGCGCGGAGCAGGTCCAGCACTTCGTCCTGGGTCAGGTTGCCGAGGATCCCGAACGTGCTGAGCTTCTCGAACCCCAGCAGCTTGATGTTCTTGGCCGAGCTCCCGGTCAGCACCTTGGAGACCGTCGCGGAGCTGTGGCCGTTGCCCATCCGGGCGACGCACGCCAACGCCTTGCGGGCCATCGTCTCGGCCTGCCCGGTCAGCCGCTGGGGCACGACGGCGGCACCACCGCCGCGCAGGCAGGCGTCGCAGGTGCCGCAGGTCTCCCAGTCGGGGTCCTCGCCGAAGTAGGTGAGGATCGCGCGCCGGCGGCAGCACTCGTCCTCCGCGTAGGCGACCATCGTGTCGAGCTTGTCCAGCTCGTGACGGCGCCGCTTCCGCAACGGCCGGAAGTCCAGATCGAACTCCTGCCCCTTGCGCAGCATGCGGGCCCCGCTGCAGCGGTCGGCGTGCTCCATCCGCACCAGGCCGAGCTGCTCGAGCCGCCGCATCGCCGCCGCCACCCGCTCGCGGGGGACGTCCAGCTCGTGGGCCAGGGTCGGCATGTGCAGCGGCATCTGGGCCGCGAGTCCCTCCCCGCCGGCGAACAGCCCCTTCTGGGTGGTGGCGCCGAGCGAGTCGAAGAACTCATCGGTGCCCCGGGGGGGCGGCGCTCCGTAGCGGTCCAGCTCGATCGGGTGGCCCCCGACTTTGCGCAGCTGCTTCAGCAGCGTCCACAGATCGCGCGGGAGCCCATCGCGGTGCGGCTGATTCGACAGATCGACGGGCGGGAAGGTCACGTGCGCGAGCCCTTCGCGCACCGGGAGGCGGCGAAGCCAGCCCTCGCGTTCGAGCACGACCATCGCCGCGCTCACCATGCGGTCGGTGGCGCCGTTGCCGATCTCATCGGCGAGCGCCTTGTGCGAGAGGAACACGGTCCCGCCGCCATCTTCTTCGAGCGCCTGCCAGGTCCCGAGCACCACCCACTCGGGCGGGTGGGAGTTGTCGATGAAGAACTCCTGGAGGCCCCGATCGCCGATCTTGTAGATCAGCGAGATCTCCGACGGACGCTGGTCGCGGCCGGCGCGGCCGATCTCCTGGTAGTACGCCTCCACCGTGCGAGGCAGGTCGAAGTGCACGACGCCGCGGATGTTCTCCTTGTCGATGCCCATGCCGAAGGCGTTGGTCGCCACGACCACGGGCACCCGGCCGCTCATGAAGGAGTCCTGGATGCGCGTGCGCTCGCCCGCCTCCAGACCCGCGTGGTACCCGGCGACCGTCTCGCCCCGGCCCCGCAGCACCTGGCAGATCTTCTCCACGTTGCGGCGGGTGGCGCAGTACACGAGCGCGGGCCGCTGGACCCGGGCCAGCTCGTCCAGCACCAGCTCCTCCTTGTGGGCGCGCGAGCGGGCCAGGAGCACCCCCAACTTGAGGTTGGGTCGATCGAAGCCGGTGACGAAGATGCCGGGCTCTTCCAGCCCGAGGGTCGTCAGGATGTCGTCGCGCACCTGCTGCGTGGCAGTCGCGGTGCAGGCGACCGTGGGCGGCTTGCCGAGGTCCTCCCGTACCTGACCCAACCGCAGGTAGTCGGGCCGGAAGTCGTGCCCCCACTGGGACAGGCAGTGCGCCTCGTCGACGACGAACAGCGTGACGTTGGCGGCCCCGAGCTTGCGCGCGAACCCTCCCCCGCGGAACCGCTCGGGGGCGACGTACAGGAGCTGCACCTCGCCGTTGACGACGGCCTGGAGGCGTTCCTCCCGCTCGTTCGGCGGAATGCTGGAGTTGATGAACGTGGTCGCGATGCCGAGGTTGGTCATCGCGTCGACCTGGTCCTTCATCAGCGCGATCAGGGGCGAGACCACCACCGCGACCCCACCCCGGTACAAGGCCGGGAGCTGGAAGCAGAGGGACTTGCCCGCGCCCGTGGGCATGACGACCAGGGAGTCGCGCCCGTCCGCGACGTGGCGGATGACCGGCTCCTGGCCGGGGCGGAACTCGGAGTGGCCAAAGGTGTCGCGGAGGAGCTCTTTCAGGCGCGCGTCATCGACCGTCGAGGACGGTGGATCGACGGGAGCATCAGCGGCGACTTCGGCGAGGGACATGAGGTGTGCGTTCAGCATGGCAACCGTATCTGCCAGCAAGCCCCGCGCCAACCTCGGATCTGCAAGACGTCGTCCGATCGACCCGATTGTCGGGTGTCCGTGAGTGTCCGGGCTCACGGACACTCACGGACGACAGTCGCGGCTTACGGCTCGACCAGGTCGATCTGGTTGTCCGCCGCCTCGAACAACGCCTTGATCTTCCCGCCGAACTGCACGGCGATCGCGATGCAGACGACCGCGATGGCGACGAGGATGATCACGTACTCGGTCATGCCCTGGCCACGCTCGTCGTGGTGAAGGCGGCTCAGCAAGGTGGTGAGGTCAGACATGGGGCTCTCCTGATGGGGGGCGGCTGCATTGCCGCTACCCCTTCAGGCTGGCGCCCGCGTGTTGCCTGATCGTCCCCGCCGGATATCCGTTTCGTCTCGATCGTTGCGGTTCGAAATGCCCTCGCAATAGGTGCGACGAACTAGTTTCTGAATGATCCCGGGATCGTGCAGGAGTTTGCCTGGATTTGACTTGGCGGCCCCCGCCGTCGGGCGTAGCGTGATCTCACAAGGTCGCTAAAAACTGCGTACTTTCGCGCAGTTACGCGTTCGTGTTTGTCTGGGGAGGCATGCCATGGCCGCTGCACTCGAGTCGGGAATCTGGAGCCCCTGGGGCGAAGTCGATGAGAAGCCGATGCCCCGGATGGTGGATTGGCCCAACCTCGGAGAGTCTTCGCCTGCAATTGTCATGTGCCCGACGTGCGGACACCACGTGACCATGTTCGTGGACTGCTCCAGCGGCTCGCAGCACTACGTGGACGACTGCCCCCTCTGCTGCCGCGCCATCGAACTGGACATCCGCGTCAACGAGTACCTCGTCGCGTCGGTCCAGGCCCTGCGACCGTACTGATCGTCGGCTAGCATCCCGTCCCTCGAAGGGGACGGTCCATGTCCGAAAAGCTGTTCATCGGTCGGCGCCTCGCTGACGACTCCGATCTCCTCCACAAGCCCGACCGCTTGACCACCCACGGTGTGGTCATCGGCATGACCGGCTCTGGCAAGACCGGGCTGAGCGTCACGCTGGTCGAAGAGCTGGCGCTGCAAGGGGTCCCCGTCATCGCGCTGGACCCCAAGGGCGACCTCGCCAACCTGGGCCTGCTGTTCCCGGCACTGTCTCAGGCTGAGTTCGAGCCGTGGGTCGACGAGGGTGAAGCTCGGCGGGAGGGCCTCACGCGCGCGGAGCTCGCCCAGCAGAAGGCGGACCTGTGGCGCAGCGGCCTGGGCAAGTGGGGGATCGACGGCGCCCGCATCGCGCAGCTTCGCGACTCGGTCGACCTCCGCATCTACACCCCCGGCAGCACGGTGGGCCGACCCCTGGACGTGCTGTCCGCGCTCGCCTCGCCCGGCGCCGCGGCGCTCGCCGATGCCGACATCCGCACCGATCTGGTCGCCGGTACGACCCAGGCTCTCCTCGGCCTCGTGGGCGTGAACGCGGACCCGATCCGCTCGCCCGAACACCTCGTAATCGCGCGCATCATCGATAAGGTCTGGGCCAGCGGCGGGAGCCTGGATTTGGAGCTGCTGATCCTC
>PVBE010821143.1_pt1 | contig 10891 bp, 11 predicted proteins | sample 1631181 | NCBI WGS metagenome assembly PVBE01 (sample SAMN08397723, study PRJNA350692) | Marine metagenome, whole genome shotgun sequencing project. | isolation source: water | place: Pacific Ocean | collected 2012-04 | reverse complement strand
CAAACAAAGCAACCAAACAATTCCTGCTAACCGAAATTCCAGGTGAATTGAAACCCTCTTGGGATGCATTACAGAACATCAGTGACAAGTGTTTTTACTGAGCCAAATGGGTATTTATGGGTTGATTGGCATTATGGTCATGGAATGATTTCCAAGAAAGGTGCAAATTTAATTTGCAAACTTTCAAAATATTTAGCTTTAAATGCTCAAATAAATGCAGCAAATGTTGGTTATCACAGTATGAGAAATTATAAAAACATTAATTGTGTAATTATTAATGCAAATGAAATTAGACATGAGATGAGAAATAGAAATGATAAACTCGAAGTTTTAATGAGAAGACTTTCTTTTAATCAAAATATTGAAAACTTAATAGTTACGAGAGGTAATGAAGGAGCAATTTTATATAACAAAAAAAATAAAAAAACTAATTATTGTGACGCATATGCTAAAGTTGCTGTTGATAAAATTGGTGCCGGAGATGCAATGCTTTCAATTGTTGCTTTATGTTTGAAATGCGGATTTGATAGAGATCTAGCATTAATAATCGCTTCATTAGCTGCCGCCCAGTCTGCTAAAACTATCGGTAACAAAGAGTCAATAAATAAAACTCAAATTTTAAAAGCTTTAGAAAATATTTTGAAATAAAATTATTATGAGTAAAATATTGATAACAGGTGGAGCTGGTTATGTTGGTGCAGCTTTAACTCCGCACCTTTTAAAGAAGGGTCATAAGATTACGATAATTGATTTAATGATATATGGTAAAGATGTTTTAAAAAAACATCCAAATTTAAAAATAATTAAAGGTGATATAAGAGACAGGGGTTTGCTTGAAAAAGCATTAATAAACCAAGAGATCGTTATACATTTGGCGTGTATATCAAATGATCCAAGTTTTGAACTTAATCCTAAACTAGGAAGATCAATAAATTTGGACGCGTTTACTCCATTAGTAGAAATTGCAAAAAAAAATTTTGTTGAACGATTTATTTATGCATCTACATCCTCAGTTTATGGGGTAAAGAAAGAGAAAGATGTTGATGAAAGCATGTCTTTGGAACCATTAACGGATTATTCAAGATATAAAGCTTATTGTGAGTTTATTCTTAAAAAATATACTTCCGAGAATTTTACACCAATAATAATTAGACCTGCTACAGTTTGCGGTTACTCTCCAAGACAAAGGTTAGACGTAGTAGTTAATATTTTAACTAATTTAGCTTATCACAATAGAGCAATCACTATTTTTGGTGGGAGACAATTAAGACCAAATATTCATATTGAAGATATGGCGAGAGCTTATGAAATTTTAATTGAAGCTCCAAAATCTAAAGTCTCAGGTGAAATATTTAATGCAGGTTATGAGAATTATTCAGTTCTAGAATTAGCCAATACGGTGAAAAAAACTATAGGAGATGATGTAAGTTTAAAGTCTTCTCCTACAGATGATAATCGTTCTTACCATATTTCATCAAAAAAAATAAAAAAAGTTCTAGGTTTTGAGCCTGTTAATACAATTTCAGATGCCGTAAATGACCTTAAATTAGCATTTATAAAAGGTTTATTACCAAATTCACTAACTGATGAAAAATATTTTAACATAAAAATGATGCAATCACTCAATCTAAAATAAAAAAATATAACTACTAATATGGATTATAAAAAACTAACAAATAAAGCTAGAAAACTTAGGCAAGATACTTTTCTTGCATTTATCAAAAAAGGAGAAGCTCATTTAGGAGGTAGTTTTTCTATGATTGAAACACTTTTAACTCTTTATGAAGTTGTAATGAAAAAAGATGATAAATTTATTCTTAGTAAAGCTCATGCCTCTTTTCCATTATGCTTGTTGCTTGAAGAAAAAGGATTAAAGCCTCAATTAACCACACATTTAGAAATAGATAAAAAAAATGGAATACATTGCACCACTGGTAGCTTGGGGCACGGACTTCCTATTGCGACGGGAATGGCATTTGCTAGAAAGCAACAAAAAATTCCTGGTAAAGTTTATGTGATGATTAGCGATGGAGAGTGTCAAGAGGGAACTACTTGGGAGTCTCTGTTAATTGGTTCCAAGCATAAATTAGACAATCTTGTGGTTTTGGTGGATTACAATAAAATTCAAGCGTTATCTAAATTAAAAGATGTTTTACCGCTTGAAGATTTATCTGCTAAATTTAAAGTATTTAATTGGGACTGCATTAAAGTGAAAGATGGACATTCTTTTAAATCCTTGATCCCATCATTTAAAAGGAAAAATAAGAAAGGAAAACCGTTAGCAATTATTATAAATACAATAAAGGCCAAAGGCATTAAAGAGTTCGAGAATGATCCAGTATGGCATGCGAGAAAACTTCAGGGAAAAGAGATAGAAATAGGAAAAAAGAGACTAGGTATTATATGAGAAGACGTTTTGGAAAAGTCATTAACGAATTAGCAAAAAAGGACGATAAGATCGTATTGATTGTTGGAGATATTGGTTATGGTGTTTTTGATGCTTTCAGAAAAGAGAATCCTAGGAAGTTTTTTAATTTAGGTATTTGTGAGCAGAGCATGATAAGTTTTGCCTCAGGTATGGCTCTAGAAGGTTTAAAACCCTGGGTTTATACGATCACACCTTTTCTTATTGAAAGACCTTTTGAGCAAATTAAGCTGGATATCGATCAACAAAATGTGAATGTAAATCTCATAGGTTTTGCAGACTACCCAACTCTTGGTCCAAGTCATGCAGAACTTGATGGTGAAAGACTTATGAAACTCTTTAAAAATATAAAGCCTTTTTTTCCTAAAAACAGTGATGAAACTGAATCAGCTATTTACCAAAGCTATAAAAAGAATGGTCCAACTTTTATAAGCCTTAAAAGCGATACTACAATTGGTAAAAATTGGTAAACTTTATTTATCAAAACATAATGAAATCGGTAATATTAGTTGAAAGCAAAAAACCATTGGTAGTGGCAGAAATAGATTTGCCAGCAAAGTTAGATTTTGGTCAGGTTCTGGTAAAAGTTTGTTACAGCGGCATATGTGGTGCACAAATAAATGAAATTGATGCAGTAAAGGGGCCTGATAAGTTTTTACCTCACTTTTTAGGACATGAAGGATCTGGAATTGTTGAAAAAATTGGAGAAGGAGTAACAACAGTAAAAACCGGTGATCATGTTGTTCTTCATTGGAGAAAAAGCACAGGTATAGAAAGCGTTACTCCAAAATATTTATGGAATGGAAAACAAGTAAATGCTGGATGGGTAACAACCTTTAATGAAAAGGCTATTGTTTCTGAAAACAGACTAACAGTAATACCTAAAAATTTTGATATGCGCACAGCACCACTATTAGGTTGTGCTGTAACAACGGCTTTTGGTGTTGTAAATAATGATGCTCAAATTAAGATCGGTCAATCGGTTTTAATTTTTGGTGTTGGCGGGGTGGGACTCAATATTGCACAAGCAGCTTCTATGGTTTCCGCTTATCCTATTATTGGAGTAGATCTTTACCAGCATAAAATAAATATGGGTAAAAAATTTGGATTAACTCATGGCATAACTACAAATTCCAAAAATTTAAATAATGAGATTCATGATATCGTTGGTAATAAAGGCGCGGATATAACTATTGACACAACTGGTAACGCAAAAGTTATTGAACAAGCTTATGAATTGACTGCTCCCGACGGCAAAACTATTTTGGTGGGCGTTCCAAATAATAAAATCTCGATATATTCTTTACCCCTGCATTTTAAGAAAATATTGACAGGTTCACACGGAGGAAATTCTATTCCTGATATTGATATTCCTCGTTATATTCGCCTCATAAATCAAAGGAAAATGACTTTAGAAAATTTAATAACTCATGAATTTAAATTAACAGATATCAATAAGGCAATAGATTTATTGCGAAGCGGAACAGCAGGACGTATTATTGTAAAAATGAATTAAAAGGAATTATGGGTAAACTAGCAAATTACGTAACGACGTTACATCAATCAACAAGCAGATCTTATATTGATCGAATGGTAGATGACAAAGTAAATTGTATGCTTAAAGCCAAAGAATATGCGTTTGATTACTGGGATGGCAACCGTCGTTATGGTTATGGGGGCTATAAGTATATGTCAGGTCGATGGAAACCAGTCGCAGAATTACTTATAAAAAATTATAACTTAACCAATAACTCAAGTGTATTAGATGTGGGTTGCGGCAAAGCTTTTTTACTTTATGAAATGAAATTATTACTACCTAACTTAAAAATTTCAGGGTTTGATATTTCAAAGCATGGTTTGAATGATTCAAAAGAAGAAATTAAAAAAAATTTGTTTATTCATAGAGCGCAAGATGTTTACCCATTTAGGGATAAACAATTTGATCTGGTTATATCTTTAGGATGTTTACATAATTTAAGAATTTTTGATCTCAAAATCGCATTAAGAGAAATAGAACGGGTGGGTAAACAAGGTTATGTTATGTTGGAAAGTTATAGAAATGAAAAAGAATTATTTAACCTCCAGTGTTGGGCTTTAACCTGCGAATCTTTTTTTGACAAAGATGAGTGGATCTGGATTTATGATCAATTTGGTTATAAGGGCGATTACGAATTTATTTATTTTGAGTAAAAAATTATAGTTGAACAAATATGCTAAAATTTAGAAAAGAAAGTTCAAAAGTATTATATGCAAATCAAGGTATAATAACGCTTAATAAAAAAAATCTAAACTTTTTATTAAAACTTTCTAAAAAAAATAAAGACAAAGTGATACGTTTATGTACACACAAGAATAAAAAAGATGTTGTGCACGAGATGATAATAATTCATCCAAAAAAATATAAGTGTGGGATACACATGCATTCCAGAAATACTGAAGCAATGACTATTATTAAAGGAAGAGCAGATGTTGTTATTTTTAACAAAAATAGAAAAGTTAAAAAAATTATAAAAATGGGTGATATGAGTTCTAATAGAGTTTTTTACTACAAAATTCCAAAAAAAGTTTTTCATACCTTAATTATAAAATCGCCTTATTTGATTTTTTACGAAGTTAGCAAAGGTCCATTTACAAAGAAAAAGAATTTTTATCCCAAATGGGTAAATCAGCTGGAGATTAAATGAATAATATAATAAAAAAAAATACTAAAATATGGAATAATATTTTTGAGAAAAAAAAATTTGCTCCCTGCTTTCCCACTTCAAATATACAAGTTTTTGTCAAGTATCATCTTCCAAAAAAAAACAAAAGTAGTTTTAAAATATTAGATGTTGGTTTTGGAAATGGAGTAAATTTAAAGTACCTTAAAGATCTTGGTTTTAGTGTATATGGAATTGATTCGACAAAGTGGGCCGTAAATTTACAAAGAAAATATTTTAATAAGCACGAATATAAAAAAAGAATCAAATTAAACTCCTTTGAAAAAATTCAATTCAAGGATAACTTTTTTGACGCTGTGATAGCTGATGGAGTGCTTTATTACGCTAACATTTATCAATTAAAAAATGGAATAAATGAAATTTATAGAGTTTTAAAGCGTAAATCCCAAGCGAGAATTTACATTAAGACCAAGAGTGATGCGATATATAAAAAATCTAAAACAAAGAAAGCATCCTTACTTATAAAAAAGAACGGATGGGAAAGAGGTCTAACCTTATCTTTTTTATCAGAGAAACAGGTTAAACTTTTTTTTAATAAATTTAAAAAGATAAAAATGGGAATTGACGAATTTAATTACATTGATCATAAAGAGAAACACTCTTTTTGGGTAATAACAGCAACAAAATAAAATGTTAAAATATCTTCCACAAAAAAAAGTAAGATTTCCTTGGTTCAAACCTGCAAGTCATGATCAATTTTATGCACGCGGGATTATGCAAATCATTAATGAAAAAAGAATGACAGTGGGAAAAGAATGCTACCAATTAGAAGATAAATTAAAAAAAATTCTAAAAGTAAAGCATGTAATCTTAACTACTAGTGGCACTAGTGCTTTAGCTATGGCTACAATAGCCATGGACGTTAATCATAAAACTAAAGTTTTATGTACCGACATGACTTGGATTGCAACGGTTAATACAGCGAAAATTATGGGAGCAGAAATAATTTTGATCGATACAGAAAAAAGATCTCAAAGAGTATCTTTTGCAGCAATAAACAAATATATAAAAAAGTACAAACCAGACCTGGTGTATCTTGTTCATTTGAATGGAGAGCCAACTTATAATGAAGAATTTAATAAGTTAAAAAAAATTTATGGTTTTTCTGTTATTGAAGATGCGGCTCAATCATTCCCTGTTAAGACGAAGGATAATAAATTTTGTGGAACGCAATATGAAGTAGGATGTTTTTCTTTAAGTATATCAAAATTAGTTAATATGGTTTACGGAGGATTCTGTGTAACAAACTCGGATAAATTAGCTTCAAAATTAGTTTCAATTAGAAATAATGGAGTTAAAGGAATACCAGAGTTCGCTGATATGGAGATAGCAAGTAGTCAAGGACTAAATTTAAAACCTAGCAACATACATGCTAAATTAGGATTAATTAATTTACATAATATTAATAAAAAAATTAATGCAGTTTCAAATATATATAAAACTTATATCAAAAACTTGAAAAATAGATTTATAACAATTTTACGTACAGAAGATAAAAATGCTCTGCCAATTTATATTTTAGCTATACCACAAAGCAGAAAAAAATTTATTAAATTTTGCTCAAAAAATGGGATTGGATTACACTATAATATTAGAACTTTACACGAAACAAAGCTTTTTAAAAATAATGGAAATTTTATTAACTCAACCAGACAATCCAAAAATATTGTTAGATTACCGTCAGGACCGGGTTATTCATTAAATGATATAAAAAAAATAATTAAAATTTTAAATAAATATAAAGGTGAAAAAGCTAAAAAGCTAAATGTTGGTATTATTGGAGGTGGACATATTTCTCAAATATTATATATTCCTGCAATTTTAAAAAATAAATTTTGTAAATTAGTTAGCATATCGGACGAAAGAGAATCGATTAGAAATTATTTAGAAAAAAAATATAATAATGTTGAAATTATTGACAACCACAAAGACATAATTAAAAATAATGAAATTGAAGTAGTTTTCGTTATTATGCCAATGAAAACGCAATCTAAAATATCTTATGACTGTCTAAGATATAAAAAAAATGTTTTTTCCGAAAAACCAATGGCATTCTCTTTATCACAAGCTAAAAAATTGAATTCTTTAAAAAGAAAATTAAAGTTAAATTATTCAATTGGATTTGTAAAACGATTCGATCCTATTGTTAATTTTGCAAAAAAATATATTAAAAATGTAATGAGTAACAAAAAACATGGGAATTTAAAAAAAATTACATTTTATAACTATACCTTTAAAAATTCTTTAAAAAGACCAAAACACAAAAAACCAAAAGAGAGCAGAAAACAAAGACTTGAAGAATGGTCAACTAAATCAAAATATTTAAAAAACCCCAATACAATAGATTGGATCTATAATAATATAAGTCACGATATTAATTTAATTAACTATTTCTTTGATATTTCTAAAGTAAAAATAAAAAATACTATAATAAATAGTAATAATATTTTTTTGGGATTAAAATATTTATCTACCCCAGTTTATCTGGAGGCAAATAAAGCTTTCCATAAAGCTTGGCGTGAAGGAGCTGATTTTGTTTTTGGCAAGGGTGTTATAAATCTAAGTGTACCGTTTGTATTTAATAAAAAAAATTCAATTTTTACCTATAAAGCAGAAAATAAAAATGAAATTGTAAATCTTTGCAAAGGACAGAAGTTCAAAAATGTTCACAAAGAACAGATCAATCATTTTATTAAAAATGTTTATTTTAATAAAAAATATTTCGAAAATTCTACTGATATTATCGAGAAGGAAATCCAATTTATAGAAAAGTTTTTAATCCATGATAAAAACTCAGCAAATAGACACACCAATAACAAAATATAAGTTTAAAAATATTATTAAACTTTTAAAAAAGTAAAATGATGAAGAATTTTTATAAGCGAAATACATGCAGATTATGTAATAGCAGGGATATGAAGGTTGTGTTGCCTTTAAACAAAAGTCCACTGTGTGATGCCTACGTAAAAAGGAGGAAAAAACAACAATTTTATGATTTAAATCTTTGCTTTTGTAAAAAATGTAAATTTGTTCAGATTGATACTGTGGTAAATCCTGAAATAATTTATCGTGATTATATTTATGTAACAGCAAGTTCTTCGGGTTTAGAAAAGCATTTTAAAAAATATGCAAATGATGTTTGTAAATTTCTTAAGTTTAAAAATTCAAAATTGATTGTGGATATAGGAGGTAATGATGGAATTCTTTTAAATTATTTTAAAAAGAGGAAACATAATACTATTAATATTGAACCATCTTTTATAGCAGCAAGAAAGTCAGAAAAAAAAGGAATAAAAACTTTAAACGAATTTTTTGATCAAGAAATTGCAAACAAAATTTTTCAAAATTATGGATCTGTAGATTTAATAACAGTCAATAATTTATTTGCAAACGTAGATGATCTAAACGATTTTACTAAATGTCTAAATTCATTACTTTCTAAAGATGGCGTTCTAGTTATTGAGTCGTCATACCTGTTAGATATGATAAAAAATATGGTTTTTGATTTTATCTATCATGAGCATTTATCGTATTTTTCTATTATTCCCCTTACATTATTTTTTAAGAAATTTGGAATGAGACTTATAAAGGTTGAAAAAGTAAACACTAAAGGCGGATCTTTGCGTTATTATTGGACGAGAGAAGATTCAAAATGGAAAGAACATAACAGCGTTTCTAAATTTAAAAAATTAGAAAAAAAATTTAATATTTCTAAAAGCATCTTTGATTCTTTTAATAAAAAAATTGAACTAAATAAGAAAAATATAACTAATTATTTGTCGAGGTATAAAAAATCTAAAATAGTAGCTTACGGAGCTTCAGCGACGTCAACAACCTTAATTTCTCACTTTAAACTTTTTAATTTTATTGATTATCTTGTGGACGATAATCCAGGAAAAATAAATACTTTTAGCCCTGGGTATCACATACCAGTTTATAATTCTAAAAAAATAGCTACTGACAAACCAGATGTTATCATTATTCTAGCCTGGAGATACAAAAAAGAAATTCTAAAAAAATTAAAAAAAAATTATTACAAAAATAAAAATATAGCGGTCCCTTTACCTAAATTTAATATTTGATTTGCCAATTAGAATGAAATTGATTGCAAAAACAACTGGTTTTATATCAAAACAAATTACTGATATTAAAAAATATGGTTTAGTAGAATTATTACGAAAGTTTCATATTCTTGGGGGAATATTAATTGATATTCCATTAATTATTTTTGCTATAGTTCCATGCGTCATAATACGTTTAATAAGTCCCTGGATCATCATAAGAATAGAAAGATTTCCCTGTGAAAATTTTGGCGATTTTATAGAATTGCCATCATATTACCATTTTAAAAAAAAATTTAAAATAAATTTACCAAAAAAAAATATCTAGATCTTGTATATATTTACCATCGACATAAAATTTATAATAAGCAATTAGCAAAGATGTGGAAAAGAAAATTCAATTTTCTTCCCAGTTATTTATTGGATCCAATCAGAAAAGTTAACAAACTAATACCTGGGTGGAAAACTCATTCGATCGAGGTATTGACAATTAGAAGTTCACGGGATGTTGATAATATAATTGAAAAATATCAACCATTAGAATTTACAAAAGAAGAAGAAGTATATGGAAAAAAAATGCTGGAAAAAATTGGAATAAAAAATGGAGACAAATTTGTTTGTTTAGTTGTTAGGGACGGTGGGTATCAGCAAAAAAAAATACCCTCACGTTATAGAGATTGGTCTTATCACAATTATAGAAATCAGGATATTAACAATTATATGTTGGCTGCAGAAGAACTTGCTAAAAGAGGTTATTATGTTTTTAGAATGGGAGTAAATGTTGAAAAAAAGTTTATATCAAATAATCCCAAAATAATTGATTATGCCAATTCAAACTTTCGAAGTAGTTTTATGGACGTTTATCTTGGAACAAAGTGTTTTTTTTGTATTTCAACAGGTACTGGTTTTGATTACTTAGCTTATTTTTCTAGAAGGCCTATTGCTTATTCAGGCCATACTCCAATTGGACATTTTCATACTTATACCAAAAAAAATATGCATTTGCCCCAACACCATATTCTTAAAAAAGAAAAAAGAAAGTTATCACTTTCCGAAATTTTTGCGAATGGATTAGGTTTTGCTCTCCACAGTAAAGATTATGAAGAAAAGGGAGTCGAGGTAGTTCAGAATACTCCAGAGGAGATAAAAGATTTAGTGCTGGAGATGCTCGAATATTTAGAATTTAACAAAAAACTTGATCCTATTGATGAAGAATTACAAAAATCTTTTAGAAAATTATATGTTATTAATCTTAAACGCTTCCACCGGGTAGGTGAAGATCACATAATACATAGTGAAATTTTATCTCGTATGAGCTCAAAATTTCTTAGAGAAAACAAATATTGGTTACAGTAACTATTTAGTTATAAATTACAAAAAAAATAATAAAATGGTTGTTCATGACTGATAAAGATACTTCGTCTAGACGGTTTAAGGGTGATTATTTATATGTTAAGCCTAAAAGTTTACCAAGGGAATTAATACAAAAAATTTTCTTGAAACTATTACAAATACTTTTTCCAAAAAAATTTTTATTTTATAGAAATAAAATTAGAACTTTCATGAATAAATTTAGAAATTATTTATTTTTTATTTCAAAAAATATTTATTTGAGTTTTATTTTTTTTCTCTTTTTTACCTTACTTATTTTACTTATTCATTCAATAGATACGTTTCTTATATTT
>PVBE010158779.1_pt1 | contig 10891 bp, 12 predicted proteins | sample 1631181 | NCBI WGS metagenome assembly PVBE01 (sample SAMN08397723, study PRJNA350692) | Marine metagenome, whole genome shotgun sequencing project. | isolation source: water | place: Pacific Ocean | collected 2012-04 | reverse complement strand
GCTTCTCAGGAATTACCGCTAAAGAAAGAACTTCGAGAAAACACTAAAGAACTAAGCGAAAAAGAATCCCGAGCCGAAATGCTTGGAAAAATTCTATCAGATTAAAATGGCAATCACACAAGCACTAGCACAGAAATATGCAGATTTAATCGACGATGGATGCCTCCCTCAAGAAATTGAAAACTTCGGCTCCAGAAATGACGTCTTCTACACAGGTGCGCATGCACTGAGAGTCCCAAGAAAAATCACACCAGAAACTATAGCCGCACTTTTTAAGGGAGACGAAATAGGTAGAATATTCTACGAGGAAGGAGTAAGCGTCCCAGAAACACACGGCATCTACTGCCCAAACGGAACACCGTTTCAAGTTCTAGGAAGACTAAACATCGTAACCTTAGATGAATTAACACACGCTCAAAAAGCCGAAGCAATTAGACAATACACAATAGAGCGGACTTCCGCAGAAGACTGCGGTTTTACCTTTACCGATTCAAGTCCAGAAAGAAACTATGGATTCGATCCAGAAAGAAACATAGGATTCCTTTTCGACTTCGACGATTGTGAGGTAGCAGCATAATGGTATTTCAAAGAGCACTAACAGTAGAAGAAATTTGTAACAAACTCAGACCTGTCTTCGGCGACAAAGTAGACCAGATGTATTTCCAGTATACCGTAGCAGACGGCCGAGAGGAACGAGAAGAAATCGAACACATTCTAAACGCACTATACCAAAAACATCTAAATCAATTACTAGACAAAGGAGTTTTACTAGAACCCCCAAGAAAAGGAGTAATTGACGGAGATTACAAACTCGCAACAATCAGCTACGCAAACAGAAAAATGTTCGACTTCAACCTAAGAGAAAAGGACTGGCCACGACATATGTGCGTCACAGGAATGTCCGGTTCAGGTAAAACAACTTTCGCCTTCAAAATAGTCGAAGCACTAAACACGAAAAACAAACCATACCTAATCTTCGATTGGAAGAAATCATTCAGACCACTTTCAGCAGAAGACAATTCAATCATGACGTTCACAGTAGGAGACGACAAGGTATCAAATCTATTCAAGACAAACATCAACCAACCTCCAAAGGGCGTAGCCCCAAAAGAATGGATCAACGTTTTGTCAGACTTACTAACAGAAAGTTTCTCCGCATCGTTCGGTGTCCATAAAGTAATCCTAGAAACACTCGATCAAGCCTTCAAAGAATGGGGAATCTACAACGGCTCAGAAAACTACCCAACATGGAACCATATCAAATGGAGACTAGAAGAAAAAATCGATAAAGTTGGTGGACGAGAAGCAGGTTGGTTAGAATCCGCGATAAGAATTGCAACAGTTATGACGTTCGGTGAATTTGGTAAAACTGTAAACTACAAAGGCGACAACAGCGTATCAGTCGAAGAGCTATTAGACAAGAAAGTAGTCATGGAACTGAACTCACTCGGCGGAGTAGAAAAGAAATTCTTCTGTGAATTCGTCCTAACATACATCTACAAGATGAAGAAAGCAAGACAAAATTACGCAAGCAACGGTTTCGATCACGCAATCATCGTCGACGAGGCGCATAATATTTTCCTAAAGAAACCAACAAACTTTACGAACGAATCCACAACCGACATGATTTACCGAGAAATGCGAGAGTACGGAACATCCCTTGTCTGTCTAGACCAGCACATCTCAAAAATCTCCGACACAGTTAAAGGTAACTCCGCGTGCCACATCGCATTCCAGCAACAGCTACCCCAAGACATTTTCGACATCAGCGAAATCATGAGCCTAAGAGAAAACAAGCACTACTTCTCAGCACTACAGGTAGGAACAGCCATCGTAAAGCTCGCAGAGCGATACACATCACCTTTCCTAATCGAAGTCCCATATGTCGAAACACGAAAAAAGGACATAACAGACGAAGATATCAAATCAAGAATGCAAGCAATGATGATGAACCAAGATTACGCAAAAGAAATAGACCCAGAATTCAATAAAGCAATCGAAAAACCAGAACCATTAGTGACAAAACCAGTCGAAACAAAAGTAATAAATACTAGCCAAGAGATAGTAGAAACTAAGCCAGTTGAAAGTCCAGCTATCGAGTCCAAACCAAAGAGCAATCTTACGGAAGTCCAGCAAACACTACACGATTTTATCGTCGACCATCTCAAAGCTGGAACAGATTTGAAAGACATTGAAAATACTTTAGAAAAGAGCAAAACTCAAGGAAACTACACCTCCTCAGATATTATGGCAGCAGTTAACAGGGCATTTGAGAACCAACTAGTAGTAACATTTAAAAAGGATAATGTCACTACAAAGGGAGTACAAACAGGATTAAATCCTGATGAGCAAGTCTTCATGGAATTCTTGCAAAAAAACCCTAAGCACACCTTAAGCACAACTGAGGTATACCGAAAAATTGGTCTCTCAGCAAGAAAGGGAACGAACGCCAAAAAAGGCTTAGAGCAAAAAGGACTAATCAAAGTTGAAGAACAAAAATACAACAAGGGTTGGAAGAAATTAATACGACTATCCAACTAATCACATTCACTTATTACCCCTTTTATCCAAACTACTATTACAACTATTCGACATTATGCCGAATATACAACATACAATAAACAAACACACGGATAAAAAACAGAAAAACCTCACGAAAAACCAAAATTTTCGCGGAATAGGTTTTAGATGAAAATTAATTCTTAGAGACATCTCTGCCTCACCCCCAAGAAATCAACCGGAATACCTTGCAAGAAGGTCTTCCATTCCATCAACAGCCGTAAAACGTAAAGGAGTCTTACAATGCCTAATCAAACAAACGCCATATTAATCAGCATAGAATTAATCCGCACGAAAAGGGCAATCCGGCAGATTCTCGATCTTGTAAGGTCTGGCATCTATAAGAGAGAGGCAATCGGCGATTTCATAAGAATCACCTTCGTCCGACACGATGACGCCGTAGCCATTCAAGACCTCATCAACGAAATGGTAGACGAACTCACACCCGATTTGGTAATGTTAGCAATAGCATAACCCGCAGATGGATACTCCAGCAAGCTCTCACCCGCTGGAGTATTAATGCACTACATCTACTCGTGTAGATGTACCGGTCCAAAGTCCGGAGCATTAACAATAAAATCGTAAATTCATAATAAGGAGTAAATTATGGACACGCAAGCAAGAAGCTCAGCAACCCAAGGTCTCACGGATGAGAATAGGGAACTATACGGACGTATCCCAGTGGATATACAACACATTCCCCATAACTCTTTCGAACTTCCCAACACCGAAGAAACTCTGTTTGGCGAGACCGAGACCGTCCAGAGAGAAGTCCCAAAGTGGATAAATTTCCTCGGAGCGCCAGAAGAGACTAAGTCGGTACATAGAACCACGGAAAGGCTCACCGAGGAAAAAGAGGCTCATCTTTTTCTGTGGTACAATTACACCAAATACCGGCTCGGCAAACTGACAGAAAGACAAGCCGAACGCCCCTCGACAGAACAAGCCAACAATATAATCCTGTGGTATCAGCGCGCAAAGACAGCCCAAGCAGACATCGTTAACGCCAACCTGGGACTGGTCATCGCAATGGCAAAACGCACCAAGATACCGCACATAGACTTCCTCGAACTCATTTCGGAAGGCAACATGATCCTACTGCGAGCAATCGAGAAATTCGACATCTCCAGAGGCTTTAGGTTCTCAACTTACGCCTGCCGCGCAATTCTGAAAGGATATAATCGCATAGCTACAAAAAGCAAAAAATACAGACAACAATTTCGCACAGACTATGATCCGGAACTGGAGCCAAATGACAACGCCACAAAAAGACACGATGAACAAAAGATGATGATGATCGAAAAATTAAACGAAATACTTACCTCCAAAAAAGCAGGTCTCACAGACTCAGAAAGATGCGTAATAACTCAACGATTCGCATTGGATTCCAGTGATCTCCGCAAAAAGAAAACACTCGAAGTAGTCGCCATTAATCTCGGGATTTCAAAAGAACGCGTCAGAAAAATCCAAAAAGCAGCCATAAAAAAGCTAAAAAGACAGCTCAAGATATACAGAAGCAAAGAGCTTTAGCCACTCCCGCTCCACTGCAGATGGGTACCCTCGCAAGACCAATGCTGGGGTATTAATGCACTACATCCATATGTTTAGATGTACCGGTCCAAAGTCCGGATTCGCCTCAACCTCGATATGGAGATCGAAAATTGTTTCACCACGCATGCCTCACAGAAGAAGAAGCAAGGGCTTACCACAAACAAGGAATCCTTCCCATAATAGCCCTTGCATTAATAGGCTGCAGCAAGTGCGAACAGCTATGCGAAAGAATTCTAAAAGAACCACCCTAACCCCAGCAACCTCTTGAAAGTAGAGGTCAACACCGCCGCAAGACGTAAGACGTTCAACTAAGACGCTGGGAAAGCAACTGACGAATTTTTTAACCCCGAGACGGAGCTCAACCATGAGTAATGCAAGACAGAACAAAACACCGCAAGACGCACTAAAGGCCGAGACAGATCCTTACAACCAAGGCTTTCTCGTAGCCAAATGGGGCGGAACCCTTGAGGACAACCCCCATAAGAAAGATCCGGACTCAGAATCTTGTAAAAGGTTTATCCGCGGATTCCATCAAGGAAAGCCCAACTAGCCGCACCAACCTAAACAGAGAGTCCCGGGCACAAATCCTAGTCTAACCCCGCTCCCGTCAAGTGCCCGGGCTCTCTAGTATTAACGACTCCCAAATATCTCTTCTTACGAGAAGGCATACTTGTAAGCCGTTTCACTAACCCAAAGCTCAACCAGAGGAAGAACCATGTTTAATATGACAGAAGAAGCAAAACACAAGTTCAAAGTAGCATTCTTCGTATTACTCTCATTCGCCGCCATGTGCTAACGAAAGGAAAATGTCATGATCGCAAAGCCAGAAAACAGAGACAATGTAGTAATCGGAGTAATCATCACGCCCGCAGAACTCCTCGACCCAAGCGGAACACTAGACGACGAATATCCAGAAGTCGCAGGTGGACAATGCCCAAGAAAAACATTCGACATCGACTGCCAAAACTGCGATGACGGATGCATACACGAGGACTAACCCACAAAAGGCAGCACGACTTAGATGGACAGGGAGGTTTTCTCTCCTTTCCCTTCCTGATCATGAACCCTAAGTCGTATGGTGGTCCGCACCCAGAGATCTTGCATCTCTCTGCGGATGGATACACTCCAATATGGTTTACCTGGCCATATCGCGGACCACCAGCTGTCCATTATAAAAGGATACATTCAACCTTACCGGAAGTGGGTCGGTGGTGAAAATCTAGGACTCCCCTCACCTAGACCGGTCTCCCGCCTAGCCACCGGCCCTACTTCTTAACCATACCCACGAAAGGAGCCATGATGAAAAAGCTGCTCAAAGACATCCTTTGTCTAATAACCGTTGTCGTCGCCGTACACCCCTTCGTCATCGGCATTCTAAACAAAATGGGAACCTTGTCAACGGGAATAAGAAAGTGCTTGCCCTGGCTTCCATGGAGCCACCAGGAATACTTCATCCCAGTCGGAAGCGTAATCATACTCATTCTGTTCATCATCGGCATCAAAACAAAACCCACAGAACGAAAGGATACACCATGTGGAAGACAATAATCATCTGTTTTATTATAGCAATCGTATGCCTCTGGACAATCATAGGAAGAAAATTCGGCAAAAGACTATCAAGGGGCCCAGAAATTGAGGAACCTTAACCACCGCGCTCCACTGCAGATGGGTACCCCAGTAGACTCTTATTGGGGTATTAATGCACTACATCCAAACATATGGATGTACCGGTCCAAAGTCCGGAAAGTTAACTTAACCAGCACTAGATAAACGCGGTGCACAGACAGCCGTAAAGAAAGGAGCCGTAAGACGTAACGCCAAAACTAAGAGGCAAGGACGAGGAGAGTCTCTGGTCACTAAATAACGACGCTGGGTAAGTATCGTTACACGGATGACAAACAGGCAAGGAAGCCATAACTCCATTTGCACTTGGGTGCAGGAGACAAAAAGATGAACGCTCACAGCTCAACAATTAGAATCGCTCTGTTAGTCGTACTCGTATCCGTAACGCTGATGACGGCAAGCGGATGTGCACTCAGTCTCGGTAAGGGTGTCTACAAAACCGAAATCGGACTTGAAAACCTCAAGATCCAGCCATCCATCGGCAACATAGACCACCAAAGCGAAAAGGGCTCCATCTTCAGATCGCGCGGTCTCGGAGAATGTGGCAAAACCATCAATTCACTCGGCGCTGCCGTCAAATAAGGAGAAACCCATGAAAACAAAACATATATATTATATTATTGGGCTACTCTTTGTAGCAAGCGCCACAACAAGCCAGCTTGCAGACACCATCGTAATATTCGCCGGACTGAAGATAGTCGCCACCGCGTTCTTCATAGCGACACTCTTTCAGACCTCCGAAACATTCGGCGTGATAGGCGGATTCATCAGAGGCATCATCGCCGCAGCACGAGCCTTCTGGTTCTACTTTTGCTTCGGTCTCGGAGCCTCTATCTCCGGCACGATCCTCCTTGGAAAAACAAAAGGAGACCCTCTCGCCACCGCGTTCCAAAACCTAGTTACGGACAGCATCACATCCGTGACTTACCTGCTTGAACCGTTCAAGATGGAAGACGGCAACTACTTCACAAACTACTCCAAGGTATTCGGTAGTGAGTGGAACAAGCCGCTCCTGGCAATCCTGATAGTCGTCACATTAGTCGGATCCATATATATGGGATATCAGAATCGCCACCAGACCATTAACGCAAAACAAATGGCTAGATAAAATCAGCCACAGAACGCCGTACCGCAAAACAGCTCGGGCGCTGCTGCAAGTCGAGGACCCCTGTCCGGAATCTTAAATGGCTCCGGGCAGGACCTCGGCTACCTATTCGTTAAACCCCAAAATAGTATTGGAGATGATCGTGAAGCATCAGAAAAAATACCAGCGAAAAATGAAATGGCAAAGAAACCAGGGACGAGGCACCGGCATGAACGTAGCAAAAACTGTCGGCTGTCGGCAAATCGCAGGAACAAGCGGGGGAAGAAGAATCGAGAAAGTGTTGGGCATATTAAAGGATTTGAGAAAAGAAAGATTAACCAAAGAGAAAGCCAAGATGGCATAATACACAAGCCCAAAAAGAAACAAGGGCGCGTCGCCAACCACCGTCGCCACACTGCAGATGGGTATCCCGGAGATTCACACTAGGATATTAATACACTACGTCTACTCGTGTAGATGTACCGGTCCAAAGTCCGGAGAAACCGCAACCCCGCAACCCCAATGAAAGGAGACTCTATGGGAAACGGGGAGGGACAAGACAAGACGTAAGACGTAAGACGCGAGGGACAAACCGGACCTGGCACATCGGTGTCACGGCCCAAAACGTATTGAAAAAAAGACGCACAAAAGGAAACCTGATCATGACGAAATTCGCAACAACAGTATCCACTATCGTAATCACTCTCATCGCACTCAACGCGATTACAAACACAGCACACGCCGCACCCACAATCCCCTCCGGAAACACGGGCGGAGGAGTCGGAAGCAGCACGCAGAGCAACGCCTTTACAATGCCGTACCAGGCGTCAAGTAGCGCGGAAATCAACGGCATCGGCTACGGACTCCGGGCAAGCGTCACGGACTACGAAGCGCGCATCGACGGCCACTGGCACTACGCCAAAGACGGCACGAAAGAATGGTGGCATATAATCGAAGAAGACAAGCGCACAATCGTCAACTTCTCGGGCGGAATTAACGATGGCGAAATCGGCACCGACCAGAACGCCGTCTTCCTCGACATAGACCTCGAAGCCAACCAGAGGATTGACGGGTACGAGTTCGACTGGACCGCAAGATTCCTCCTCACCGGCGACAAAGAAGTCGATTCGAATTTCCCGGGCTACATCAACCTGACCGGCGGCGGCGGCATCCTTGGCGCCGAGTACCACATAGGCGCAGACGTAGACTACCGAAGCTGGTGGAGCTACAACGAAGAAACAGGCGAATGGGAAGAGCACAAAACCAGAGACATCTACTTCGACATCTTCGGAGACTTCAAAGAGTCGGAAGGCGCGGGTCTCAATATCAAAGTAGATACCTTCGCCCTAAACAGCAACGGCGTCAACTACGACGGCATCAAGTTCTCCGGACACTTTTTCGCAATGCTGCCCGAAGAAACAGACGAACCGGTCGACGACGATCCAATCATTATAATCGGCGACATCGAGAAACCCAGCCCAGTATACGTCACCGAAGCCGTACCCGAGCCGGCCACGATGTCGCTCCTGACACTCGGCACCCTGACCATTCTCGGCCGCCGCCGCCGCAAATCGTAACGTCGCCCGAAGCCTACAGGCAGCGGACAACACGGAAGTTGTCTACATCAAATAGACGACCATCGACACAGGGAGCCCAGTCACAAGTTCACGAGGGCGACTCGGGCTCCCTGTTAACCCTAAAAAAGAAGGAAACCGTCACAATGTTAAAGATTACACTCGTAAGCTCGAACAGACGCATAGTGGTAAAAATCCCTGAAGGCCAAAGAGAATTCACAATCGGACGAGGCGAAAACAACGACTTCACAATTCCCGAAATCCCTGCAATATCCGGCACACACTGCAAAATCTTCATTGAAGATGATGTTGTGTATGCCATGGACAAGGACAGCCGAATTGGAACGTTCCACAACGGCCAGCAAATGGTACCGGGCCACAAAACCCCCGTTAAGCACGGATCCAAGATCAAGCTCGGAAAAAGGTCAGCAAACTTCGAAATCTGCATCGAAACATAACCAGCAACTAGTCCCATCCGAACCCGCAGTCGACGTACCGAACGGAATGACCAGCCCTGATCTTGTTTTGAGAACGATTCTCTACTCAAGTAAACAGGGCTGGTCATCTCCCTTAATTAAAACCCCAAATAAAAGGATAGTACAATAATGACAACCAAAGAAGACGAGAGTACAGTGATGATAATTGGCAATGACATAACCCCAGAAGATATGAAGGGAGGCCTAATTGTAACCGATGACGAAACTCAGAGAAAATGGAAACTCATAATAGAAGTCATAAACAAAAGCACCGGAAGGTTCATCGCCTCCGGACACAGGGATCAATGTGCACCCCTCGTCGAAATCATCGAGCAGATACAGGAAGAGCACACGGTCGATATATCAGTAAAATGGTCTCAAACTGTGGCTCAGAACGAACACATGAAAAAAATAGGTGATCGTCCAGATCCAGAATGGGTACCCTGGCACCAAACAGTTGGATACACACTCTGCCTTGCAATCGCAGAATTGCACGCGCAACTCGGCGACATAAAGATCGTCGAAGAAGCACTCGCCGAAGCGAGAAAACGCGAAAGAACGGTCCACGACGAATACCTTGATGAGCCGTTCGAGGTATCAGAAGATCGAATCATGGCAATCGCTCATGCTGTCACAAGCTAGTCGACAGAAATCCGTCAAAACTGGACCCCAGTGTTCCTTGTGGGAACAGAACGGAGCCCAGTATTTTTTAGTCCCCACAACCTATATACTCCAACATATATATTCAACCACACACTTCCAAACCTCATTTTTTATTTCATAAATTTTTTATTTCATAAAACCTATATACTACAATATACTATATTCAACCACACACTTACATAACGACCGTGGAGGCGGCGAAGACGCCATGTATCCGAGAGCCAAAGGCTCTCCAAATGGGCAGCCGCCCACAATTATATGAGAACTGAAGGTTCTCTAATTCACAACAAACTTTATATAATATCCATACCAGAAGTTAACATGGGTGATAAATACGTCGCATGGCTAACAAATCTTTCTAGAGATGACATAAAACTCGCAGGCGGCAAAGGCGCAAACCTCGGCGAAATGTTCAACGCAAAATTCCCAGTCCCCCCAGCATTCGTCGTCACAACAGACGCATTCTACCTCCTCCTCAAAGAAGCAAAACTCGAACAACAAATCAAAGACCTCCTAAACAAAATCGACGTTGACAACGCAGACGACCTCACAGAAAAAGCAAAAGAAATCCGAGAACTCGTAACCAACGCCGAAATGCCACAAAAACTCGAAGCAGAAATTCTCGAAGCATACGACAATTTCAACGTAGATCTAGACGGACTAAAAAGCTCGCCAGGCGCACTAGCAATCCTAAAATCCGCACGAGAACCAATCTTCGTATCCGTAAGAAGCTCAGCAACAGCAGAAGACCTCGGCGACGCATCTTTCGCGGGCCAACAATCATCATTCATAAACGTCAAAGGAAATCCAGAACTAATACAAAAAGTCAAAGAATGTTTCGCCTCAATTTTCACAGCCCGTTCAATCTACTACCGAAAGAAAAAAGGATTCGAAGGTTTAGTCGGAATCGCAGCAATAGTCCAAAAAATGATAAACTCAGACAAGTCTGGCGTAATATTCTCACAAAACCCTGTAAAAAACAACGATGAAGTATTAATCGAGGCAGTCTTCGGACAAGGTGAAGGAATCGTGTCAGGAAAAATAAAACCAGATCAACACACACTAACAAGAGAACTAGAGCCAATCGAAGAAAAAATCGCAGACAAAAAACTAGCAATCGTCCGAACAGCAGGTGGCCAAACAAAAACAATCCAACTAACCCCAGAAAAATCAACACAACGAGTCCTAAAAACTTACGAACTAAAACAACTAGCAGATTTCGCAATCAAACTAGAAGAACACTACGAAAAACCACAAGACATCGAATTCGCGATCGAGAACGAAGACATCTACATTCTACAAACACGACCAATCACAACTCTGAAGAAAAAATCTGAATCAGATGAAAAAGAAGCTGATCT
>PVBE012870448.1_pt1 | contig 10892 bp, 12 predicted proteins | sample 1631181 | NCBI WGS metagenome assembly PVBE01 (sample SAMN08397723, study PRJNA350692) | Marine metagenome, whole genome shotgun sequencing project. | isolation source: water | place: Pacific Ocean | collected 2012-04 | reverse complement strand
CGAAGCTGAATATTCCGCTGCCGCCGGGTGCCGACGACACCGCGTTTCTCTCCGCCTGGGGCGAGGTGGAAGTTTGTCTCTCCGCAAACCCGCCCGAGCTGCTGATGTTGAACTGCGGCGCGGATTCTCTGGCGGGCGATCCCATCACACATCTTGCGTACAGCGAGAATGCCCACGGTCATGCCGCGACTCGGCTGCGGGAACTGGCCGATAAGTACTGCGAGGGCAGGGTGCTCGGGATGGGTGGTGGCGGCTATGATCGCGACAATCTCGCCCGCGCCTGGACGCGTTCCGTGGAAGGGTTCATCGATTCAACTTCCCCATTGGCGTAACGGAGTTACAATGCGCCCCCCTCGAACGACAGAGTTCGAAAGACGCATCGGATGCTGACAATGTTTACCGACGATTATCAGATTCAGGGATTTGACGATGAACTCTTCGACGCGCTTCAGGGCGAGGCGCGTCGCCAGGAAGATCATGTCGAACTCATTGCATCGGAGAATTACGCGAGCCCCAGAGTGCTGGCGGCTCAGGGTTCCGTTCTTACCAACAAGTACGCGGAGGGCTATCCAGGCCGGCGTTACTACGGCGGTTGCGAATTCGTCGATGTCGCGGAGTCGCTGGCCATCGACCGAGCCAAGGAACTCTTCGGCGCCGCTTATGCGAACGTTCAGCCGCACTCCGGTTCTCAGGCGAACGCGGCCGCGTATTTGGCGATGATGGATCCCGGCGATACCCTGCTCGGGATGAGTCTGCCGCACGGCGGCCATCTCACGCACGGCGCTAAGGTGAACTTCTCCGGTAAGTTATTCAACGTCGCGCAATACGGAATCGACGAGAGCAGCGGCGAGATCGATTACGACGCAGTAGATGCGCTCGCCCGCGAACATCAGCCTAAAGTGATCGTCGCTGGTTTTTCCGCCTACTCCCGCATCGTGGACTGGCAGCGATTTCGCGAGGTTGCCGACGACGTTGGCGCGTATCTCATGGTAGACATGGCGCACGTGGCGGGACTGATCGCTGCTGGTCTCTACCCCAATCCCGTACCGATTGCGGACGTCACGACAACGACGACACACAAGACATTGCGGGGGCCGCGCGGCGGATTGATACTTGCGCGGGAGAACCCGGATCTGACTAAGAGATTGAACTCGCTGGTGTTCCCCGGCACCCAGGGCGGACCGCTCATGCACGTTATTGCAGCCAAGGCCGTCGCGCTTACGGAAGCACTGGGACCCGACTTCAAGGATTATCAGAGGCAGGTGCTCGACAACGCACGCCTCATGGCGCAAACACTCATCGATCGCGGCTATAAGATCGTCTCCGGGGGGACGGACAATCACCTCATGCTCGTCGACCTGATCAAGCAGGACATTACCGGGCAGGACGCGGAGGACGCACTGAGCCGCGCCAATATAACGGTCAATAAGAATGCGGTCCCGAACGACCCGCGGCCGCCACGCGTCACGAGCGGGTTACGAATTGGCACGCCCGCGATTACGACACGCGGCTTCGGCGGCGCTGAGACTGAGCAACTGACCGGCTGGATCGCGGATGTCTTAGATGCGCTCGTCGATCCGACCGGCATCGATTCCGTTATCGACCGGGTTCGAGGCGACGTACTCGATCTGTGCGGGCGTTATCCGGTTTACGCTTAGCGCGTAACGAATCCGGTGGGGGGGTCTGTGCACTGTCCATTCTGTAGTCACGAGGAAACGAAAGTCATCGACTCCCGCCTGGCAGGCGAAGGGCTGCAGGTACGGCGGCGTCGTGAATGCCAATCCTGTGATGAGCGCTATACCACGTTCGAATCGGCAGAGCTCGTCATGCCGCACGTGGTGAAGCGAGATGGCAGGCGAGAGCCGTTCGACGAACTCAAACTTCGAGCCGGTATCATTCGGGCACTGGAGAAACGCCCGGTCGAGAGCGAGGTCGTCGAGGAGAGCATCGGCCGGATCATTCACCGGTTGCAGACCTTCGGCGAACGGGAAGTGACCGGCCGGTACGTGGGCGATCTCGTCATGGAGGAGTTGCACGGATTGGATGAAGTCGCTTACGTACGGTTCGCATCCGTCTACCGCAGTTTCCAGGACATCACCGAGTTTCAGAAAGAAATTCAAAGGCTTAGGTCTCGTCCCAGCCCGCTGGCGGAGCGCGAGCAGATGTCACTCCTGCCGGACGACGACGAAAAATGACGGCACCGGCGGACGCGGCTTATCTGGCGCGCGCCATGAAGCTGGCCGCGCGAGGGCTTTTCACCACGGATCCGAATCCTCGCGTCGGTTGTGTTCTGGTCAAGGACGGTAATGTTGTCGGTGAAGGGTGGCATGAGCAGGCCGGCGGACCGCACGCGGAGCGCGTCGCGTTATCAGCGGCAGGCGATAACGCAACGGGAGCAACGGCCTACGTCACGCTCGAGCCCTGCAGCTTCGAGGGCCACACGGGTGCCTGTGCCACGGCGCTGATCGACGCGGGCGTGGCTCGGGTCGTGTGTCCGGGAATCGATCCGAACCCGAAGGTCGTGGGTAGTGGTATCACCAGTCTTCGGGAAGCAGGGCTTCAGGTGGACGTAGGCGTTGCCAGTGATATAGCGGCCGAGTTGAACCCCGGATACTTCTCGCGAATGACGCGAGGCCGCCCGCTGGTTCGCAGTAAGCTGGCGGTGAGCCTGGACGGGCGTACCGCGCTCGCGAAAGGTCTGAGCCAGTGGATCACGGGATCTGCCGCGCGCGCGGATGTTCATCGCTGGCGCGCTCGCTCGAGTGCGATCATGACGGGCATCGGGACCCTGTTGGCCGACAATCCCGGCTTCGACGCACGGCTCGAAGAGCCGGCGCCGTCCGTGAAACAGCCCGTGCGAGTCGTGCTCGACTCCGGCCTGAAAACGCCACCGGAAGCAAAATTGCTGGGCACTCCGGAAGAAGCGCTGATCTTCACGACGCAGACGGAGGTCAGCGCGGATAGCGACTTGCTGAGTCGGAGCGCCACGGTCGAGCGCGTCGGCGGCTTCCCTCGCTGCGATCTCGCGCAGGTTCTCGATCGGCTCGGCGAACTCGAATTCAATGAGGTCTGGGTGGAGGCGGGTGCGGTGCTGAACGGTGCGCTGATCCGTGAAGGGCTCATCGACGAGTTGATCGTCTACATGGCTCCCCAGCTATTGGGCGACAGCGCCAGACCGATGTTCGTCATCGACACGCTCGTCAGTCTCGAGCAGCGTATCTCGCTCAGCTTCGTGGATGTACGCCGGGTCGGCGACGACTTGCGAATCATCGCACGGCCCAGTAACGTGGCCAGCCCCTGATCTGAGACCACTCAGGCGTGTTTACGGGCATCATCAGAGGCATAGGGCGGATCGTCGAGCAGACCGAAGTCGGTGGTGATCGGCGTCTAATCATCGATATACAGGATACAGACCTGCCCTCTTTGCATCTCGGTGACAGCGTCGCTGTAAACGGCGTGTGTCTGACTGTCGTGAGTACGGATAAGCCGTTTTTCAGTGCGGATGTATCGCTCGAGACTCTCGACGTTTCGATGCTCGGGCAACTCGGAGTTGGGGCGAGCGTCAACCTCGAGCCAGCGCTGAAGATTGGCGACTCTCTGGACGGCCATATGCTGACAGGCCATGTCGACGGTGTTGGCAGCGTGATCGATATCCGTCAGTCGGCGCGTTCATCGGTAGTCCGGTTTGAGGTTCCTCTGAACCTGGCGTGTTATATCGCGCGCAAGGGCGCGATTGCGGTGGACGGCGTCAGCCTCACCGTCAACACAGTCGAAAATACGGAATTCGCCGTAAATATCGTCCCGCATACGCAGGAAAAGACTATCATTTCGAGGTACAAATCCGGTACCGCTGTTAATATTGAGGTCGATATTATCGCCCGCTACATTGAACGGTTGGCCAGCAGTCGAGACTCGTCGTCTGGGGTCGATCTGGAGTTGCTGCAGAAGCATGGTTACACCAGTCAAGACTGACGGCACCTGGTCGGGACTCAATAGTACCGAAGAGATCATCGCCGACCTTCGTGACGGCAAGATGGTCGTCATCCTCGACGATGAGGCCCGGGAGAACGAGGGCGACCTGATTATGGCCGCAACCAAGGTCACGCCCGACGACATAAACTTCATGGCGCGCTACGGGCGTGGGCTGATTTGCCTGACGCTGACACGCGCTCGCTGCGAACAACTACGTCTGCCACTCATGGTGAGCGATACTGATCGACGCCGGGCGACGAACTTTACGGTATCGATCGAGGCTGCGGACGGCATCACGACGGGTATCTCGGCTCATGATCGAGCCCGCACCGTACGCTCGGCCGTCGCTCCCGACGCCCGGCCAGAGGACCTTCGTCAGCCCGGCCACATCTTTCCCGTTATGGCACAACCCGGTGGCGTTCTGACGCGAGCCGGCCATACTGAGGCCGGCTGTGATCTCGTCAGGATCGCCGGCCTGGAGCCTGCCGCGGTTATCGTGGAGGTCCTGAACGAGGATGGCACGATGGCTCGCCGTGATGATCTCGTTCGATTCGCGCGTCACCACGACGTGAAGATCGGCACCATCGCGGATTTAATCAGCTATCGGCTCGAGAAAGAGGAGTCGGTAGAGGCGATCGCGGAACTCGTGATCGAGACCGAGTTCGGCCCGTTCCGACTCGTATCCTTTGAAGACCATGTCAACCGGGCCGTCCACCTAGCGCTCGTGCGTGGAGAACTCGATGCCCAGACTCCCGTGCTCGTTCGCGTGCATGTCCAGGACACGCTTAGCGATGTCGTTGGCGTATTGGATGCGCGTCTGGGTTGGCCGCTACGCAATGTCATGAAGTTGATCGCCGACGAGAATCGTGGCGTGATCATCATCCTTCGGCAAGACGAGGCGCCGCGAGAGTTTATGGACGTGCTGCGAGGCCTCGAACAGCCCGAGAGCGACGTCGTGACCGGCCGTGATGGAGCCACGGAGTTGCGTACATTCGGCACGGGCGCTCAAATTCTCAGAGCCCTGGGCGTTAAGCGGATGCGCGTTCTAAGCGCACCGAAACAAATGCATGCGTTATCCGGATTCGGACTGGAAGTCGTCGAGTACGTTTCATCTGATTGTGGGTTCGAGGACTAGCCCCTATGGACGAGCGGATAAAGAAGATCGAAGGGAATCTCGACGCGCGGGGTCTGCGCTTCGGTATCGTCGCATCGCGTTTCAACGACTTCATCGTCGAGCGTCTGCTAGCCGGAGCAACGGAGACCTTGCTCAAACATGGCGCCGATCCAGGGGACATCGAAATCGTACGCGTGTCAGGGGCCTTCGAGATACCGCTCGCACTGAAAAAGCTGGCTTCCGGTCGCCGGCATGACGCACTCATCGCTCTAGGCTGCGTAATTCGCGGCGCGACGCCGCACTTTAGCTACGTTGCCGGTGAAGCGAGTCGCGGCATCGGTCAAGTCAGCACGACTCATGAGATTCCGATTGGGTTTGGTGTGCTGACCGTGGATACTATCGAGCAAGCCATCGAGCGTGCCGGAACCAAAGCCGGTAACAAGGGTGTGGATGCAGCGCTCTCCGCCATCGAGATGGCGACGCTGCTCCGGCAGATGGAACGCTAATATCACTTTGTGCAAGGATTCGGGATGCTGGCAGAGGACGGTAGTTCGGCGCGTGCTCGCCAAGGCGCTCGAGACCTGCTGGTCAGGGCGCTGTATCAGTGGCAGTTGAGCGGACACGATCTTCCAGAGCTACTCGAACAGTTCAGGTCGGCGCCGGAGTACGGGCGAATCGACAAGAGCTATTTTCAGGAATTGCTTACGTCGGTCATCGGCAACATCGAGAATCTCGATTCGCTCATAGGAAGTCAGGCTGACCGAGACGTCAAGACCGTGGACGCAGTCGGTCGGGCCATTCTGTTGCTGGGGCTCGAGGAACTCAACGGCCGCCCCGATGTGCCGACGAAAGTGGTGATCAACGAAGCCGTGGAGCTTGCGAAACGGTATGGTTCGCCCGATTGCTTTCGCTTCGTTAACGCCGTTCTCGATAAAGCCGTCAAAGTAGCAGGAGTTCGTAGCCAATCCGTCAGCGGAGACTGATGTGAGTCGAGATGAATTTCAGACGATTCAGCATTTCTTTGGGCTTCGAACCGATGACCCGGATGTATTGCTCGGGATAGGAGACGACGCAGCCGTCATCAACGCGACCGGTCCTCTTGCTATCGCGACGGACACACTCGTCGACGGCGTGCATTTTCCGAAGCGAACGGCCGCCGGACACGTCGGCTACAGGATCATGGCCGCGAATCTCAGCGATCTCGCGGCCATGGGCGCACGGCCGCGGTGGTGTACGCTGGCGCTGACTATACCGGAGGCTGACGATGATTGGCTCGAAGGCTTCACTGCCGGATTCTTTGAACTGGCCGCGGCTAACGACATCAGTCTCGTGGGCGGCGATCTTACAAGAGGACCGTTGAGCGCAACTCTGCATCTGATCGGTTCTTCGGAGTTTGATGCGTTCCTGACGCGTGGCGGCGGTCATGTCGGTGACGATGTGTATGTCACGGGCTCCCTGGGGGACGCTGCGGCGGGGCTGGCGCTGATTAACGAGGATGCCAATGAGGAAGGCGCGGAGCACCGCGCCCTGGCTGCGCGATTCTATCGGCCCTCTCCTCGTGTCGCCGAAGGACGAGCCCTGGCACCGATTGCGAACGCTGCGATCGACGTCTCCGATGGCTTGGTTGCGGATCTCGGGCATCTTTGTCAGGCCAGTAATTGCGGCGCCAGCATTGACGTTGAGCAACTCCCGCTGTCGGCTGAGCTGCTCACGCTATTTCCGCCACAGATCGCTCAGGCCTATGCGCTCGGTGGGGGTGACGACTATGAGCTGTGCTTCGCGGCTGCGGCGGCGAAGGCTCAGGCCGTCGAAGCCGCTCTCGAGGCGACCGGCACCATTGCGCGCCGGATTGGCGAACTCGTGCCCGGCGCCGGGGTCGAATGTCGCCGCGGCGGTCAGCCATTCACGCCGGCGTACGTGGGTCACAGTCATTTTTGAGCATGTCGGCTAAGAAGGTATCCGGAGCGCTGCTGACGCAGCCGATTCATCTCGTCGCATTCGGGTTCGGTGCCGGCCTCGTGCCTAAAGCTCCCGGAACAGCCGGTACTTTGATCGCCGTCCTGCCTGCCTGGCTGCTCGCCCCGTGGCCATTGCAGACAAAGGCTGCCTTGGTGGCCGTACTGTTCATCCTGGGCGTGTGGATCTGCGGTGAGAGTGCCCGCCGACTCCAAAATCACGATCACCCGGCGATTGTCTGGGATGAGATCGTCGGCTTTCTCGCAACCTGCCTCGTGCTACCGTCAGACCCGCTCTGGATGCTGGTAGCGTTTGTTTTATTTCGGTTTTTTGATATCGCTAAGCCCTGGCCGATATGCGATCTAGATCACAGATTGCGTGGAGGTATCGGCATTATGCTGGACGACATCGTGGCAGCCGCATTTGCAGCGGCATGCTTGTTGTTGGCGAGATCAATACCGATACCTTGATATGGCCCAGGCCACTGCTGAAGTAACATTAACGAATTCCTCCGAGTCCGACGTCCCCGGACGTATCGGAAAGTATGAGATCATCAACGATCTCGGGCAGGGGAGCAGTGGCCGCGTGTTTCTCTCGCATGATCCCTATTACGGCCGCGATGTCGCCATCAAGGTTTATTCCGTCGAGAACGAGGAAGACGAGAATAAAGCCAAAGTAACCCGGAAGATGTTCTTCAACGAAGCCCAGATGATGGGCCGCCTGCAACATCCCAATATCCTCCCCATCTACGATGCCGGCGAAGAAGACGGAGCCTACTACGTCGTTACCGAACCGATCCATGGTGCGAGAACGCTGGCAGCTTACTGCCGGCCCGATAATCTGTTGCGCATCGATGACGTCGTCGAGATTGTTTTCAAGTGCGCGAAGGCTCTCCACTACGCGCATAGTCGTGGTGTCATCCATCGGGACGTGAAGCCCGGCAACATCATGCTGACGCTAGACAATGACGTGCGCATCATCGATTTCGGTGTCGCGCTCGTGACCGATTCGGACGTGTCGCGAATCGAGGGTATTGCGGGATCACCGAGCTATATGTCGCCCGAGCAAGTGCAGTCGGCTGAGATCACTTCGAGGTCGGATATCTATTCGCTGGGCGCTGTGATGTATGAGCTATTGACGGGCTTCAGGCCGTTCAGGGGGAACAATCTCAGCAAGCTGCTGCATCAGATCGTCTACGCAATACCGTCACCCATGCACGCGCTTCGCGAGGAAATCTCCGAAACGCTGGAACACGTCACGGCTGTCGCGCTGCAGAAGGATCCGAAACTACGTTATCCCACAGGTGCGGAATTCGCGGCGGCCCTGACTCAGATTCATCAGGATCTGCGTAATCAGGATCAGAGGATCGACCAGCAACAGCATTTCGACAAGCTGCGCAAGCTCAAGTTCTTTCATGATTTCTCTCACTCGGAGATCTGGGAGGTTCTGCGCGTGAGCGACTGGCGTGACTACGCGGGTCAGGAGGAGATTTTCCGCGAGGGCGAACTCGATGACCGTTTCTACATCATCGTCAACGGTAACGTTACGGTCGAGTCGGGGCGGCGCGAGGTCGGGGTGCTGGGTCCAGGCGACTGCTTTGGCGAGACCAGCTACGTCGACGGGGGCCGGCGCACGACGACGATCATCGCGAATGACACGGTTAAGCTGGTCCGCATCAGCTCGACATTGCTCGAGCAGGCCTCCTCTGATTGCCAGCTGCGCTTCAACAAGGTTTTTCTTCGATCGCTGATCGAGCGTCTCCAGGGCATCGATCCCGTGACGACCGCTGCCCGAACTTCCCCGTAGGAGCGGCCCCCTGGCTACGATACTCCGCTCAGCCTAGCCGCAAAGGGCGGTCGCGATGGTCGTGCCTCCCCTGCGTCTCACCCACCACGCTCAGAAATAAGGGGCCAGATCCCTTTTTTTCACAAGCCACGCACGATCTGGAACGATCTCGAGAAAAAAGGGATCTGGCCCTAATTAAAAAGGGATCTGGCCCCTTATTTCTCTTCGGGTCGACACGAACCATCCCACCAGCCGGTCTCGGTCGCTGCAGCATTGGGAGCGGTAGTGAGAGCGGGCGTCGTATGGCGGCGACCGGGGCGCTCCTACGATGGGCTTAGGCTTCGTCGCTGGGCTCGAACGGCTCGGCGTCCGCGTCGGCGGTCTTCTTCAAAAGGATCTCAACGGTCTGTTCGGCCTTCTTCAGCGTCGTCTGGCAGTTTCGCGTGAGTTTGACGCCGCGCTCGAACTCCTTGAGCGCGTCCGCGAGCGGCAACTCTTCGCTCTCGAGCCGCTCGACGAGGGACTCGAGTTCCGCGAGCGACTTCTCGAGCCCACTCACGCCTGTCTCTTTCTTAGCAGCCATAATTCTCTGCCGTCACCGTAACGGCGCCACGGTACACAGCGTGCCTGACCCGGTCAATGAAGACGGGTAAGTACGGTTGACAGATATTTGGGCGGACATTACAGTACCGTTCGACTTAGACTCAGTCTAAATATCACTTTAACGCATCCTCACGCAGTGTGGGGATTAGAATAACGAACTGGCAATCTCTTCATCAGGAGGATCACAATGGATCTCAAGGGCAGCAGTACCGAACAAAACCTCAAGGACGCTTTCGCGGGCGAGTCCCAGGCCAATCGCCGTTATCTCTACTTTGCCGCGAAAGCTGACGTTGAGGGTCATAACGATGTAGCTGCAGTGTTTAGGTCGACCGCGGAAGGCGAGACCGGTCATGCGCATGGGCATCTCGAGTACCTTGAGGCCGTGGGCGACCCGGCCACGGGGCTCCCGATCGGCGCGACCGGCGAGAATCTGAAGGCCGCGATTGCTGGCGAGACACACGAGTACACGGACATGTATCCCGGCATGGCAAAGTCGGCGCGCGATGAGGGTTTCGAGGAGATTGCAGACTGGTTCGAGACCCTGGCTAAAGCCGAACGTTCCCACGCGAACCGGTTCCAGAAGGCGCTGGACTCGCTCGACGACTGATCCTCCAAAGGTATTTACGGTTCGGCCCGGCATGATGCCGGGCGCCGCCATCCGTGATGACTGACACGAAGGCACCGCCGAGAGAAGGAGGCCTGGAGGCGCCTACGCGCCACCCTATTGACTGGTGCAACCCGGAATTCGCGGCCGAAGAGCCGCTATTTGCTGAACTGAAGCGGGTATTCGATATCTGCCACGGGTGCAGGCGCTGCTTTAACCTCTGCCATGCGTTTCCGACCCTATTCGACGTCGTCGATGAATCCGACACGGGTGAACTGGATTCTGTTCCGAAGAAGGCGTACTGGGAAGTTGTCGACCATTGCTATCTTTGCGACATGTGCTACATGACGAAGTGTCCGTACGTGCCACCGCATGAATGGGCGGTCGATTTTCCGCATCTGATGTTGCGTGCCAAGGTGAAGCGCTTCAAGGATGAAGGGGCGGGGATTCGCGATAAGCTATTGAGTTCGACCGACACGATCGGCAGGCTTGCGGGAATACCGGTCGTGTCGCAGATGGTCAACGTGGTAAACCGTTCCAAGCTCGGCAGGCAGTTGATCCAGCGTACGCTCGGTGTACATAGGGACGCCCCGGTTCCCCCGTACCACGTTCGGAACGCACGGTACCGTTTACGTGACCAGATCGGTCGCGACGATGCTGAGGCCGAGCCGGCAGGCGGCACAACGGGTAAGGTCGTCGTATTCTCGACCTGCTATGGCAATCGCAATCAGCCCGGACTCGTCGAGGATCTGGTCACGGTGCTGGAGCACAATGGTATTCCCGCGTCACTGGCGCGTCAGGAGCGGTGTTGTGGCATGCCGAAGCTCGAGTTGGGCGACCTCGAGAGCGTCGAGCGAT
>PVBE011668283.1_pt1 | contig 10892 bp, 10 predicted proteins | sample 1631181 | NCBI WGS metagenome assembly PVBE01 (sample SAMN08397723, study PRJNA350692) | Marine metagenome, whole genome shotgun sequencing project. | isolation source: water | place: Pacific Ocean | collected 2012-04 | reverse complement strand
GGAGCGCGGCCGCGCTGCTCCTGCCCGCGAGCGGGCCGACGCTGGAGCTGCGCATCGGCGCGCACTCCGTGCAGTCCGCAGCGGAAGGGGTCGTTTCGCGCCATGTTGTAGCCACAGATCAGCGAGGTTCGCGGGCCATCCGAGGCGTTGGGCTCGGAGCAGTGCAAGGTATTGCAATGCTGGAACAAGACATCGCCCGGCTCCATCTCGGCGTAGTCGGTCTCGCAGAGCTCCTTGGCCCAGGCCACGCGCTCGGGATCGGCGCAGTTCTGGCCGTGGACCGTGAGGTGGGTTATCCGGCCCAGGCGATGGGACCCCCTAAGGTGCTGGAGGCAGCCGTTGTCCCGGCGCATGGGATCGATCGCGGTGATGGTGTTGAGCATGTCGGGGAACATGATGCCGTTTTCGTACCAGTAGCCGAAGTCCTGATGCCAGCGGAAGCTGCCACCCCCGCCCGGCGGCTTCATGTTTAGCGCGTGGTGGTAGTTGTAGACCTCGCCGCCGAGCAAAAGCTCGGCCCCCTCGACCAAGCGCGCACCGCGCGCAATCGCGCCGAACAGATCGTCGCCGGCGCGGCGCCACATGATCTGAACGATCCCATCGCTGGCTTCCCATTCGGTTTGGGGTGCGCCGAAGGCCACTTCGCGGTCGATAACGTTGGCCCGCAGCGTCGGGTCCTCGACCAGCGCCCGGCGGACGAAGCCGACCTCTTCGGGGTCGAAGCATCGACGCTTGATGAGGAACCCGTCCACCCGGAAGCGGTCTTTGTCCTCGGCCGTGAGATGTCCAGTTTGCATGGCTGGTATCCAGACAAGCGGCGCGCTGCTTGCGAGTCGATCGGTGAACCGATTCAGTGCGGGTCTGTCGCGGAATGTCAATCGCGGGGCGCGGCGAGGCGTGATGCGCTAAGCTCGACCCTGCACATGGCCCGTTCAATCCTCCAGCGCATCGCCTCGCGCCCGCGGATTCGCGTGTGGGTCTCGATTTGCCTGCTCGCGTTTGCCGCGCCCTCGGTGCTGGCCGCGGCCCAGGACGGCGTCGAGGCGGACGTTGAACAACTCGCGCGGATGGTGTTTGCGCGTACTCCCGGCGTGCGAGACGGCGCGCTCGCGGCGCTGACCGAGCGAGGCGAGGCGGACGTGGTCCCGGCTCTGATTCAGGCGCTCCGTTTTCTCCCCGAAGATGACGAGATCAACGCGGCTCTCCATGCGCTCACCGGCGCCGAGAGGGTTGAAACCTGGCACGATTGGATCCTGTGGCAGGAGGGCCATCCCGAGATCGAGCCGTTCGAGGGCTTTGACGCCTTCAAGGCCGATGCCTTGGCGGTCATCGACGAGAACTTCCGGCTCTTCCTGCAGGCCGGGGGCGCCCATGAGATTCGCCTTGAAGAAATCGTCTGGGGCGGGGTGCGCAAGGACGGCATCCCGGCGCTGGTCAACCCGATCCACATTCCCGCCGCCGAGGCCAGCTACCTTGGCAACGACGAGCTGGTGTTCGGCGTTGCGATCGCGGGCGATGCCCGCGCCTATCCCTTGCGCATCCTCGATTGGCACGAGATGTTCAACGACGTGGTCGGCGGGGTGCCGGTGGCGCTCGCGTATTGCACGCTGTGCGGCTCGGGCATCCTGTTCGAGACCGCGGTGGCGGGGCGGCCCGAGCCGTTCGTCTTCGGCTCCTCGGGCTTCCTCTACCGCTCCAACAAGCTGATGTACGACCGCGAGACCCACTCGCTGTGGAACCAGTTCCTCGGCCGCGCGGTGGTCGGGCCGCTCACCGGCTCAGGCATCGAGCTCAAGATCCGCCCGGTGGTGATCACCACCTGGAAAGACTGGCGCGCCGACCACCCCGAGACCAAGGTCCTCTCGCTCGAGACCGGATTTGCGCGCGACTACACGCCGGGACGCCCCTACGGCTCGTATTTCGCCAGCCCCGAGCTGATGTTCCCGGCGCTGGTGCCCGACGCGCGCTTGCAGCCCAAGGATTATGTCTTCGCGCTCCGCACCGGCGAGCACGAGAAGGCGTGGCCGCTCTCGGCGTTTGCAGGCGGTGCGGTGATCAACGACCGGCTCGGCGGTGATAGCGTGGTGCTGATCGGCGACGCCACTAGCCGCACGGTGCGCGCCTACCGCGCCGGCGAACACACCTTCGCGGTTGCCCAGGGCGGGATTGGCGAGGTCGTCGCAGGGGGCCAGAACTGGCGGGTCGAGGAGGAGGCGCTGGTGGCTGAGAGCGGCGAGCGGCTGGTGCGCCTTCCCGGCCACATCGCCTACTGGTTCGCCTGGAGCGGGTTTCGCGCCGATGCACCGCTCTTCGAGGCAGAGGGAGGATGAGCGACATGGACTTTGCGGACAAGGCGGTCCTGATAACCGGGGCGAGCCGCGGCATCGGCAAGGCGGCGGCGGAACTGTTCCATGAGCGCGGCGCCCGGGTGGCCGTCAACGGAACGACCGAGGCGGGCGTGGCCGCGGCCATCGCCGATCTCGGCGGCGGCGAGCACTTGGTGGCGGCGCCCGGCGACCTCGCCACCGCGGCGGGCGCCACCGCCGTCGTGGAGGCCGCGATTTCCGCGCTGGGCGGCCTCGACGTGGTGGTCAACAACGCCGGGGTCTATCGCGGTGGCCCGATCGCCGAGTACGACGAGGCGATGTTCGACATCGTCATCGACACCAACGTCAAGGGCGTGTTCTTCGTCAGCCAGGCGGCGCTTCCCTCGCTGACCTCGCGCCGCGGCAACATCGTCAACGTCGGCTCGGAATGCAGCCTCCAGGGGTATGCCGAGGTGACCGTCTACTGCGCCTCCAAAGGCGCGGTGCTCAACCTCACCCGCGCCATGGCGCTCGAGCTTGCGCCCGAGGTCCGCGTCAATTGCATCTGCCCGGGCTCGGTGAATACCGACATGATGTATGCAGGCGCGGAGCCCGCGGCGCACGAGGCGGCCTATGCCAAGGCCTCAGCCCAACATCCGCTGCAAACCGTGGCCGAGCCCGCCGAGATCGCCCACGCCATCGCCTACATTGCCTCGGACAAGGCACGCTTCGTCACCGGCGCCGCCTGGCAGATGGAGGGGGGCTCCACCGCCGGCCGCGGCGTCTGAACTCCGCCAGGTTCAGGGCCGCAGCGGCGATGAACCTTTCGCGATTGAGATGCCGATCCGCGACCAATTGCGGTAGAATCTACGGGTGATCGATCCGTCGTCGAAAACCCACACCTATGAGGCCTTGGTGTACAACCAGGTCGTCCGCGAGCTTGTGGCGGAGGAAAAGCATCACCACTACCTCTACGACACCTGGGCCGAGAATCGCTACGTGGAGGTCGAGGCGGAAGACGCCGAGCATGCGCGCGTCGCGCTCGAGCGCCACTATCCCAAGGACATCGGCTTCGTGGTCGTCGAGATCCTCGAGCTGCCGGACGACCAGTAAGGCCGGCGCTCGGCCCTGAGAACGATGGTTGACAATCGCGAGCGCAAGACCGCAATGAGGCGCGTGATCGCGGTCGGAGTGATCGCCGGGACACTTACCCTCGCAGGGACGCCGGCGCCGGCGCGCGAGCATCTCCGGTGCGAGGGCGAGGTTGCGGATCGGCTTGCCGCGCTGAGCATCGACGATGCCGATGTCGCAGGCATCAGCACGGTGCCCAAGTACGTCGCGCGGGCACAGTTCGGGCTGCCGCGCGTCAGCTCGGATTTCGACGGCGTAACCGCGTGGGTGAGCTTGAACTCGTGCAAGGGTTCGCTGGTCATCGACCTGAACCGGCGCTGCCGCATCAACCAGACCTGGTCGCGCGGCGAGTGCCGGGTCCCGGGGGTCAAAAGCTTCTGAGTCCTCGCTGAGCACCGTGGCCTTGGCGCCACGGCCCGGAATCTAGGCGACGTGGGTGAGCTCGATGGGCAGCGAGGACATTACCTCGGCTCCGTCCGCGGTCACCAGGACCGGAATCTCCGAGCAAATAATCCCCAGATCGGGTCTCCGCGTCGCCACCTCGATGATGATGACCATGTTGGGACAAAGGATCGTGTGATCGTCGGGGATCAGGAACGGGGGCTCGTGGACATCGAGGCCGATTCCGTGACCGGCAAACTCGAGCGAGAGGTCCAACCCTCCTCCCTTCATGGCCTCGGCGCCGATGGCATAGAGTTCCGAGGCCTTGAGCCCCGGTTTCACCGAATCGACGATGATGCCGTTGACTCGGTCCATGGCTTGGTGCACCCGCACCGCGTCGGGCGGCGGCTCGCCGTAGGCGTAGACCCTGAACATGTCGCCGATGTAGGCCCGGTGGACGCAGCCGCAATCGACCGATACCAGTTCGCCTTTCTTCAGCTTCCTCTCGGTTGGCGCCAGCACCGTCGCCCCCTTCTCGCCAAAGCAGGCGTGGACGATGTAGCGATCGGTGTGCTCGTCGATGACCGCCTTCTTGGCGATCGCGGCCAACTCCAGCTCGGTCATGCCCTCGCGAAGCGACTCCCGGACCACCCGGTGCGCCCCTTCGACCGCGGCGACGGCGCCCCGCAGCCTCTCGACCTCCGGCGCTGTCTTGATCATCCGCAAGACGCCGAAGCACTCGTGGGCATCCATCAACTCGGCACCCGGAAGCACTGTGCGGATCCGCTCCATCAGCGCCGCCGAGACCTCCCACATGTCGAGCCCGACCCGACCCTCGGCGAGACCCCGTTCGGCCAGCGCCTGGGCCAGACACTCGCCGGGGTCCTCCAGGCCCTTCAGGGCCGCGGTCCCCGGGAGGTTGTACTGCTGCCCCCAGTACCATCGATCCTCGATCCACGACCCATAGGCGATCATGTCCCATTCCTCGTCGGGATAGGTGACCAGGAAGGGCGGCAGGGAGGGGTCCCGGGGCAGACCGGCAAGGCGGACCAGGGGTGTGCCGTCCGCCAACGGCCCGGGATAGTCCATCCCCAAATGGGTAAAGTATCCGGCTATGTAGCCGTAGTTGATGTAGCCGGCGCCGATCAGGACGTCGATGTTGCGTTCGTCCATGACCGCATTGGCGCGCTCGCGATCGACGAGTTGGGTCATTTTCCGGTTCCTCCCGAGCGAACCCTGAGCCCGGTTCCCGAGACGGGACCGCGACAGGATCGACGGCGCCCCAGTATGGTGCCGAAGCGCGGATTCGAACCGCGGACCTACTGATTACGAATCAGTTGCTCTACCACTGAGCTACTTCGGCGCAGCGATCCGGTCGGGGCCGGCTCACGCTAGCCCGCGGCTCTTGCCCTCGTCAATCGCCGCCGCCGCCGCGTCGGCGCCGTCCAGCGAGAGGGTTAGCTTGGGCGCCTCCGGCTGCGCCACGGCGGGTACCGCCGCAGCCCGCGGGGCGCCCCAGCCGAGCGTATCGAAGGCCTCGCAGCTCGGGCAGTGGGCGGTCCAGGTCTCGCTGCGGTGGCCGCACTTGGCGCAGCGCCAGGCCGGGTCCGCCCGCGCCTCGCCGAGACGCAACAGCCAGGATTGCGCGGCGCCGGCCTCGCGCTCCTCGCCCTCCTCGAGCGCCGCCATCAAGCGGCAGACACGCGCCTCGGGCTGGTTCTCGGCGAGCGGGGCGAGCTGGGTCCGGGCGAGACCCCAGAGCGCGGCCTCGATCGCCGCGCGCGCGACCGCGATACGGCCCTCGGGATGGCCGGCGCTGAGGGCGGCAAGCCGCTCGAGCCGGGCGACCCGCTTGGCCCCCTCCTCGCCCTCTTCGAGCGCCTCATAGACCTCGGCGAGATCGGGATGGGGCGCCGTCGACCACGCCGTCTCAACGATCTTGGCGGCCCGCCGCTTCTTGCCGGCGGCCCCGGCAAGCCGGGCCGCCAACACCGCGGCCGGGATCAGTCCCGTCGCCAGCTCGTGGGCCTTCGCCGCCAACGAGGCCGCCGGCCCCTCGCGGCCCTCCTCCGCAGCCTCCAGCGCTTGGCAGTAGACGAGCACGGCGCGTCGCCGGCGAGAATCGGATTCCTCGATCGCCCCCTTCTTGAGCGCCGCTGCAAGTGCCGTCTCGGCGGCCTGCCAATGCCCGGCCTGGGCTTCGAGCTCGAAGCGCGAACTCAGTACCCAGGGCGTTTCGGGGCGCAAGGCGTGGGCGCGGCGCACCAGCTCCAGCGCCCGGTCGCGCTCGCCCGACCGCATCGCTTGGACCGTAAGACCGCGAAGGCCCAGGAACTCGGTCTCGGGCCGTTCGAGCATGGCCTCGAATGCGCGCCGCGCGGCCGTTTCGTCGCCCCCGAGCTGGGCCGCCTGGGCCGAAAGGAGCATCGTCAGCGGCGGCTCGTTCAACAACGCTTGCGCGCGGCGCGCCAAGCGCTTGGCCTCGTAGACGTCGCCCGCGGCCACCGCCACCATGCCCTGGGTCAATGCCAGATAGCCACGCTGGCGACGGCCGGCTTCGCGCTTGGCTCGGGCGAGCAGCGGACCGCGCCGCAGCCACCACCACAGCCGGTCGAGGATCGCCGCCGCCGCCATCAGAAGCGCGAGCCCGGCGAGCGCGACCGAGACCGTGGTCTCCACCCGCCAGCCACGCCAGTCGACCGCGAGCGCGCCGGGCCGGTCGGCGACCCAGACCGCGGCGGCGGCAAGGACGGCGGAGAAGGTGAGGATGAAGATCAGGCGCGTCACCGCGCTTGTCCCCCTTCGCCCGCGGCAGCGGCCGCCGCCAGATCGTCGAGCGCCCGTTCGCTGGCGAGCCGCGCCGCGGCCTCGGCAAGCCAGTCCGCCGCCGCCTCGGCCGCCGCACCCTCAAGCCCGCCGAGTTCGGCAACCGCGGCCCCGAGGTCGCCCGTGCCAAGCCGCGCCTCGGCGCGGGCCACGACCGCGCCGGTGCCCGCGCCCGCGACCTCGCCGGTGCGGCGCACGCTGACCAGCCGGCCGAGCCTGGCGACGGTCTTGTCGAGCCAATCGCCGGCCTCGGCATCACGGTCGGCCTGGATGGCCTCGCGGGCAAGCGTCGGGAAGCGCGCGCGCAGTACGCTGCGCGCCGGCACTCCGACCTCGGCGTGAGCGGCCAGCACTTCTAAGGGCCCACCAAACGCCGCCTCGCCGGCGCCGAGCCTCTCCACCAGGGCAAGGTCCTCGGCAAACGGCCCCGATCCGGAGAGCGCCTGGCGCAACCGGCTGATCGCCAGCACCAGGTCGACACGGCCCGGGTCGCCGGCCGCCGCCACCGCCTCGAGCGCGGCGATCCGCGCAGTCTCTATGCGCAGCCGGTCGCCGAGCCTGGCGGCGTCCTCGCCGAGTGCGTCCACCGCCTGGCCGACGTCGAGCGCGCCCTTGAGGCGGGCCTCGAGGGCGTCCAGGCGTTCGCCGAGCGCGCCACTCTCGGCGAGCGGCGCGCTCGCGCTCCCCTCCCCGGACGCGACAGACGCCTCGATGCGGTCGAGCCGTCGCTCAAGCGCGACGACCGCGCCTCGCCCGGGATCTTCCTTGGCGAGCGCGGCGGCCTCGGCCAATCCGGTTTCCAGCGCCGCCAGGCGCTCGGCAAGCAAATCGAGCGCGGTGCCGGCATCCTCGAGCGCGGTGCCGGCATCCTCGAGCGCGCCAATCCGGCGCTCGAGCGCCCGCGCTTGGGCGAGCGCCGTGTCTAGGCGGGCGGCGATTTGGTTCGCCGTCCCCTCGGCCGCCGCGCCCCGGCGCTCGAGGCCGTCGAGCCGCCGCAGCGCGGCGGCGCGAGAGTCCTCGGTATCGGCGGCGCCGTTTTCGAGGGCGTCGAGCCGTTCGCCGAGCCCGCCCAGTCGGGCGTCAAGGTCGTCGCTATCCAGCACCGTGATGGCGGCGGGCCCCTCGCCGCCGAGCCAAGGCACGATGACCGGCCACAGCGCCACTCCGGCGGCGAACACCACGAGCACCAATACCGCCAGCCAGACCGCACGCATCAAGCCGCGGCGGCGCTCGGGCGAGGCTGGTTCGTCATCGCCGGCCACCGGTTCCCTCGGCGGAGTTTCTTCGGTTTCGGGATCAACCCCTTCGCTCATCGGCCATATCGTCCAACAGCGCCAGGAGAGAGGGTGCGTCGGGGCGGGCGGCGATGCGAACCCACCGCCATCGCATGGGCGCGGCCGCCTCGGCGACCGCGGCGCTCAGGCAGAGCGCAGTCACCGCGGCGCAACTGCCCTCGACACCCGCATCGCGCACGAGACTAACAAACGCGGCCGCCGAGCGGGGAGAGAAAAACAAGGCCGCGTCGATCTCGGCCCGGCGCAGCGCCTCGGCGCAGCCGGGCGAGAGCGCCGTGGCCGCGACCGCGTCGTAGAGCACGACCAGGGTGACGTCGAATCCGAAACCGCCCAAGATCCCGGCAAGGTCGCCGGCACGGTCGGCGCCACAGCCATAAAGCAGCGGACCCGCGGCGGGATCGAGCTCGCGCTTGACGCAGTCCACCAGCGAATCGATGTCGCCACCGGCGGCGCGTACGCGTTCGAAACCGGCATCTGACGCGGCGGCGGCGGTCTGCTCGCCGACGGCGTAGACCGGCCGGTCGCGAAGCGGGCTCGCCGCAGCCAGGGCGCGGGCGCCGTTGGCGCTGGTGAGAAGGATCGCCTGGGGCGAGCCGATCGGCGGCAACCGCGCCGCGCGATCGCGAATCTCCAACATCGGTTCGAGGCAGACTTCGAATCCGCGGCCGCGGAGGCGTTGCGCGAGCCGGTCAGCCTCGGGTCGGGGGCGGGTGATGAGGACGCGCACGCGATCTCAGGGCAGGGCGGTGTAGAAATTGGGGCCCGCGCGCGCCTTGAGCTCCTCGCCCGCGTCGCGACCCAGGGCCGCCGCCTCCCCGGCCGCGCCGCGGCGCGTTGTCTCATGAACCTCGGAGCCGTCGGGGCGCAGGACCATCGCCCGCAGCAACACCTGATCGTCGAGCCGTGTGGCGAGCGCGGCGATCGGCGTCCGGCACGAGCCATCGAGCGCCGCCAGCAGGCTGCGCTCGGCCGCGATGCAGCTCGCGGTCTCGGCGTCGTCGAGCGGCGCCAGCAGCGCGCGCACCGCCTCGGCAGCGGAGGGGCACTCGATGCCGATGGCCCCCTGCGCCACCGCCGGCAGCATCTCATCGGTCTCCAGCACCGCGCTGGCAGACCCGGCGAGGCCGAGCCGGCGTAGCCCGGCCAGCGCCAAAAGGGTCGCGTCGGCGGCGCCCTCGGCGATCTTGCGGATGCGGGTCTCGACGTTGCCGCGCAGGTTCGCGACCTTTAGCTCGGGCCGGGCATGGAGAATCTGGGCCTTGCGCCGGAGCGAGGCGGTACCGACGACCGCCCCGGCGGGCAACGCGGCAAGGCTTGGCGCGGCACGGCTGATCAGGGCGTCGCGGGGATCCTCGCGCCGGAGCACGCAGGCAATGCACAGCCCCTCGGGGAGCGCCGTCGGCACGTCCTTCATCGAATGCACGGCGAGGTCGACGGCGCCACAGAGAAGCGCCTCTTCGATCTCCTTGGTGAACAGGCCCTTGCCCCCGAGTTCGGCAAGCGGCCGCTCGGTCACGCGATCGCCGGTAGTCTTGATGACGACGATCTCGGGTGGCGCGGCCACGAGCGCGGGGTGGGCGGCCAACAGCGCCCCGCGCACCTGCCTCGCCTGGGCGAGCGCGAGCGGGCTGCCGCGGGTGCCGATCCTTAGTGCGCCGTCTTGCCCGATCATAGTGGTGGTGGTAGAGCCGGCTAGGTGTCAGGCTCATTCTATCGCGATTAGCAGCCGCTGGCGGCGGCGGATTGGGTGCGCGGCGTGATCGTTCTCGGTATCGAAACCACCTGCGACGAGACCGCGGCCGCGGTCGTCGCCGACGACCGCTCGGTGCGCGCGAACCTGGTGTTCTCGCAACTTGCCGAGCACGCACCCTACGGCGGGGTGGTGCCCGAGGTCGCTGCCCGCGCCCATCTCGATCGCCTGGACGGCTTGATCGAGGACGCGATGGCCGAGGCCGCACTCGGCTTTGCCGAACTCGACGGCGTTGCGGTCAGCGCCGGGCCGGGGTTGATCGGCGGGTTGCTCGTAGGGTTGATGACGGCCAAGGCGATCGCGCTGGCCCACCGCACCCCGCTCCTCGCCGTCAACCATCTCGAGGGACATGCGCTCTCGGTGCGGCTGAGCGAGGATTTGCAGTTCCCCTACGTGTTGCTGCTGGTGACCGGCGGGCACTGCCAGCTCCTGATCGTGCGCGGGGTCGCCGAGTACCGGCGCCTGGGCACCACGCTCGACGACGCGGTTGGCGAGGCCTTCGACAAGGCGGCGAAGATGCTCGGCCTGGGTTATCCCGGGGGACCGGCGATCGAGCGGGCGGCCCAAAGCGGCGACGCAACCCGTTTTCCGCTGCCCCGACCGCTCAAGGGCCGGGCGGGCTGCCACTTCTCGTTCTCGGGACTGAAGACGGCGGTGCGCCGCGCGGTCGAAACGCTGCCCGGCGGGGCGCCGGGGGCGGCCGAGGTCGCGGATCTTGCCGCCTCGTTCCAGGCCGCCGTGGGCGATGTGCTCTGCGACCGCACCGCCAACGCGCTTGCGGTCTTCCGCGAAGAAGCGCCGGGCGCGCGCCGCTTGGTCGTCGCTGGCGGGGTGGCGGCGAACGCCTATCTGCGCACCCGCCTTTCCGAGCTCGCCGATACCTACGGCTTCGACCTGATCGCGCCGCCCGCAGCGCTGTGCACCGACAACGCGGCGATGATCGCCTGGGCGGGGATCGAACGCCTCGGCTTGGGACTGCGCGACGAATTGAGCTGTCCCGCCCGCGCCCGCTGGCCGCTCGACGCCGACGCACCGCCGGCCCCCGGCGCCGGCGTCAAGGCCTGACTTCAGGTCGTCACGACGATCTTGCCGATGTGCGCCTGCGCCTCCATGGTGCGATGGGCCTCGACGATTTGGTCAAGCGGGAAGGTGCAGGCGATGACCGGCACCAGCGCCCCCGACTCGACACGGTCGAAGACATAG
>PVBE011274315.1_pt1 | contig 10892 bp, 11 predicted proteins | sample 1631181 | NCBI WGS metagenome assembly PVBE01 (sample SAMN08397723, study PRJNA350692) | Marine metagenome, whole genome shotgun sequencing project. | isolation source: water | place: Pacific Ocean | collected 2012-04 | reverse complement strand
TCTTGCTATTCCTATGGATGCGACAGTGGAGATGGTGGGGAACAACCTTTTTCGCCACGGGCAGATAGTGTACATTAACGCCGAGATGGGTCTCGGTCGCTCAGTCGCTGACACTCTAAAAGTCGGTGGCTACTATATGGTCACGAAGGTCTCTAACAATTTGGACTCTTCTGGTTGGCAAACTACTCTTAATTGTATATGGCTTAGCGAGCGGGCTGGCAATACCAGCATGTCGGAACGTGGTCGATGAGCAAGATCAGAGGACCATTTAGTCCCCGCACAAATGCATCAAACAGGACATCTGTCCTTGCAACCTATGAGGAGCGCAAACTTTATGAAGATGAAGTATTCACAGATACTTTAATCTCGAACCAGATTGATTTTTGGGGAGAAGATCGCTTCTACGGTGTTCTTGACCCCATCGGTCGCCCAACAGCCCTCAGTGAGGCACGGCTGAAATTCCTGAAATACACAAAAGATGACAAGTCCATTCAGACAGTAGATTTTGTTGCCGATGCCTGGCGAGACTTTGCTGAGGCAATTGAGGTCTATGCAAGTTCGGGGCAGATATCGTCAGATAGTCCCTGGTCAAGCGTTCGAGCTACAAAAGGTTTTGAGTCGGTAAACGACCTATATCACAATTATATTCTTGATGAGTTCTACCCTCTTCTTACCGAGGTTTTCGCAAGCGACATAAAGCAACAGCGCAAGATAAAGAACATCAACGGGTTCTTTGGAGTGACTGGGGAGTTCATTGAACCTTTGGCAAAAGTCGGTCCCGTCACGATCTCAGGGTATCTTGAGTCGAACGAAGCGAACCCTTTGGTGAGTGGGCTTGTTATTGAGTACGCTTCTGATAAACATGACAAAGACTTCAAGAAGGGTGATTCATATGTTTATGATACCTCCTTTCAGCTTTTTGCCCACACCGCAGCCCAATACGGATTTTTGATTGATCGGAACGCTCCTTGGCGTCTGGCGGCAAACATCAACTCTCCTGCGATGTGGGAATATATGCGAGGGATAAACACAGTCAGACAGCGCTCAGCGAATCTTCCTCTCCGTGATGATTGCGGAGACCTGCTCCCCCCATCAGAGATATCGACAGAAGAGCCCTCTGGGCAATCAATTGTTTCACCAACGATTCGTAAACACGCCCCAGGATATCCAGAGTTCGGTAACCGGGACCTCCACCCAGGCTCGGGCGCTGGTCTGGCAATAACCGCAGCCGATTACCAGAGAACGTTATTCAAATCGGGACAATATTATAATAACACTACGCACAGGGACATAGATGTGCTGAAACTATACTTGCTAGACTTCTACCAAATCTATGCAAAAGAGAAGGGCATCCACATAGATTATAAATTAGTGAATCTCCGTGAAATGTCTAGAGCATCACGTTGTGGCACAATTGAGAACACGGTCATGATCCGCCCGCAAGTAGGGGAAGACATCTTTCATCCTGAGACTGGTAAGTTTGGGCTTAAGTGGTTGATCAAAACATGCTATCATACTCGTATGCGGGAACTAGACAATGTTGTCTCCCGCCAGAAAACACAGAGAAATCTTAGGAAACTATATAATGTCTTTCATGGACACAGGGGCGGTCAATCAGGGTACCTCGCAGCGATGCGAGTCTTGCAAGAAACCATGCTGCCCCCCTCTCATAGCCCGTCAAAAGAAACCCCCGCCCTGTTTGACGACCAGACCTTCGGCTCCACCCGAACCGCCCGCCGCCTCGGCGACGCTTAAAAAGAATTTGCCATAATCGCAAATATGGTGTATACTCTCCATATAGGAGATGAGTTTGCTGTTTCAAACGCTCGATGACAAGCAGGAGTGTGTCGGTGTCTATTCTCAAGGAGAAATGGCATTTGGCGGCGAGAACTTGCCCTCTAACTTGACCGCAACTTGGAAATACGCTCCATACCTAAGAGACATCTCTGGGATCGAGTACGCAAATCTCTATGCTCAAGGCAAAGCGATCGAGGAGATGTGCCCAGAATCGTTGAAAGACGACTGGGATGATATTACGAAAGTTATGAAAGCCCATAGCCGGGCGCTAGGCATCGGGCAGGTATCTCTCAGAGATAATTGCTTGTGGGAGATGATCCCAGAAGCTGTTCTTAAAGAGTTCTGTGAGGTCAGGAATCAAATTACAGAACATATTTTAGAGACTCACCCACGTCCTTTGAACTACGACTTTTTATTATCAGTAACCAGGGTCATTGAAAAGATCCGGCACCAAAAACTAAATTTGTATTTACCGGCACTTAAAGAGGATATCTCTGATCCAATTGTGCTGGCATTCGCAAAGAAAATAAAGAACACACCTCCAGAAATAGTATATAACCTGTTTGGTACTCGCACTGGACGCTTGGCAACACGCCCAGGCACTTTCCCGATTCTGAACATCAAAAAGGAATATCGGAAGATAATCCGCCCTAATAACGACTTTTTTGTAGAGATTGATTTCAACGGAGCAGAATTACGGGTTTTGCTTGCTCTGCTGGGGCATGAGCAACCAACTGGCGATGTACATCAGTGGAATTTAGAAAATGTGTTTGGCGAGGGAGTGACGAGAGACCAAGCTAAAACTGCATTTTTTGCTTGGCTATATGGCTCGAAAGACCCGAAGCTAGCCAAATTTTCAAAGAGTTTGGAAAAGTTTTATGACAAGGAAGCCCTTTTAGACGAATATTGGGACCGCAAAAACGTGACAACTGAGTATTTCCGGAAGATCGCCTGTGATGCCCATCACGCCTTGAACTTTCTCGTTCAATCGACCTCCGCAGATCTAACTTTAGAGCAGATGGTCAAGATTGACGACCTGTTGGAAAAGTGGGGAACAAGAACAAAGATTGCTTTTACGGTACATGATAGCGTAGTTCTTGATTTTTCTTTAGAAGATAGGTATTTACTAGGGGAAATCAAAACGATTATGCAGACCACTCCTTGGGGCAAATTCGAGGTTGGTATGGAAATCGGAAGAGATTATGGCAACATGAAGAAAATGAAGGATAATTTATAATGGACGTAGTGGTCGGCATCGGCGGCGCAGGCGGACGCATCGCAGATCTATTCAAGAGATATCCAGAATATGAGATTTACAAGCTAGACGTAGGCCTTCGGGGTCATCGCAACTTTTCTTTCAAAAAAGAGAAGGATATGATGGGGTTCGAAAAGCAGGCAGTTGATCGCAGCGAGAAATTAGCTGGATTTTTTGAAGATGTTGACGAAGGCGACACTGTGCTGGTTGTACTAGCCGGCGGTGGCAACCTTCCGGGCGTCACCTTGGCGGTGTTAGAACATATTCAGGAGGCGAGAGTTCGAATTTTGCTTGTGGAACCAGATGTTGAATTCATGTCCCAAAAGCAGATAGATAACTTAAGTTTCACGAAGGGCGTGCTACAAGAATACTCTCGTTCTGGTCTATTCGAAACAATCTATATGGTTAGCAACACCTCCCTGGAGGCCGTGATAGGCGATGTTCCGATCAACTCATATAATGATGAGCTAAACGACACAATCGCATCAACAATGGCGATGGTCCGCTTCTTCGAAAATTCAGAACCCGTGCTGGACAGCAGAGGAGAGTCCAGGGAGATGGCTCGAATTGCAACTTTCGGCATTACTGACTTCGAACACCCACAATTGGCTAACTTGATGTACCCTTTGTCGGGCACAAAAGATAAAACATATTATTATGGAATGAGTAAGGACGAACTTGAAACAGACGGATCTCTCCTGCGAAAAATAAAACTACACACAAAATCAATCCCCATTGACGACGGCGAAACTCTGACCTTCGCCGTATACGAGACAACTTACGAAAAGAATATGATTTTGTGCTGCCTGAAGAGCGACAAGATACAGAAATAGGTCTCCCATCGACTACTTATGAAGCAGACCACGATCGAAAGTAGTGGAAAGATTGGGAGCTAAATCTGATGAGTGATGAAGATGGTAGAAAAAGAGATCGAGGAGTATTGTTTGGCACTTTCGCTATTGGAGACGAAGTTGCCGTAGATGCAGCCATCGACAAAATTCTTAATACGCTTGAGATTACAAACAAATACATCTTTGTGCTGAAGGACCAAGACGACCCCTCAAGAACACTGATCACATACAACGCAAAAGCAGACAGGGACTCAATTGCAAAACTCAGAATGTTCACTTTACGTCTCCATCGTAAGAAACAAACAAACACCCTATACACGATCAATGGTCTGAACATGGCTGTAGCAAAACAATATGGGGGCAAAACCGGCAGGCACCTTAAGTTGAACTGGTCTGACTATCAGAACTCCGTCATCCTCACTTACAACCGTGATATAAAGGTAATGCGAGCCGATCTCCACAAAATCCTTGAACTTGAATTAAATTCAAAATAAAACTTGACGAACCCACGAATGTGTGGGATACTGTCTTTAGGATAAAACACGAATATCACCGATAACGGTCGAGGAGGGGTGTTTTATCTGCAACAAAAACAAAAAAGACCTTTACAGGGTGAAGAACCTGTAGTATAGTATAAGAGAACCACAACGGGGATGAACCCCACTAGGAGAGATGAGATGGCAATTGATCTAGCTAAAATGCGAGAGAAATACAACAAGCTTAAGGGCGGAGGCGGTTCTTCTACTGACTCTTTCTGGAAGCCACAAGAGGGATCACAGACGATTCGCATCGTCACCCCCGCTGACGGCGACCCATTCATGGATCGCCACTTCCACTATGGTCTGGGAGATAATGGTCGCACTTCGGTCTTGTGCCCCAAGCGCAACTATGATGACCACTGTCCTGTGTGCAGTTTTGCCAACAACCTTTGGAACGAAGGTACCGAAGACAGCAAATCTATGGCTCGGGACTACTTCGCTAAGATGCGAGTTTTCGCACCAGTCATCGTCCGAGGTGAAGAAGAAAAGGGCGTGCGTCTATGGGGCTTCTCAAAGACCACTTACGAGAATCTTCTCAACATCGTTATGGATCCGGAGTATGGAGACATTACTGATCCGATGACGGGTACAGATATTCGCCTTGATTATGGCAAGAAGGCTGGTCAGTCTTATCCGACCACGGACCTCCGTCCTGCTCGCAAGACTTCCCGTCTGATGCCTACTGACGACGAGTCCACGAACTTGTTAGAGAATATTCCCGACATCAACACGACTTTCGAGCGCAAGACTTCGGAAGAGGTCGGAACTATTCTGGAGCAGGGTCTCGGTTCGGCTACTGCTAACGAGGGCAACGAGACCACCAAGTACGGCGGCAAGACCGAAAACAAGAACAGCAAGATGGCTGCAACCGAGGCGGTTTCGGAAATCGATGATGCTTTCAAGGAACTGCTGGCATAATAGCCAAAGCGAAACAATCAGTCATAACCTATGAAAGGGGAACGAAATGACTACGAATGATAACGTGTTGAATAAATGGAATGAACTCAAGACTTTGGTGGAAAATGTCGAAGTTGAGGTCATCAAGAACGCAGAAGGCAACAAGGCTGCCGGCACCCGTGCCCGAAAGGGTCTTCGCACCCTAAAGACCACCGCTGCCGAACTTGTGCGCCTTACTCTCGGCAAGGAATAAAATGAAGCTACATCTTCAGTGGGTAGAGAAGTTTGAAATGGTTAGAGAATATCCGTCTTTCACACTCTCAACAGAGCAATACCCAGAACTAGAACTAGAGATTCAGAAAGTATACGACGCTGAGGAACCAGCCCAACGAGGAGAGGCCTTGGCAGATCTAGAATATAAGATGAATCATTCTACTCACCAGGGGGAGACAATTATTGATCTTGTCAATCCATGGGACCAGTATGATCAGGCGGATGTGTATACTATTTCTGGAGAAGATGAAGGGTTCTTAAAAATCTCTGATGTTGACGGGTCAAATACCGATACTACAACTGACGAGTAATATCTTGTGAAGCCGACTCTCAGAAGAGCAGCGGCTATCACGCTCCCGCAGGGAGGCACGGGGTTACAGGTGTCTCAGCCTTCGGGCAAAACAAAATGAGGGAAATATGGCAAAGAGTAAAGTATCTGAACAAGAGGATCTTACGAAACATCTTCGTAGTTATTTAAACAAGGCAGCAAAAGAGATTGTTGCATATGACTTAGAGGGGGACAATCCAACTCAGGTCAAGACTTGGATATCTACCGGCTCGACGCTCCTAGACTATATCATAAGCAACCGCCGAGATGGCGGTATCCCTGTTGGAAAAGTTACTACCTTCGCCGGCGATCCAGCCAGCGGCAAGAGCCTTTTGGCAGCACAAATCTTAGCGAACACCCAGAAAATGGGAGGGGTCGCTGTATATATTGACACTGAAAACGCCGCTGACCCAAGCTTTTTAAAGCAACTCGGCGTCAACACCCGCACCCTAACATATCTTCAGCCAGGCTGCCTAGAAGAAGTTTTTGAGAATATTGAAAACATCATTAAGGCAGTTCGAGCGAAAGAGAGCGAGAAAATTGTCTGTATCGTTTGGGATTCGATCGCTGGCACTCCAACGAAGGCCGAGATCGATGGCGATTACGATCCAAATTCACGCATCGGGCTGACAGCGAAAGCACTAGCTAAGGGCATGCGGAAACTGACCGAGACTCTTGGAAAAGAGCAGATTGCTCTTGTGTTCACGAATCAACTCAAGGTAAATATCGGGACTATGTTTGGGGACCCCCCGAGTCGAGCCCGGCGGAAAGGCAGTCCCTTTTCACGCCTCAACTCGTATTTGGCTTACTAGGCATGAGGGCGCATCAGGAAAGATTTTAGATGAGAACAAACAAGTAATCGGGTACAGAACGTCAGCAACGACCAAAAAGAGTCGTTTTGGACCGTCCCCCCGAAAATGCTCATTTGATATTATGTTCGATGTCCGCAATGACAATGTTGGCGTCGATGACGAGGTGAGTTGGCTTGAGGCGATCAAGGCATCCCCTGAAGTTTCTAGGGCTGGGGCCTGGTACACGATCACCCTTCCAAGTGGGGAGAAGAAGTTCCAGGCAACCCACTTCAAAAAGCTTATTACAGAAAATTCAGAATTCAAAGAAGTAGTTCTTGACATTCTGGAGAATGAGTGTAGTATTAAAAGGCGAGAAGGTGACCCAGCCGATGATCAAAAAGAGACCAAAGAATAAATATATTCGTCTTGCTCTGAGGCAGATTGATCGTGCGGAATACGACCCATCTTTGTTGCATCGGCACGTTGCCGTCGTGGCAAAAGGGGGTCGTATTTTGGCAACAGGTCGTAATCGGTACAAGACCCACCCTGATTCGGTGGGAGTAGGGGTGGACGGCGAAATGTACTGCCGATCAGTTCACGCAGAGATGGATGCTATCTCAAAGGTTTCCGACAAGTCAAAACTTCGAGGAGCAACGATTTACATTGCTCGCAAGGGACGGAATGATGAGCCTGGTATGTCATGTCCTTGTAAAATGTGTCAGGCGGTCATTGACAAATACGGACTAAAGAGAGCCGTGTTTACTACTGAATATGGGACAGGAACAATGGATTTTCCGGAGGAGTCAGCTTGAAGCGGCTATTGATTATCGACGCACAGAATATGTTTGTCAGAAACTGGGTCCTCAGCCCAGCGATGGACTCAAATGGCAACCCAATCGGAGGGGTGGCTGGTTTCATGAAATCTCTTCAGAAGGAAATTCGGGAACTAAAACCAGACAAAGTTATAATTTGCTGGGAGGGCGGCGGTGGCTCAATGCGCCGGAGAGCCCTCAACAAGGACTACAAGACTGGTCGCAAAGCCCCAAGACTGAATAGGGAGTTCCAACTCCCGACGGCGGAAGGCGAGAAAGAGAACAAACTCCGCCAGCAACTCCGACTAATGGAATACCTTGACCAGATGCCAGTGACCCAAATGTCACTAGAAAATCAGGAAGCCGACGACATTATTGGCTGGCTCTGTTCTTGTCGAGAGTTTGAAGATTGGGCAAAGATCATAGTGTCTTCTGACAAGGACTTCATTCAGCTTTGTGACGATAGAACTGTGTTGGTTCGCCCGGTAGCAAAAGAGATTCTTAACAAGACGAGGGTCTTAGAAAAGTTCTCTATACATCCTAGAAATTTTGCCCTCGCCCGCTCGCTGGTCGGAGATTCTTCCGACAATATCAAGGGCGTGAAAGGCGTTGGAATGAAGACCGTTGTAAAGCGTTTCCCCTTTCTCAAAGAAGACCGAGACTACACAGTTGAGGAACTTTTAGAATATGCAGAAAGAAACAGAGGAACTACAAAGGTTTATGAAAAAGTGGCCGATAGCCGAACCATCGTCCGAGAAAACTTTGACATGATGCAGCTATATACAACGAACATTTCACCACAAGGTATGGACAAACTGGGGTGGGTGTTAGATAACACGGGAAAGGCGTTGAACAAACATGAAATCCGTGTTATGATGAGGCAAGACGGAATTCTAAATGTGAATATTGAGAAGATGATGACCACGATGTCAGGCTGGAGTGTCGGTGAGTAACAAAAGGCTTCAACAAGAAGACGAGACCTTTTCCAAGTTTGGGAAAGCCTTCCAAGAGAAGTTGGCAAAAATAATCTTACTTGATCGAGCTTTCGGCAACCGGATGACCGAGGTCATGGACGTTGACTACTTCGAACTCAAATATTTACAAGCATTTGTTTCGCTTGTATTCGAATATAAAGCGGAGTATAAAACTCATCCGACTCTGGATATTATGCGCTCGATTATTCGCACAGAGATGGAAGACTACCCAGAGGTAATCCAACGACAGGTCCGGGAGTTTGTCGTTCGCATCGACCTTGAAGAGGAGGCAGACGAAGATGATGAATACATTAAGTCTAAATCTCTTGATTTTTGTCGGAAACAGAAACTAAAAGACGCCATCCTCAAGAGCGTGTCGCTTTTAAAGAAGTCTTCTTTTGAACAGATCACAAAGCTTATTAATGAGGCTATGTTGCTCGGTGCGGATAACGACCACGGTCACGACTTCGTTGAAGATTTTGAACAGCGATATGTGATTCATCATCGTGACCCTATTACTACCGGGTGGGACGAGATTGATGACATTATTCGTGGCGGATTAGGCAAAAAAGAGCTTGGCGTTATCGTTGCCCCGACGGGTGCTGGGAAGAGTATGGCACTAGTCCATCTGGGCACCCAAGCGATCAAAGAAGGGAAGACTGTCGTCCACTACACTTTAGAGTTGGCAGACACAGTGGTCGGCAATCGATATGATAGTTGCTTGACAAGGGTGAAACTTCAAGATTTACACTCTGTAAAAGATAAGATTGCCGAAGAGGTCCGAGAAACTCCGGGAAAACTAATCATCAAAGAATACCCGACTAAGTCGGCATCAACAAATACAATTGAAAACCATATTGAGCGCCTTCGCCAAAGAGGCATCGTTCCGGATATGGTCATTATGGATTATGCCGACCTCCTTCGACCCCAGCGCACCAACTATAAGACCGAACTGCGCCACAACTTAGGCGATATCTACGAGGAGCTAAGAGGAATTGCGCAGAAGTACAACGTTCCCGTGTGGACCGCTAGCCAAACCAACCGCTCGGGCTTGAATGCAGAAGTGATCACAATGGAGAGCATTAGCGAAGCCTTCAATAAGTGTTTTGTCGCAGATCTCATCTGCTCTATCAGCCGCACTGTCGAAGATAAATCTCAAGACAAGGGGCGGATGTTCGTTGCCAAGAATCGGAACGGTCCAGACGGGATCATTTATCCTATGACTATCGATACGAGTTGTGTAAGGATGGATGTTCATCATCCTTCTGCTGAGACCGGCGGCATCGACTCCGTTGTGGCAAAGACAAAACAAGAGCAGAAGAGTTGGCTCCAGAAGAAATATAAATCTTATTCGGATGGAGATTCCGCACCGGGAAACAGGCGTGATAGAAAGTCTCGGGCACCAGCCCATAGGCAGTTGCCTGATCTTCTGGAAAATGGACCTCAAACAAAAGAAGAACTAGAGGCTCTGCCTGAGTGGGAGCGCCGTAAGTTCATTCGTGATATGAAACGCCAAAAGAAGATTTTGTTAGAAGAGCAGAGTAACTTATCCAAAAACAACGAGGGGGAACAATAGATGAAAGATCTGTCAGTGAGCATCTTGTCAGACATTACAACTTATATGAAGTATGCAAAGTATCTTCCCAAGAAGAACCGCCGTGAAACTTATTCTGAAATGGTTGCTCGTAACAAGAGGATGCACATCAAGAAGTTTCCGGAACTGAAAGCCGAGATTAATGCTGCCTATAAGTTTGTATTAGCGAAAAAGGTTCTCCCTTCAATGCGTTCGATGCAGTTCGCCGGAAAGCCTATTGAGGTAAACCCAAGCCGCATCAACAATTGTTCTTATATGCCTGTTGATGATTATCGTGCATTTAGCGAAGCCATGTTTCTTTTATTGTCTGGCTGCGGCGTTGGCTACTCAGTTCAGCAGCACCACATTGAAAACCTGCCGGAGATCGTTAAGCCCAATGGGAATCGCACCCGACGCTTTTTAATCGGCGACAGTATTGAGGGCTGGGCTGATTCTGTTAAGGCTCTAGTGCGCAATTATTATATTGGTGGATCTAAGATCCGTTTTGACTACTCAGATATTCGACCCAAAGGGGCCCACTTGGTCACCTCCGGTGGCAAAGCCCCTGGACCACAACCCCTTCGTGAGTGTTTGGTAAAACTGGAAGGGATATTTGATGGTAAAGTTGTGGGCGACAAACTCACTACTATCGAAGCTCATGATGTGATGTGCCATATCGCCGATGCGGTCCTTGCTGGTGGCATCCGTCGTGCGGCTATGATTGCTTTGTTTTCAGCAGACGACGAGGAGATGCTCGCCGCCAAAGCAGGAAACTGGTGGGAAACGAACCCTCAGCGAGGTC
>PVBE011504871.1_pt1 | contig 10893 bp, 9 predicted proteins | sample 1631181 | NCBI WGS metagenome assembly PVBE01 (sample SAMN08397723, study PRJNA350692) | Marine metagenome, whole genome shotgun sequencing project. | isolation source: water | place: Pacific Ocean | collected 2012-04 | reverse complement strand
GGGTATTTCGGAGGCTGACATAGCTCCGCCCAAATTTATGCCAACAAGAGACGCAACTCCACTTAAGGACGAAGTTCCAGATACAGCTTGACTAGATTGTGGAATAAATGTAGAAGAAGCGGTATAGGCTATTGGCGACAGAAGAGACGAAGCAATTCCTAAAACAGCAAAAAAGAACGTAATTTTAACAATTAATCTTTTGCTATTCCAAAGGGCTTTAAGCAACTCGATTAAATCGATTTCGTCTGTGTTTTTTTCTAAAGGTTCCATAAAAATTAAAGAGAGTTAATTAGAACTGCTAATGTTGCTAGCGTTGAGGTTAAGCCAATTATTTCAGCAAGACTTGTTTTGTTTGGATTAGCAATTTTTTTAGGGACAATAATTTTACATCCAGGCTGTAGCCTTGGCATATTATTAAATATAAAATACTTTTTGTTTGAGGCAATGTTCCCGTTTTGATAAATGACAAACACCCCTCTTTTTTTAGCTAGATCTGTTAAGCCCCCTGCCTGGCCAATAGCTTCCATAACGCCCATTCCCTTTTTATAGTTTACAACTGTTGGCTGTTCAACTTCTCCTATTATCTCAATGGTATTGTCCACTTTTGGCACCTCTACTATATCACCCCCCTTAAGAACAACATTATATTTTGGGTCAGCACCCTTGGTTTTATAAAGCTCGGCAACATCTACCCCAAACTCTATGTAATCTTTTTGTTCCTCAATTTCAAACCCCAAGGAGTCTTTTGCTAAATCACCCACAACCTCCTCAATTTCCTCTTTAGCCGTATTAATTCTTTTAATTTTTACTCCGGAAATGGCACCATCTTCTAATATTCCGCCCGAATCATTCAACAAATCATATAAACTATACTTATTATTTAACAGAGAATAAACGCCGGGGGATTTCACAAGTCCTGTTATTTCTACATATTCTGGCTCAACAACGCCCTCCTTTACACGAACCACAACAAGATCCCCGGCGGCTAAAACAGGGTTTTCTTCAAGCGAGCTACTAGTATAGTCTACATTTAGTTTGGCAGAAATAGATTTAAAAGGGACTTTTCCAGACTTATCAAATGTTTGTCTAAAAACATTAATAGAGAAAAGGTCTCCATTTTTTTTAACCCCTCCTGATAACAGAATTAAATCAGAGACTCTCATGCCTTCAAAAAACACGAACCTTCCATCAGCATTAGACCCTGTCGTATTAATCTCACCACGTATTTCTACAAACTCGCCTTTTTCAATTATTGATTTTGAAAAAATCTGAACCCGATCATTTGCCTCAAACTCAAGCTTTTCTTTCCCTGAAAGAATATTAGACAGATTGGCAGAAAGGATCTCCTTCTCTTTTCCTTCACGAAACCTGTAAATTAGAGCCCTGGACAAAAGCGCATCGTCCTTTAACCCTTGTGCGTTAGCAATAAGCGATTTCAAATTAGGGCTTCCTTCAATGGAGTAATTCCCTGGAAGATATATAGCCCCTTCAATACTAACCTTGTTTGTGTATTTGTCTGCCACAGGATTGGCCCTAATAATATCTCCATCGGATAATTCAGTGCTGTTAAAATTGCCAGAATCAATGGCAGAGATTTTTTTGTTAATGCCAGAAATAGATTCAATAAAAATCTTGTTTTTATATCCAAAGGAAGAAACGCCGCCAGTAAAACTTAACATATCCTCAAGCGTTTCATTGTTTTTAAACTCAAAGATCCCGGTCTCTTTAAATTCGCCATTTACAAAAACTCTATTTTCGTATGCTGGAATTAAAATAACATCTTGGTCTCTTAGACTAAATATGGGGGCGATACCTTTAACAAAATAATCATATAAATCAACTGTTTTAAAAATTTTGCCATTTCTTACAACTTGAATCTTTCGAAAACTTCCTGTTTCCGTAGGTCCTCCAGCAGCATAAAGCGCATTTAAAAGAGAAACCATACTAGAAAGAGTGTAGGTTCCAGGCCTTTTAACAGACCCCACAATATTCAAAACAATTGATCGAGACCCCGAGAGGCTGATATCAAAAAAAACTTTTTGATAAGACTCTTTTGACGAGTTAATTCCTGAATATATTTTGGAAAGAGCATTTCCAACTCTTCTTTTAGCCCCAGCTATTGTATATCCGCTCAAATAAACAGGGGCAATTCGGTCTATTTTTATATAACCACGGGTGTCTATTGTTGATGTGTATACATTTTCAGATGCTCCCCATACATTAATTGCTAACTCATCACCAGGCCCTAATTGATAGGATGACGGAGTAGCAATGTTGAGCTGAGGAGAAGAGCTAAAATTATCAATTGAAGAGGAGGCATCAACTTCAAAAAACTTCATTCCAAAAATTGGCAACGAAAAGGCCGGCGAATCATCTGACTCTGTCTTTTGATCAGGGCCGGTTATTCCAAAGATGGAGGTAAGATCATTTTCTACCTTCTTTCTAGAATCTTCCTTTTCTTCTGAAAAGGCCTTTAGCCCTTTGATTCTTTTTTCAAATTGTGAAATATCTGATTCTGTTGCCCCTTGTGCCCTTGCCAATGTTTTAAGCTGATTCAATGTATAACCCTGCTGTTGTGCCTGGGTCCAATAAGACAAAAGCTCTTTGTCACTCATTTTACTAAGCTCTTTTGCAGAATTCTTAGCAGAGGCACTATTAATAGCACTTTGAATGTCTTGACCGGACATTGTTATCGTAATCATAACAATCAAAAAAGAAATAAATTTTTTCATAATATAATTTAAAAGCTTCGCTATTCGACTTACAGAATAAGACAAAGAAAAAAGCAAATTGTTGGCGATTTTAGCCCGCCAGGCTCAATCTTGATTTAGCTAACGAAAGCTTTACTTTTACTTTGTTTAGAAGCAAGACAATAGCGTTGTTTTCTATAAGCTCAACCACTCCTCTATTATTTTTAAAAGGCCCGCTTTGGATATCTACCATGTCACCACATGAGAAATCAGTCTTTTTAACCAAGCCCTTTTCTAAGGCATTTTTTAAGACATCAATTTCTTTGTCTTCTATTTCAACGGCAACTCCCTCGCTTTTAACTATGTTTCTTGTAAAAGGATTAGAATTAATCAGATTATACGTCAATTTATCCAGTTTAATAAACACATATCCGCTTATTGCAGGGCGCTTAACTTTTTTTAGCCTGTCAGACCATTGTCTTTCTTCTGAATACGCAGGAACGTATGAAACTATTCCTGTTTTAGAATAAAAATCTTGAGCCTTAAATTCAGCCCTTGGCTTAGTATATGCAACAAACCAACCCATAATTCCTTTTTATGCAAATATAAAAAATTAAATTTAAACAAAAAAACAGTTCATTTATTGCTATTTTAATTTTTATAAAAAGATAAAAGGCTGAAAACCAACGAGCTAAAGGTTCGTTTTTCTGTATTACAAAAAAATAAAAAAATTAACAATAAAGTAATTTGATAAGCCTAAATTTACAATTATGAACGTATTAATTATTGGTTCTGGAGCTAGAGAACATGCTTTTTGTTGGAAAACAAGGCAATCAAAAAAATGCAACAACTTGTTTGTTGCTCCAGGAAATGCTGGCACGAGTGAATTAGCAACAAAGATTAATATTTCAATTGAAGACTTTAATCAAATTAAGAAAACTCTCATTAAATACAACATAGACCTAATAATTATAGGGCCAGAAATTCCCTTAATTGATGGTCTAGCAGATTTTATTTCTAGTCAACATGATTTAAGGAGCGTTTTAGTTATTGGCCCATCTAAAATTGGAGCTATGCTTGAAGGCAGTAAAGATTTTTCTAAAGAATTTATGTTCAGGCATAATATCCCTACTGCTTCATATAGAACTTTTGATCAGGAAACCCTTGAAGAAGGCATTAAATATCTAACTACCATATCTCCCCCTTATGTTTTAAAAGCGGACGGCCCTGCAGCAGGAAAAGGCGTTTTAATTATAGACAGCTTATTAACCGCCCAAAACGAGCTTTCTAACATGCTATCTAAAAATAAGTTTGGAAAATCTGGCCATAAGGTAGTGATTGAAGGCTTTTTAGACGGGATTGAGCTTTCTTGTTTTGTTTTAACAGACGGAAAATCATACTTAACATTACCAAGCGCAAAAGATTATAAAAGGATAGGAGAAGGAAATGTTGGCCTAAATACAGGAGGGATGGGATCAATTTCACCCGTTCCTTTTGCAAACAAGGATTTCCTCTCAAAAATTGACAAAAAAATCATTAAACCAACAATTAATGGCATTATTAAGGAAGAGATAGACTATGTCGGATTCCTTTTCATAGGGATAATTAAAGTTGGAGATGAGCCTTTTGTTATAGAATATAATGTTAGAATGGGTGATCCAGAAACCCAGGTTGTCTTGCCTAGAATTAATAATGATTTTTTAGAAATGATGATACGCACAGCAAAAGGAGACTTAAAATCTATTAGCCTTGATGTTGATCAAAACTCCGTTGTAAATGTTGTAATGGCTTCAGGAGGCTACCCCGAAGCCTATCAAAAAGGAAAAAAAATTACAGGCTTAAACAAACGTCACGACTCAATTGTTTTACACGCAGGAACGAAATCTGAAGAAAATGAAATTGTAACTAACGGCGGAAGGGTTTTATCAGTAATATCAAAATCGTCTGATTTCCATTCTGCATTAGAGAAATCGTATAAAACAATAAAATCAATTGATTTTGAGGGAAAATATTACAGGAAGGACCTAGGGTTTGATTTATAAAAAGGAATGGGCAGACGGATCCTCATCTTCTTCGCCTCTTTTTGAAAACCCAATCAATTTGAACGTCCAATAGCTAAGCGCACAAATAATAGTTATAATAAAAAATAGGTTTATAGAATTAGCCAAGCCCCAACTTTCTAGCTCAAGTACTCTTAAAAAATCTAGAGGAACAAACAATATTTCTACAAACAAGTATTCAATAAAATAAAAAAATTCTGTCATAGTTAATTATTCTTTGCAAAAATAATAAATCAAAAGGTTATTACAATAACAAAAACAAACTTTTAAGTTTGCCCTTATTGAGTATATTTGAAAAAAAAACATGTTTAGCAGCCTATGTCTTAAGGTGTTTGATCAATGCATATTAGATTATCACACATATGATAACGTAGCGACAAAGTCAAAAAGTCCTTTTAAAAAGAATGATATTAAACACCTTTTGTATCAAAAGAATTGGATTGATACTGTTCAGTGGCATCTGGAAGACTTAATTAGAGATCCCAAAATTAACCCAGTCAAGGCCTTAGAGCTGAAAAGAACAATAGATCATTCAAACCAAAAAAGAACCGACTTGGTGGAATACATAGACAGCTATTTTTTAGACAAGTATAAAAATGTTAAAATTTCAAACTCAGCGACCTTTAATTCAGAAAGTCCAGCATGGGCAATTGACAGGCTATCTATTTTAGCGTTGAAAATATTTCACATGGATGAAGAAACCAAAAGAAAAGGAGCCAGCAATGAACATGTTCAAAATTGCAGCGCTAAACTAGAGATTTTAGTTCAACAAAAGGAAGATCTTTGCTCTGCAATTGACCAGCTTTTACGAGACATTGAATCGGGGTCAAAGTATATGAAGACCTATAAGCAAATGAAAATGTATAATGATGAAGCGCTAAACCCCGTGCTTTATAATAAAGACAAACAATAGAATATGTCGCATGTTTTAATTTTAAGGTTTTCATCCATGGGAGATGTTGCCATGACTGTGCCCGCCTTAAGGTGTTTGTTTAAAAAATATCCAGGCTGTAAAATAACTTTAGCTACAAAGAAAGCTTATAGACCGATTTTTAGAGAATTTCAAGAAATCAATTTTTATGATGTAGATTTTAACAACAGGCATAAAGGGATTAAAGGACTTTGGACTCTGTTTAAAGAATTAAAAAAACTAAAACCAACACACATAGCAGATTTACACTCCGTAATTAGAACTCATTTTCTATATTTTTTTTTCAAAATAAATCTTTTTAAAATTAAAAGAGTTGACAAACAAAGAACAGAAAGAAAAAAGCTATTTAGAAAGAAAAATAAAATTTTTAAACCCTTAACCCCTGTTCAGTTTAAATACTGTGAAGTGTTTAATAAGCTAGGGTTTAATATTGACTTAACTAGCCATCAATTTGTAGACCCTTTTATTATTAATAATGAGACCCAGCAAATTATTTACGAAATTAATAATAAACTAAAATGGGTTGGAGTGGCTCCATTTGCCTCCTTTAATGGCAAAACATACCCTTTAGATTTAATGCAACAATTAGTTGCTTTTTTACAAAGAGATCATCAGGTTTTCTTGTTTGGCAACGGAGAGTTTGAAACAGGGAAACTTGAAATATGGGCCAATGCTTATCAAAATGTTTTTGGAGCCTATAAGCTAGGGTCTTTATATAATGAGCTGGAAATTATATCCAATCTAGATTTAATGATTTCTATGGATTCTGCAAATGGGCATTTAGCAGCAAATTATGGCGTGCCTGTAATTACTTTATGGGGCCTTACCCACCCCTTTGGAGGCTTTGCCCCCTTTTCTTCAAATTCAGAAAACATGATTATTTCAAATAGAGAATTGTTTCCTAAAATTCCAACATCTGCTTATGGGAAAAAAATTCCTAAAGGATATGAAAAGGCAATGAGAACAATTAACCATAATGATGTCGCGGCAAGGTGTTTAAAAATTTTAGAAAACTCTAAACATCATCGAAATCTATAGAAATAGACTTAGACGTGGGAATAGCTTGACAGGCCAAAATTAAACCATCTTGAACTTCTAGGTCTGATAAAATATTGTTTTCAATCATTTTGGCAGAACCGCTAGTAATTTTTCCTATACAAGAGGAACACACACCTCCTTGGCAAGAATAAGGGGCGTCAATATTTTGATTTAATACAGCATCTAAAATCGTCATGCTTTTAGGGATACTAATTTCAAATTCCTCAAAATCACAGGTAATTGATGCCGCGGCTTCTTCACCTCCATTTTTTTTGTTAATCGAATTCTCAGCGTTCGAATAAAAAAGCTCGAACAAAATATTTTTTTCTTTATGCCCCAATTTTACTAATTCAGAAGAAGCACTTTTAATAAGCTGTTCGGGCCCACAAATAAAAAACTTGTCAAATTTTAAATTACCATGTTGTTTCAAACAATAATTAATAAATCCAGAATCAACTCTTCCATATTCAGAATCAGGATTGTTTTCTGTACTATAAATATTATAACAAAAAAACCTACGTGAAAATGAAGTTTTTAATTCTTCTATTTCATCATAAAACATCGTTTCTTGAATTGACTTATTCCCAAATAATAAGATAAATTTACTTTCCATGTGAGAAAGCAAAACATTTTTCAATATAGAAATCACAGGAGTTATCCCGCTACCAGCAGCGATGCCAAGAAATGTATTTTTGCTATTGGCTTTTTCAACAACAAACCTTCCTTCAGGCTCGGAAACCTCTAACATATCTCCTTCTCTTAACGCATTATTGACATAGTTAGAAAATAGACCTCCAGAGATAGCTTTAACTCCTATTTTTAGCAAACCACTATTAGGAGAGCTGCAAATCGAATATGAGCGCAAGATAAAATTCCCTTTAATTTTTGCTTTTAAAGTAACGTATTGGCCAGCTTTGAAAGAATACTTTTTTTTAAGGGAATTGGGAATGTCAAAAACTATTGAAACAGAATTTATAGTTTCCTCTTTTATTTTGGCAACCCTCAATGTATGAAACCGCATCAAACAACAACAATTAGAATTAGTTGTAAAAATAAAAAACAGAATTTAATTTAATGCTTTATAAAGAATGATATATTTGCAAATTATGTTTTTCACATTTTTAAAATTGCAGTGGAAATCTTTTTTCAGAGGTCAATCTGTTGGATCAAATATAATGACAAAGGTCTTCAAATGGTTTTGGCTGGTATATTTTGCCTTTATCACACCATTGCTTGGGCTTATAACCTATAAGGTTTTAAAAGAAGACTTGGGTGTAGAAGACCCCTTCGCCTATCTTAATAAAAATCTTATTTATGTTTTTGCCTATTGGATAGTAATGAGATATTTTATTCAACCAATTCCAGTTGTTGCGATTAAGCCTCTTCTTTTAACTCCAATTTCAAAATCAAAAATAGTAAGACATAGCCTTGGAAAATCTATTTTTTCATTTTTCAATATAATTGCATTTTTTTATCTGATCCCTCTTACATTAATATTAATTGACGAGGGCTATCAAATGAATCAATTAATAGGATGGAATTTGTCAATTATTGCCTTTGTATACATCACAAACTATCTAAATTTTATATTAAACAATAACGACAAGCTTTTATATTCTATAGGACTAATTTTAGGGCTAATAAAAATTTTAGAATATTATTCTGTTTTTGATTTTACCATTTATTCTGAACTTTTTTTCTACTCTTTTTACTCGAATCCAGTTTTTACAATTATTCCATGGGCTTTTTTAATATGGATATATTTCTATGTATTTAAATATTTTAAAAATGGCCTTTATATAGATTTGGGCCTAAAAAAGAAGGCAGAAGAAGCCAAGGCTGAAGACTTTTCATGGCTTAATAGATTTGGGAAAACAGCTATTTTTTTAAAAAATGATTTAAGACTAATTAAAAGATCAAAAAGAGCCAGGAGCACTGTTTTTGCTGGGATATTCTTTCTTTTTTATGGGTTTATCTTTTATTTCGCTGGAGATGTATATGGCACAACAGGGGCTTTTTTCGGATATATGTTTGCATCGGGGGGTTTTTTATTTATGTTTGGATCCTTTGTGCCAAGCTGGGACAGCCAATATTATTCTCTTATGATGTGTCAAAACATTGAATACAAAGAATATATAAAGTCAAAGTGGACTCTAGTAGTTATTGGTACAATTATTTCAACTTTTTTAGCATGCTTTATATACTCTTTTTTAGGTTATGAGGCTATTTATGCTGTTCTTGCCGGTGGACTATACAATACAGGTGTAAACGGGCACTTAACTTTATGGGCAGGAGCTTATACTAAAACACCCATTGATCTAGACTCTACTAAAAATGTCTTTGGAGACACGAAAGCTTTTAATATGAAAACAATTTTAATCAGCCTTCCTCAGTTGGCGCTCCCTTTATTCTTGTTTTGGTTGGGAAATTCTTTTTACTCATTTTCTATTGGATGTTTAATAGTTGGGGCTACAGGAATTTTAGGGATTTTATTAAAAGAGCCAGTTTTTAATCTCATAATTAGAGCCTACAAATCAGAAAAATATTCCACACTAAAAGCATATAAACAAAATTAATTTTATGATTACTTTAAAAAATATCACTAAAAAATATTCAAAAGAAACGGTTTTGGACATCACAAGTTTAGATATTCCATCTGGCCAAACTTTTGGGCTAGTAGGAAATAATGGAGCAGGGAAAACCACTATGTTTAGTTGCTTGTTAGACCTGATAAAGCCAACTACGGGAAATGTTTTAAACAATGGCGTGGAGGTTGCAAGCAGTGAAGCATGGAAATCCTTCACCGCAGCATTTTTAGATGACACTTTTTTAATTGGCTATTTAATGCCCGAAGAATACTTTTATTTCATTGGAGAATTAAGAGGATTAAAGAAAAAAGAGGTGGAAGAGTTTTTAAATCAATTTGAAGATTTTTTTCACGGAGAGATCTTAGGAGGAAAAAAATATTTAAGAGATCTGTCTAAAGGAAATCAAAAAAAAGCTGGAGTTGTTGCAGCGCTATTAGGAGAGCCTAGGGTTGTTGTTTTAGATGAGCCTTTTGCAAATTTAGACCCTTCAACTCAAATTAGACTAAAGCAAATTTTAAAAGACCTTTCAAAAAATAAAGAGACAACCATTCTTGTCTCTAGCCACGATATTCAGGACGTAACAGAGGTTTGTGAAAGAATTGTTCTTCTAGAAAAGGGCAAAGTGATCAAAGATATTGTAACAAGCCCCAAAACTTTAAAAGAGCTAGAGGCTTATTTTGGAGGATAATTACTTCAAAATCAATTATTTTTACTTTTCGATAATAAAACACAGTATTTTGTGTTATTCAATAGGATATCATAATTATTTTGAAAAAATTTATTTGTACCATATTATCAGTCTTTCTTTTTTTTAGTTGCTCAACAAAAAAAAACAAACCCTTAAACAAAGGATACCACGCTATGGTCTCCAGCTACAATGTTTTGTTTAACGGCGCTGCATCTATTGATGAGGGGCTTTTGCAAACGGGGAATACTTTTAGTGAAAATTTTTGGGAAATTTTGCCAATAGAAAGGATTAAAATATCGGATGAAATTATTACTGTTGACGGGATTGATAATGCAAACTTTATAAAGGGAGAAGAAAAGGCGGCCAAAACGATTCAAAAACATTCAATGCTAATTAATGGGATACAACAAAACTCTAGGATTGCAAGCGCCTACCTGCTTTTAGGAAAAGCAAGATACCTTGATCAAAGATTTGTTCCTGCATTAGACGCCTTTAATCAAGTGTATAAACAGATGGCTTTAAAGGATGAATTAGATGAATCTATAATTTGGAAAGCAAAGTGTAATATCCGATTAGAGCAAGAAGGCTCCGCAATTGAACTATTAAAAAACGTACTTAAAAAAGAAAAACTAAATCAAAAAAACAAGGCACATGCAAATGCAGTTCTTGCTATGGCTTATTTTCAACTTGATGAATTAGCAAGTTCTGAAGAGGCACTAAAAATTGCTTCTGACCTTGAAACACATAAACTTACCAAAGCAAGATATCTATATATACTTGGCCAGTTTTTAGAAAAGCAATCAAAGTTAGATTCAGCATACATATACTTTAAGAAAGTGGCTGAATTTAAAAGAAAAATTCCGAGAGAATTTTATATAAATGCTAAATTGAAAAATTT
>PVBE011461640.1_pt1 | contig 10893 bp, 9 predicted proteins | sample 1631181 | NCBI WGS metagenome assembly PVBE01 (sample SAMN08397723, study PRJNA350692) | Marine metagenome, whole genome shotgun sequencing project. | isolation source: water | place: Pacific Ocean | collected 2012-04 | reverse complement strand
GGCATGTCCATCGACTACCGATTTCCGCGCAGGACGGAGATCGTGCTGGAGGGGGTCGAGAAGCTTCCCCAAGGACGCGGAGTGATTTTCGCCATGAATCACACCGACCGTTACAACTACTGGCCTTTTCAGTACGAACTCTACAAGCGCAAGCTGGGCTTCACCGCCACGTGGGTTAAGGGGAAGTACTATGAGAATTGGGCCCTCGGCGCTTTCATGGATGCTTGCAACAACATCCCCATGCCGTCACGGGGATACCTCGTCGTCACGGAGTTCCGTCAGCTTGTGGGTAGGGCGCCCGACAGTGACGAGTACCGATTGCTCCGGGATCGCATAGACGGACTGGAGCCGATGGACGCCGCGCTTCCGGATGATGCATCTGACCCACTGCGCCAATTCCTCGCTCGGGACGGGAGCCCGGAGGCTACCCTCCTTGCGGTTACGAACCTCTTCGCCGAGATGATCGATCGCGTGATGGAGCTGATGGACTATGCGCTGAACGAATTGGGTCAGCATATCCTGATCTTTCCCCAGGGGACTCGGTCGAAGCGGCTACTGCCGGGGCACGAGGGGCTCGTAGAAGCCGCCCAGTATTTCGGCGCCACGATCGTGCCCGTTGGCTGCAACGGGTCGGACCGGCTCTACCCTGGGTCGTCACCCTTCTCCAAAGGAGGCCGAGTTGTTTATCGCTTTGGCGACCCACTGGAGCCAGACTGCGGCCCGTTCGCGTCCTACCGCGTCCCGTCGACCGTGCGCCCGCTCACGGTTGAGGCTGCCCGAGAATACGGTTCGCAATACCGCGCCATGACCGACATCGTGATGGATCGCATCAACGAACTATTGGAACCGGAGTACCAATTCGGCGACCCCGAAGGCGCTGGGGAAGTGGGCGTGGGACGGTTCGTCTGAGCAGCCATCGGGCGGCTTAGCCCGCATTGATGCAAACGCCCGTCGCGATCGTTCTGAGTTTCCAAAGTCGATCGCAAGTTCGGCCCGTCTTGCAACGTTCATTTGGCGCCGCGCGCCTCCTGCGGCCTTAGGGAGCGACCGACCGCACGTACTCACGCAACCGGTCTCGAGCTTCCTCTCGAGCTTCGCGGGTTTCTCCCTCGCCGAGACCGAACTTTCGACCCGTGTGTCGCTCGAGCGCGGCGTCGAGGTCCGTTTCAACCAGGACGGGCGGCTCGGTGTCGACCAGTTCCGCCGCGACCACGAGGCCTGTCTTGGGCTGGACAACCATCAGCGCTCTGACGAGTTCGAGCTGAAGGAAGGGGTCTTCGCTATTGCGTGCAGCCTCCAGCATGAACGGCGCCGCTGGCTTCGCGTCGGACCCCAGCGTCACGATTTGGCGAAGCAGCGCTTCGAAGTCGTCGTCGGACTCGGCGCGCAAGAGGGCATCCCCCAGCACGGTCGCGCTAGCGGCAGCCGGCGCCAAGTTGGCCTCTGCGGTTGGCCTATTTGCGTCGCGGTGAGCGCTGCGCAGGAGCCCGATCCCGACCACGGCCGCGCCGATCACGGTGGTTCCGGCGGCCAAGATAGCGAGTGCGCGACCGGGTCTTGACGAAGACGTGACCAGGCGCGCCGCGCCCGCAACCAGAAGAATTGCCGCCAAACTCACGACGACCGACGGCGCCATGGGCATGTCGGCAGAGTACGAAAGGACGATTCCGATGAGGCTTGCCGCGCCGGCCACGCACCAAGCGATGGCAAGGCGGGCGTTGAGACGTTCGCTGTACAGGAACGCGATCACGGCTGGTACGACCAGGAACGAGAACACCAAGAGGACGCCGGCGACCGCCACGGAACTCGTAATGACCACCCCGAACGTGGCGTAGAAGAAGAAGTCCCACACGCGTACATTCCGACCTGCCGACATAGCGGCTGCCGGATCTTGTGAAATCTCCAAAAACGGCCTCCTGAAGGCGAAGTGAAAGACGCCGACCATGGCGTAGATACCGGTCGTTTCGGCCACGGCGGGCCACGTGACGAGCAAGATGTTGCCGGCGAGCATCGTCTTGATGTGCTCCGATTCCCCGGGCGCTTTCGCTAGGAGCATCAGCGCGATAGCCGAGGCCGTGGCGTACGAAATTCCAATCAGCGCTTCCTGTGGAACGGCCTGCCGCCGTAGTCGCGTCCACGCGAAGAGACCCGCTCCGAGGAACGTAAAGGCGAGGGAAACCAAGTACACGGCGGCCGGGGAGTGCTCGACATCGTACCCGAGCAGGTTCGCGCATACGGCGCCGAGGGCCGCGATCTGCGCCAGCGCCAAGTCGACGAAGATCACCTTGCGACTGAGGACGTGGATCCCCAAGTAACCGTGGATCCCTCCGAGGACGAGGCACATCGCAAGCGGCGGCAGCATCCAAGCGTAACTACTAACGCTCATGATCTTCTCACTTGCCGCGAGGAATCGCTGCCTTGTTCGCTTTGACCGATGCGACGGCAGCCACCAGTTTCGTCAAGATTTGGTTGATGAGAGCAACGTACGCCGAGCCATGCCCGTTCGGTCCGACCTCCGTGGGTAAGACGACGAGCTTTGCGGAGGCGTCGCGCGCGACGCGCTCAGCGAGGTTTGGGGTTCGGTAGTCCTCAACGATGACGAAGCTGGCGTTGGCGCGGCGCATGCGCTCGATGGTGTCGGCCAGATGGCGTGGCCCCGGCGCGATACCGGGTTTTTCCTCGATGGTCCCGATGAGGGTGAAACCGAACGTCGAGGCGAGGTAGCTCCAGATCTTGTGGAACTCCACCCCTTTCTTTCCCCGCAGGACGGCGGCTTGCGCGAGCCATCCGCCGGCGTAGGCGGCGAGCGGTTTGCCTCGGTACTTCTTACTCTCCAAGAAGGACTGCAACCGACCCGTTACGGCTAGCTTGGTGAGTTTCTTTGAACCGACAAGTTCGAGCAGCTTGTCACCAAAGAGGGCCTTGTCGATTCGCAGGGCGAAGGCCTTTGCTCGATCTGCGAAGTAGCCTTGGTCTTCTGGCGACGCCTCGCCCAACGCTCGGGCGATGTTGTTGACGATGAGTTTGGCTCGCGCGGGATCGAGCCAAACGTGGGGGTTGCCTTCGGGATGCACATCACCCTCGGCCCGTGAAAGCACCTTGGGAACATCTAGCTTAGGCATCCCGCGCGATACGCTCACGCGACCCGGCGCACCTTTCTTGATGCGTGGATTGCCCGATCCTTCGGCGACGGCGTCCGCCCAGATCTCGAGTTGCATGCCGATCTCGAACATCAGAGCCGCGTCGCGCACTTTGCGCATCAGTGACGGAGTCGGCGATATCGAGTGTGGGCTTTGCTTCCCGGAAGAGAGGCTCACAACCTCGACTCGGTCTCCACCCGCGGCGCGAACCAAGGCTGCCACTGTGGGAAGCGTCGCCACAGCTTTCAACTTCTTTGCGGCGTACGCGGGCGCCGCGAACGCGATGATGGCGAGGCACGCCAGCGCGAGCGCTAGCCTCCGGGTCGTGCGATTGAAGCGGCGGTCATTCATGGGTTCACCCAATACGGTTCTGGTGGATGCGAGCCGAAGACGAAATCGAGTTGCGCAAACGCCGTATTGCGTTCAGCCACCTCGGAGTTCTTGAAGCCGTGTTCGTAGCCAAAGCGAAAGCGCAAGAACTCGCTCGCGTACCAGGTTAGGTATCCGCTGACCGCACGGGTGCGCAGACTGGCGTCCGTGAGCGCCGCCGTGTCGTCCCAGCGGGCGCCAAGGTACGTGCGGCGGCTCAACTGCACTTGAGCGTAGGCAAAGTACCCGATCGGGTCGTTGAGTTCGGTACTCGGGGGTTCGTCGGGAACCTCGGGCTCCACGACGAACTCGCGATGCGAGAAGAACGCCTCGCCTCCGAGCACGAAGGAACTCGTGTCAGCCCCCGATTTTGGCTGCCATTTGTAGAGCGCATCGGCCGCATAGGTGAAGTCGTTGAGGTTGCCTTTGGGGTTCGTTCTCGCGAAGAGGAAGATGCCGGCAAGGTTGATTTCGTGCGCGCCAGCAACGAGTTGGACCAAGCGAAGATTTCCCACGGCACTCGGAAAACGAGGTTCGGTCTCGCCAACCGGGATCCCTCCGCCGGCGAGGACTTGAGCCGAGAACTCCAGCGCGCCTTCGTCGTCGAACCAGGGCAGGAGAAGTCGCATCGACGCGCCTGTGCCGCGATAGCCTTCCACGCCGAAGAGTTCCTGCATCACGAGGGGGCGGTTCACCCAGGGCAAGTCGTGAAGGTGTAGGCGGTTGACGAGCCCCACATCGGTGCGAAATCGTCCGAGCTTGAATTGCAGACTGAGTGGGGGAGAGTCCAGTAGGGGCAGGGGGAGTCGCCCGATGGTGACGTACGCCTCTTCGATCTCGGCTTCGAATTCACCGGGAACTTCGGACGCCAACGCGAAGATCACTACGGCGTTTGCGTAGGGATCCACTGCAGCTCGGAAGTCGAACTCCACCTCACGCAGGTTGACGGTGTTGTCGATTCGCTCGCCATCTTCGCCGACAGCCCTGTTGTCGTAGCGGTACAGAAGATCGCCTATCACCGTGATCGCGGGGTTCAGGACGTTCGGTGCGATCGGTGCCGGTGGCGCCTGGTAGGGTTCCAGGTCGTCATCGGGCAGCTGGAGCTCCACACGGTCGAGGCGCTCCTCTATGGCATCGAGCTTCTCGGACAGTTCGTTTTCGTCCGTACCGAGCGCCGCGCGATCGTCGGCAGCGGCTTTCGGTTGAGTCTCCTCGTTGTTGAGGGGATCTGTGACAGGGGTTTGGGGCGTGGCGCTGGCGATCGTCGCAGCGAAGAGCCAAGGGTAGGGTGGCATGAGCCTCCTCCGTGGAAACGAGCGGTTGGAACGGATTGGCGTGCGCCAAGCGGTCGAGCCGCGGCGCGTCTGGTGCGGTCGCGGCTGCGCTATCGCGCGCCGCGGAGTGCAGAACTCAACCGTTCAGGGGAGGCGGTGATTGCTTTGGCGCAAACGAGAGCACGCCGGCGCTAGCCACCCACGTTGCTGTCGCAGGACGCGCACCGGCCGCGAGGCTCGGCGCTCCGTGGTCGAGGACTCGCAGCGTCGTAGAGACGGCAACGCCCTCGTCGTCCCGGTGCGTAGGCGCCCAGCAGTGATCGTGGGCATCGTCGCCGGGTTTCGCCTGCCATGCGGCGCGTTCCGACGCCGGCCGTCCCTCATGCGCGTCGTCCGCGTGGATCAGATCGCCGGGTGCGGAGCAAACGACGTGCGCTTCGAATAGCTGGTGCGCGACGACGCCCAGATGACCGAATAGGCTCAGGAGACAGAGCAGCACCGCGGTGAACCGCAAGGGAGCGTGCACGCTGCGCAGAAGACTCACCACCCAGGGGCCAGTCAATATCCGGGGGCGCTAGCACCGTCAAGGCAGATCGCACCGGGCCGGCGTCCGGCTCCGGATGACGCTCGTCGCTTCGGTTCGATCAAGGCGGCGAAGGCGGTCCACGACAGAGCGACGTTTTCGATCTTTGGTGGTCGTCTCGAAATGACACCAGCGCTCCAGCGACCTTGGAGATCGCGGCGACGTCTGACCCGCGAGCTGACAGCACTCTCGCGCGTTCACGAGCCGACTCGCGGATTGTCCTGCCATCCTGAGGAGATACCGAATCCGTCTGTGCACGGCGCAAGACTGTCGGCGGACCGGCCACCGCCGCAACCGGCCTCCCGCCTCGTCGCGGAGTATACTTAGGGATGCAAGCCACGTCACATCCGCCCCCAGCTATTCAGCTCGCCTCGTCCGAGCACAGTGAGCGCGACTGGACTATCGCGGTGATTCTGGCAGTATTCCTCGGCTACTTTGGCGCCCACCGCTTCTACGAAGGAAGAATCGTACTCGGCATTCTCCTGCTGGTAACGGGAGGTGGCTTCATCGTCGGGTGGGTGGTCGACGCCATCATCGTACTGCTGGGGAAGTCGCAGGACGACAAGGGTCGATACGTCACGCGAGAGTAGGTTCCGGCGCTGTCCGGCGTTTCTATGAGCTCGCTGGTCTCGGGAGCCCTTGCGATCCGATCGATTGCGCTCCCGGTCTTGATTGCGACTGGAGATCATCGGGACCGGGCCGAACGTCGGCAGCGCCACGCTGGGTCTCATCGGACGCGTTCCTCAGCCCCCAAGAACAATTGGCACTCAGGGTGCCAATTGTCAGGGCTCGCTCATTTGCGCGAGCAAAAGCGACCATCGCCGTGCCGTTGCTGGCGGCAAGACGAATCCGACACGCCGAGCCGCTGGTGTCTCGAGAACGAGGACTCGCTTTCCAACAAAACTCTTTCCGAAGAGCGTGCGGGGATGCTTGACGGCGGTGATCGAGCTGAGCGGGACCGTGACCGGCTGGCCGACAATGGGCACGAGTCTCAACTGCGCTTCGTCCAGCACGGCAACGCCAGGTGATTGGATCCCGTTGTGCTGGATCACGGTTTCGGAGAGCTCTCCGGATTCGTCCCTGAGCGAGGCCACCAAAGCGCGCACCTTGCGCCCTACGAGACCATAGATGGCGAGCCAGACAACGCCGGCCAATACCAGCGCCAGCCACCACAGCGCCCGCAGTCCCAAAACGGGAAGGAACAGTACCGTGAGAGCGATCCCGGCAACGGTCAGGGCGCCGACAACGACCCGCAGCACGTCCCGGTCCCACATCCACCGGTTGTGGAACATGTGGACGAATCTTGACCAGCGCATGAGCCTTCAGAGTAGCGCAGTTCGAGCGGAACCGAGACTTGGCGGCTATCCACCGGCGAGATCTGTCATGGAATCGCCCCGTCGCCTGGGAGTCTGAAAGATTCTCTCGGGCGGTGACCCAACGATGACATGGGAGGAATAGATCAAGGCGCGAAGGAGGAATTCAAAATGAAGCACTCAATTCTCCATAGTAGCCGCATCCATTTCGCGAAATTCCTCTCGCTCTGTGCGACAGCTGCCGCTGGCGCCCGCGGGAGGTATGGCCAGCCTCGCGTCCACGCGACGCGCCTTGCGTCCTTGTGCAGAGAGCACGAGGGCGAGCCTGTGGAAACCCAGAGCGGCATTTTGCCCGCAACTTGGGCCGCCGTTGTGGGTACCGCCTAGACCGCCATTCCGTGGCAAACGGGGCGGGTTTTCCGCGCAGCTCGACATCACAGCATCTCGACATCGCAACGGCGTGCCACTGAGCAGGGCCATGGGGCCACCCCGTTTGCAGCCTCATGGGGCCAGGGGTGCTAGCGCCTCGTTGCTTGCTGCAAAGCCATGTCTGGCGACCTCAAACCAGCGAGCGGAAACGCTTGGCCGTTCCGAACGCCGCGCCGTCAACGTCTCACGCGTGCCAACAATGCGCGCCTTCATCGACTTGCCGCGCTCCCAGAGCCACGCTTCCTGCAGCACGCGCTCGGCACGTTGAGTTCCGGCGCCTTTCTCGATGACAACTTCTAGCTGGGTCAAGGCAAGCTCTCTCACGGTTCGCGGTCCGAAGCGGAGATAGCCATTGAGGCGTCGGTAACCGGCGCGGCTCGCGCGATCGTAGTCGTCAACGATGGCTTCCCACGGGTTGAAGCTGCCCTCGTCCTCAGCATTGCTATGGGTGGCATGCCCGTCGCTTGCGGCTTGTGGTGAGGCTTGAGGCGCCGCGTCGGCGACTGCAGCTTCAGTCCCGTTCGAACGCCCGTCCGAACGCCCGTCCGAACGCCCATCCAGGTTCCCCGTGCGGAGCCGCGCTACGAGGCCCTTGGCGCGGGCGGCGGAAACCGTTGGCTCGTCGATTCCGCCCTCGGGGGTCAGGAGCCACGCGACCTTGTAGCCACGCAACATTTTAGTAGCCGCGTCGCCCGCGAGGGCCAGTTCAGCCGCAGCCACCAACACTTGCTCGTTGCTCGCGTTCGACGTTTCTGCTCGGTGGAGTTTCAGCAACGCAGCCTCCGCACGTTTGCAGAGGGCCAGCTCGTCTGGCGTCACACCCTCGGGGCAACTTCGAAGCGTCGGAGCCTCGTCGCCCCAGATCTCGCGCCATCGCTGGCGACGCTGGGTGAGCTCGGCGCCGTCTTGGTACCGGTCCGGTTGCTCCGGGAACGCTTCGACGCGAGCGCTGCTGGTCTCGGAACGCTCGCAAGCGAGCGTTCCGAGCGTAAGGGCCGATAGAAGCAGAGCGCCGATGAGGCCGGTTGATTGTTTTCTAATCATGGCGTTATCGCAGCGGCCCGTATCCGATGGTGTTCTCGATTTGCACGGCCGTGTCGAGCAGCCCGATGTACCGAATCATCTCGTGCTTCGCGTTGTAGGCATCGGCCGCGGACATGGACGTGCGCTCAATCGCAAGTCCGTCCACCATCGTGACCTGAGGCTGACCGAACTCGTTGTAGAGGGGCTTGCCGTCGAGGTCCCTGTCGATCTCGTAGACTTGCTCGAGCAGCAAGTTTGCGCGCTGCAACATGCGTGAGCCGATGCCCTTCTCGATGGTGCGCCCATCGACCAACTCGGTTCCGTACTTGCGTGCGACGTACGTGAACCCGCTGTTGGCGTCGGTGAAACGCACTTGCTGGTCCTCCGGGACGTCGAACTCACCCAAATGACCGTCGATCCAAATCCACATCTTGCGGGCTAGGTCGAGGTCCGTGTTCACCTTCGCAAAGATGTGGGTGAACATCAGCAGGTCGAGCTGCTGGTCGTAGCCGATGTTGGGGAAGAGCACCTTCGCGCCGGCGGGGCGGGTCACATCACCTGCAACCGTCAGGTCCGTCGCGTGAACCGGCGGGATGGGACGCTGGGACTCCACATTGATCACGACCTCTGGGTCGTCGAGGAGGACGTAGGAGCCGATCGACAGCCAGTCCTCAGACAGGATGCCGCCGATCAAGCGATCGATGCCTTTCGTCAGGTCGCTGCGGAAGTTGATGCTCGTGTTTCGGCCGTCCAGGTAGTTGTCACGGCTGATGGTGGAGAATACCGCGCGGCCATCGACGAGAGCACGGGCAACCAAGCCCTTCTCGTCAGAGTAGCCCGTGTGATGTTCCCACTGCTGGTACTCCCAGTTGCCGCCGGCGTCCGGATCGCTGTCGAAATCGGGCGCAACATAGCGACCGTTTGAGCCGTCGATGTCGAACTCGCCCGCCGGCGCGAAGCGCCCCGTGCTCGCCACGTCGTAGTACGACTCGTTGGCACCGAGCTGCGCGACCTTTGCGTATCCACGTTCCGAATTCACCTCGGGCATGAGCAGCGACTTGACCAACGCATTGAACATCTCGATTTCAGCCATGATGTAGGGCCGCCACCAGTCGTCGAGACCGCCGAGCAGTTCATCGTAGCCGAGGCTCTGCCAGCGAGCGTTGCTGTTGGCGATGCTCCAATGCAGCGAACGAAGTCGATCAAAGAACCGGCCGGACGTCCTCGAGGGAACGGACGTCGAGAGCCAGTCCTTTCTCTGGCGTCGGAAGTAGCGCGTCGGATAGTCGTACTCGAACGTGCTAATCGCCTGCGTCACGACCTCGTAGATGTCGGCACCTGCATCCGAGTGGTTTGACTGAAGATAACTGTTCGAATAGTTTTCGCCATAGCGGAAGGGCCAACGAACGTTCCCGGCGTAGGTGGGTACGTGGCTTGCTACTCGCTGCTTTTTGGCCAGGTCTCCAGCGTCGGGGAAAGCCTCCGCATCGATCATGTCGATCCAGGCTGCGTAGTCTCGACTTACGGGCGAGCAGACCTTGTTGTGGACGAGGCGATAGGTTGCGCGAGCCTTCTCGGCGGCGGTCGCTTCCCGGCAGTTCGCCGCGTCGAAGAGTTTCAGGCGTTCGCCTTGCTTTGTATAATGCATCCCTTGCGCGAACGCGCCGGGCTGCAGCTCCAAGTTCTCCCAGTACACAAGATTCTCGCCGATCAACTGTGAGAAGTTGCGCGCGCCGAAGGCCGTCTGCTCCGATTCGGAAAACAACTCGGAGTCGAAGATTTCGAGCACGCGGCCATACGTCGCCGCGATGAAGAAGCGATCGTAGAGACCGAGTCCGGAACTCTCGAAGAAGCGGCTTACCTGATACTCCATCGTCGACGTGTGAGCGAAGTAGTTGATGCCCGGTCGCGACTCGCTGCCGCGCCCCATCTCTTCGTCCGTCTCGGGGTCCAAGTAGCGGGGACCCATGCAGGTATCCTCGCTCGCGAGCCAAGTGTCGCCCGTACGCGGCCGGCCCTCGCACGAAGCCGAGGCGCGACCTTCTTGCGTGCGTAGCTGCCAATACTGGGGCAGATAATTGGTCGAGTCGTAGGACGATGCGAATTGGTGGCGCATACCCATCGAGTGACCGACCTCGTGGAGCATGATGCCCTTGTACATATCCTTCCACAGCGCGAGATAGATCTCCTCGGCGCGCGCCGTTGCGAGTTCTTCATCGCTCAGGCCCACGTAGGCCGCGTTTTCTACCAGACTCGCGTTGTCGAACTTCGTTGCGTAGTGCCGGGCCGCGCCCTGGATGTCCAGGTTGCCGATGCCGCCGCCGGCGTCCGTCACGCATCGGCCGCGGGCGGCCGTCTCCATATCGTATTGCTCCTGCATGCGCTTCATCTTCGACCGACGAAGCGGCGAGACTCGCTCGAGCGCGAAGCTCTGGTCGTAGGTGATTCCGCCGGGACCAAGTAGGTCGTTGATGCGACCCTCTGTGATCATCTTGGCCTCGAGGTCGGTGCCGATGAACATATCGGCGACTGCGTCGAATTGGATATCGGCCGCCGTGGTGCCGACTACGGCTCGTGTGTTCTTCAACTCGCGGAGGTGCGCCAAAGATTGCTCGACAAAGGTTGTGCCGGCGAGCGGCGCAGCGCCCACGGTTGTCGCGATATCGCTACCGGTGATGGCAGCCAAGCGGGCGTTCATCTGATCGACGGAGAGCGCCTTGTTGCGCTTGCCGTGCTTCGCGGTCTTGCCGAAGAGCGCTGCG
>PVBE010753373.1_pt1 | contig 10893 bp, 9 predicted proteins | sample 1631181 | NCBI WGS metagenome assembly PVBE01 (sample SAMN08397723, study PRJNA350692) | Marine metagenome, whole genome shotgun sequencing project. | isolation source: water | place: Pacific Ocean | collected 2012-04 | reverse complement strand
CTCAGCAAGCCGAAGATATGCCAACGCCCCATCGACGACGTAGAGATAGTCTCGGATCGGGGTTCCGTCCGACCTCACTACAGGCCGCTTCCCTCGAAGCAAAGACCGGATGGTCCCCGGGACCAGCCGACTCCAATTCGTGTCACCGGGGCCAAAGAAGTTCCCGCATCTGGTTACACAAGCGGGGACGTCGAAGGTTCTGTGGTAGCTGATCGTGAGCATGTCGGCGCAGGCCTTGGAAACGTCGTAGGGATGGACGGCGAGGAGAGGCATGTCCTCGGTGTACGGCAACCGGGGTTGGTATCCGTATGCCTTGTCGCTGCTGGCGACCACGATCTGCTTGAGGAGAGGAGAGCGGCGAGCGGCCTCCAGCAACGCCCAGGTTCCCCGGATGTTGGAATCGAGAGTCGACACCGCATTAGCGTTGGCGATGCCGACGATTGTCTGCGCGGCAAGATGGAAGACAGTACGTACCTCGAATTCGCCAACGATCCGTTCGAGCAGTTCCTGGTCCCGGATATCGCCTCGAACTTGTGCGACGTCGCCGGTCCAACCCGATACCAGCGGAGTGAGAGGTACCTCGTCGCGGACGAGGACAACGACATCGGCTCCGTTCTCTACCAGCAGGTTTGTGAGATGGGAACCCAGAAAGCCCGTTCCACCGGTGACCAGCACGGCTCGATCTGTCCAGAAATCGCTACTTGGATCCCAGCCGGCCATTACCGTACTTTCCAAGGAGCTTCTCCCGAATCCCACAATGCCTGCAGCAATTCTCGCTCGCGCGGAGTGTCCATCGGCTGCCAGAAGCCGTCATGAGAAAAGGCCCATAACTCTCCGTCTTGGGCGAGAGAATTCAGTGGGGAACGTTCCAGCATCACATCTGAGTCTTCGGGGATGTACTCGTCGATTGCTTCGCGTTCGAACACCATAAAGCCACCGTTGATTGTTCCCGCCGCTGTTTGAGGTTTTTCCTCGAACATTTCGACCACACCATCCTCGCCCACAATTAACTCACCGAAACGGCCGGGAGGGCGGACCGTCGTCAGCGTAGCCTTGCCTTTGTGTGACCGGTGAAACCGGAGCAGTGCCGAGATATCGACGTCGCCCAGACCGTCGCCGTAGGTGACCATCACGGGTCCTGTTGGAAGGTGCGCTGCCGCCCGGCGCACCCTGGTGCCGGTGAGAGCATCGGCGCCGGTCCCGATGCAGGTGACTCGCCAACCTTGATCCCCTTGATTATCTAGGTAGGTAACGCCGTCGTGTTTGCCGAGTTCGATCGTGAAATCCCGTGTTAGGGCCTCGTAATTGAGGAAGTACGTTCTGATGACATCGCCGAGATATCCCAGGGCCAGTACGAAGTTGGTAAATCCGTGGGCGGCATAGAGCTTCATGATGTGTCGCAGAATTGGCATCCCGCCGATGGTGAGCATCGGCTTCGGTACGAGGGTTCCGGCGTCACGAATTCGGGTTCCCCTGCCGCCGCAAAGGATGATGACGGGCACAGTTGCATGGTCGTCGCCCGTCTGCTTGTCATCGTTTGTACCCACGGGTGGGAGTCTAGAACGCTGTTGAGGAGATCCGCTCTTCAGGTCTCGGTTGTCCGAATCGAGCGAATTCCTAGGTCACCTCCATCGGGATTTGCCAAGCCCGGCTGTTCTCCAGGAGGCCGACACCGGGATCACCGAAAGGGAGTCCGCTATGTCGTGCAGTTACAACTCGGTACTCAATCCGGCGAGAGCTCCCCCATCGACGGTGATGCTGGCTCCGCACACGAACGATGACTCCGGCCCGGCCAGGAACGCTATTACCTCGGCGATTTCCTGAGGGGTTGCAACGCGGCCGAGGGGATGGCGTGAAGCCAGGTCTTCCATGGCGGTGCCGGTCCTCTCGAGACCCGATTGGAGCATCGGCGTATCGACGGCTCCGGCAATCACACAGTTTACGCGGACGCCCGTTGGACCCCACTCCACCGCCAGTGCTCGGGTAAGAGCTTGGAGGCCGCCTTTCGAGGCCGCATACGCAGCGACTCCGGGCGACGTTGCTTCGGCGTGAACAGAAGCAATATTCACTACGGCGCCTCGAGCCGCCGATAGATTGGAAAACAGGGCCTGGCCCAGGAGAAACGGCGCCCGAAGGTTGGTGTCCATCACTCGACTCCATAGTTCGAGTTCGGTGTCAATGGCGGCACTGGTGGGGGCAATGGCGGCATTATTCACCAGAGCGGCGACGGGTCGGCCATCGACTGCGGCCGCGACCTGGCTACCGCAACCTTCGTCAAGGAGATCGATCGAGTGCATCTCTGCCGCACTCGTATTCTCGATCTCGCTTCGGACGATGCCAATGACGTGATACCCCCGCGTTCGCAGGGTGTGAACCGTCGCCGCGCCAATGCCGCCTCTGGTTCCGGTCACGACGGCAATGCGGTCGTCGGTCATCGGGACTTCTCCAAGCCTTTAAGTAGGTTGTTGATAGCCAGTCGATTTGTGCGGTCGACGGCTTGAAAGGTATTGGACGCATTGTGTGATCCCAGAATCACATTCGGCAACTGTCGCAGGAGATTATCGGGCTCGAGGGGCTCTCGTTCGAACACGTCCAACGCTGCCGCACCAACCCGTCCCGTTTCGAGTGCTGCGCAGAGTGCCGGTTCGTCGATGATCGGGCCTCGTGATGTGTTGATCAGCCATGTTCCCATTCTCATTCGTGCAAAGGCGTCTTCTCCGAGCAGTCCGTGGGTCGTGCCGGTCAGCGGTAGATGAAGGCTGATGATGTCTGCCGATGCGAGCAGCTCATCGAATGTGACTGCTGTGCAGCCGGTCTGCTCGAAGAACTGGTCATCGGGTAGTACCAGGTCGTGGCCGAGAGCTGCCATACCCATGGCAACGACCCTTCGGGCGAGGCAGCGTCCGGAGCTACCCAGTCCGACGATTCCGATCGTCTTTCCAGCGAGCGATTCACCGCGTAACTTGGGCCATTCTCCTTGTCTGACGAGTTTGTCGACGGTGTGTTGTTTCCGGGCCAGCATCAAGAGATACCCGAGTGCATAGTCGGCCAACTCTTCCCCAAACACGTCAGGCGTGTTGTAGACCTCGATCCCGTGTAGACGAGCAGCGTCCTTATCGATGGAGTCGGTTCCGATTCCCCACTTCGATATCACCTTCAGGCGTTCCGCTGCGGACATCACAGCAGCCGACAACTCATCATCGCCGGCGACGATTCCGTCATACCGGTGGACGATCGGCAGCAGATCTGATTCGGTCAGGTGTTGTCCGGAGAGGTCGGCGATGTCGAAGCCGACATCGCGACTCGCTAAGAGATCGGCGTATTGCGACATCGAGTCCATGATTAAGGCACAGCTGATCAGGACGGTGGCGTTTTCAGACACGGTCGCGATTTTCGGTGTGGACCTCCCGGAAGACGAGGTCGGAACTCATTTCAGTGCTGTTCCTAGATTGGGGCGTTTCGAGTTGCCACCGTACCGGTGGGGTGCCGTAGGTCTGCGATCGGCACGGCCCTTTCCCGGGGCGTTTCTTCGGCCGGACGCTTCATCGAGTGCGATTGCGACCGACGTCACCGAAAGTCCCTTGGATAGTAGAACTTTCGCTTCAGGTCGCTCGATGCAGGCCATCTGGTGTGGAAACCCTGGTATGTACCGAGGAACTGGGAAAACCGAAAGTGAATGGTCGACAACCACGTCTTCCTGAGTACAGCCTCGCGTCGAGCCTGGCGGAAATCGGTTACGACGTTTCTGGTAAAGAGGCGGATGAAGTCAAATGCGTTGAAATGCTCCGATGATGAGATCTGTTGCAGGGTTATTGCCTCGCGTTGGTAGCGGCGTCGGACCTGCTTTGGCGTCTCGTCGTGAATGTGCACGACCGCAGCGTCGGCACGATATGAGACCCACCAACCATGTCGGATCACGCGTGTTGCCCACTCGGTGTCCTCTAGCCCGGGCAATTCTTCGTCATATTGAAATTCTTTCCACAGGGAACGCCTAATGGAACAGTTGGCGTTGTTGGAGAACGGGCCGGACTGCCGCCCGACCGATTTCTCTCCGAACCACTGGCGGAAGATCTGCTGTTCGCTGAATTGCGTGTCGGGACCGCCTCGCTGCTTTCCATAGACCGCTGCAACCTTGGAGTCGTTGAATCCGTCGAGAAGATTTCCGAGCCATTCCGGGCCGGTTGGATAGCAGTGGGCACTGATGAACACCAAGATCTCTCCTTTTGCAGCAGCGCAGCCGAGGTTGAGTGACCTCCCGAAACTGAACTCTTCCTTGGGGATATGAAGAAGGTGAACCGACTCCTGACCGACGATATCGAGGGTGCCATCGTCCGAGCCTGAGTCGACGATCACAATCTCAAAATTCTGATGGCTCTGACGTTTGAGCTCTTCGAATAGCCGGGGTAGATGCTTCGCCTCGTTGTAGCACCGGATGATCACCGACGCTTCCGGGGATAAGTTCTTGTCTCCGTTCTTGCCCGTCATCGGGAATCATTGGCCACGTTGTCACATCACTTGGCTAGTAGGTAGCGGTGGTACCGGCGACCCACTAGCGCCGGCACCAGGAGGAGACTAGTGGTGTGCTACACAACAATCGTCGCGTCTAGCGAGTCACAGTTTCCAGCTCCAGAAAGTACTGCGGCCGGGGCTTGCTACCGCATCCACCTCACCTTATGAATTCGATTACCAGGAGTTCTTGACGGTGTGAAAAGAGCGTTGCCGGGCGGCTATGGACAGAAAGCGCCAGTGAGAGGTCAGGTGACTATCCACCCAGCCAATCAGAGACCTCGGCTTGCCACTGAAATGAAGTTTCAGATCGGGGTGAAATAGAATCTCGCTGTACCGGTTTCGGACACGTGTTCCGAACACACTTTCCACAATCTAGAGCTGTTCGTCACTTGCCCGGCTCAGCGGGTAAGCACCGGGCCTCTCTCCCTGTATGTGATAGGGCTTCCGGAAGAGCGCGTGCGTCCAGCGGACTAGCAGGGGAGCGTTCAGCGAGTAGTTGGCAAAGACTCCCTCCTTCTTGAGGACGCTATGGGCCCTGCGAATACAGAGTGAATAGTCGGGAACGTGTTGCAGGGTTTGAACCGACCAATATCCGTCGACACTTTCGTCATCGAGTTCCAGTTGGGAGGCGTCGGCATGGACCAGAAAGACGTTCTCTCCGATGGTTTCCGCCAGAAGATCTCGCGCCCGAATCAGTTGTGCTCTGACGAAATCGACGATGACTACGCAAACGTCCGGTCTCGATTCCGAGATCTTCCGCCAGTGCCAACCCGCTCCTCCTCCGATGTCCAGCACGATCCCGTTCCGGGGTATCGCGGCCAGGAAGCGACGCACTTCCCGGTCCATGACGCGGATGGAGTGGTGTCTTCCGAGTTCCCGCAGATAGTCGGAGTGGGTTTCTTCCGCCACCGAAGTCCGTAGGCGGAGTTCCTCTTCCTGCTCCGGATTGGTCCATTCGTAGCCGTAGATCCCATCATCTTCGAGCTGCAACCCACCGAGTAGAGCCCGTACATTCTCTCTTGATGTGCTGATTTCACTCATCGCAATCTTGCTTCTATCGCCGGCGGTACAACCAACTCATTCGATCGGTCTTCTTCTAGCAGGATTCGGACAGGAGTCTCCTAGGAGAGGGTCTGAGCTCGCAGAGCTTCGACCTGGTCGGTGTCTTCCCACGAGAAGGTTCCCTGCCCGCTCTCGTTGGGAGTTCGGCCGAAGTGGCCGTGGAACGAGGTCGGTTCGTAGATGGGTCGTCGAAGTTGCAACATGTCGATGATACCGCCTGGGGTGAGTGGGAAGAGGTCGCGAACAGCTTGCTCGATGTCTGCCTCATCGATTCTCTGAGTTCGACGACAGTCGACGGTCACCGAGGTCGGCTCCGAGACTCCGATGGCGTAGCTGAGTCGGACCTCGCATTCGCCAGCGAGGTCGGCGGCGACGATGTTCTTGGCGATATAGCGAGCCATGTAAGAGGCCGACCGATCCACCTTGGATGGATCCTTGCCGGAGAAGGCTCCACCGCCGTGTCGACCCCAGCCGCCGTAGGTGTCGACAATGATCTTGCGACCGGTCAGTCCGGTGTCACCGACCGGGCCGCCGATTTCGAACTTGCCGGTGGGATTGACCCAGACTCTGATCTCATCCGACCACAAGTCTCCGAGGATCGGCATCAAGATGTGTTCGATCACTTCGGCCTCGAGATTCTTCTGTTTGTTGCTCCATTCGGAACTGTGCTGTGTGCTAAGCACCAATGAGTCGATTCGCACCGGCCTGTCGCCCTCGTACACGACGGTTACCTGGCTCTTGGCGTCGGGACACAACCCTCGAATCGAGCCATCTAGGCGGACCTCGGCCTGACGTTCGATCAGTCGATGTGATAGTTGGATAGGGAGGGGCATCAACTCCTCGGTGTCCCGGTTGGCAAACCCGAACATCATGCCTTGGTCGCCAGCGCCCAATTCCTTGTTCTGGCTAGCATCGACCCCGAGCGCAATATCCTCCGATTGGGGAGCGATGAGGTTGTGAACTTTCACCACCTCGGAATTGAAACCAGGGTTTGAGACGTCGTAGCCGCAAGCATCGATGGTGCCGCGAACGATGTCCTCGATAAGGGCGTTGTCGAAATCCGCTCCGGAGATCTCTCCGGCCACGACGACTACACCCCCGGTGACCATGACCTCACAGGCGACCCGTGCCTCGGAATTCTGGCGAAGCATCGCGTCGAGAACCGCATCAGAGATGCGGTCCGAGACCTTGTCGGGATGGCCCATGGAGACAGACTCCGATGTGAACATATGGGTACGGTGCGGCAACCGATCAGCCTTTCGCAGATTGGGGAAGAGTAGTTCGTTGAAATCAGAGCTTGTTCCTGCCGACGGCGGTCCACTGCACCCGATCCGGGTTCGACGTAAACGTGTCTGCGGCTACTCTGGTTGGACCATCACCTGGTCTAGCGTCTTGCGGCGGAGATCGGGTACCTCACAATTGTCAGCCGGGTAACCGACCGGGAACAGGGCGAATGGGCGTTCGTTCTCGGGCCGATAGAACAGCCGAGTGAGAAATGCCATCGGACTCGGGGTGTGTGTCAGTGTTGCCAAACCGGCCTGGTGGACCGCCGTCACGAAGAAGCCAGCTGCGATACCGACGCTTTCCTTCACATAGAAGTTCTTGAACCGTGATCCGTCCGGTCTTATCCCATAACGCTGTTCGAAGAGAACGACAATCCATGGCACCACCTCGAGATAGGATTTATCGGCATCGGTTCCGAGCGGTTCGAGCGCCTCTCGCCAGTCCGGCGGTAGCCGGCCACCGTCATAGTTCTGGCGCTCCTCGTCCTCGGCGGCAATTCGGATCGCGCGTTTGGTCTCGGTGTCGCCGATCAGAACGAACGTCCATGGTTGGCGGTGGGCACCACTTGGCGCCGTAGAGGCAGTTCTGATGATGTTCTCCATCACCGAGCTAGACACGGGGTTGGGGGCGAACATCCGTACCGAACGACGCTGATTCATCTCGGCATAGAACGCCGTCGACCGCGCCTTGACCTCAGCGGGCGAAATTCGAGACGGACGATATGGGACGAAGTGAGTCATCCAGACACTCTACGCCCCGGACCTGGTCGATATCGTTGGTACGGCGCGCTGATAGATGCGGATTAGTTGCCGGTGGCGTGGTGGTCACTCGGAGGGCAGGAGCCACACTGAATCCGCTCCGCCTTCTATAGGGATTCCGACGTCCGCCTCGCCGAGAGAAGAGTTTTGCCGACCCGGAATGGACGGAATCCGGGTAACACTTCAACCAAATCGTGTCCTGCTTATCATCTTTGTGTTGCCGTATGCATCGGCTGCGCTCGAGCGATCGCCTTCGCACCTGAAGGTTGGGCTCATCGCGAACCCAACGATGGTTGTCTCGATCTCGCCGTTGCCTGGCCCCTCATTGAGAATGAGGTCAACGAAGCCTCCAGATTCGCCACCGAACCAGCACCGGAGGCGAAAAAGCTTCATCTAAACCGATTCGCATAGCAGCGGGTTTATCGGATCGCCGTCTTCCATGATCGCGTCCGACGTCGCGAATCACGATCGTCGGAGACGGAGTTATGGGCGGAAGGTCAATCTGGGCGCTTACCTGCGCCCGATCGATACCACCACCGGCCGATGTGCGGAGCCGAGCGAGGGTCCGGTACGTCGCTCTCTTGAACCCAGATCGGGCGTGTAAAGCACTAGATCGATTGGAATCGAGAGCACTCCCCATCCAACGGGCCATGAAGTTTGCAGACCGTTGCCGTACATCGAATCGATGAGTCCTCCGCCCCATCGCAGCGTTCGATACGCAGCCGACCATGGCGTCACGTTGAGGTCGCCGACCAGTATGACCGGCCCTGCGCGGCTGGCCACCCATTCACCAGCCTGTTGGAGGATCTGATCCCGCAACGCGGCTTTTTCTCGAGTAGTCGGCGAGGGTGGGTGGACGCCGAGAATCTCGATGGGCTCGCCGTCAACGACCACTGATAGTGCGGTTACCTCGCGATGGATGTCGACCTCGAGAGCCTTCGGAGCAAGATCGATCGATGCCAGCACGGTTACGCCGGCGAGTTGGCCGCGCGGTACGACCGATACGATCGTGAGCGGCACTCCGGCGCGTCGCATTTCTTCTTCCCACTCGAAGCTCGATTCGAATAGGAACACGACGTCGGGGTTCTCGTCGGTCAGGTAGGTGGCTATCTCCGACCGGTTCGAGTTGGATACGCCGACATTGAACGAGACGATCTCAATCTGTTGTGCTTCCGGTGCCGGGATGGGGTGAAAACCGATGTAAAGCGGCATCACACCGGCCACTGCCACCAATCCACCGAATACGGCTACCAGCCCGGCATCTCTGTCGGCGGCCCAGGCAAGGCCGCCGGTGAGCAGCAGCGCCACCCCGAGATGGGGCCGGTAATTCGCGAGGAGGTCGAAGACCCACCAAATCCGACCGAAGAATCCAAGAGCCAGCACGAGCACGCCAACACCGATCGCGATACGAGTGACGCCGACGGGGCGGCAGCCGCTGGGGAAGATTTCGGTTTTCGACTCCTGCGTCAGTTGCGACCTCCTGCTCGTTGCAGGATGTTCCGGTAGAAGCCAACGACGGCGTCTGCGTCTGCTCGCCGTATTCGTTCGCCGGTACCATGAAACCGCTTGAAATCGTCGGCGGTAGCGACGAGGGGAACGAACCTCAATACCTGGTCGGCAATCGGGATGAAGCGACTCGAGTCGGTCGCGCCTGTAAAGATCCAGGGGGCGACAGCAGCGACATCGAAGTGCTCTCGTACTACGTCGGCTAGAAGGCTGAAAGCCGCTGAATTGGAATCGGCCAACGGCGGAGGATCGAACGCGAACGACACCTCGGAAATTGACACTTTCACATCGGACCCGACGATGTTGTGGACATAGTCCAGCACGTCGGCCACCGTGTCACCGGGCATCACCCGGAAGTTGACCAAAGCTGTTGCCTCCTGGGGGAGGACGTTCGGCTTCACACCGCCGCTCATCATTGTCACCGCTGAGGTGGTGCGGATGAGCGCATTGGTCATCGGCCGGGCCGACATCCGTCGTTCGATCAGCGCTCCGAACAGATCGGGCCACTTCATCGGCACCGCTTTGGGTCCCGGCAGGAGGTCGGCGAGCACGGCAAACAAGCCTCGCTGGGCATCGAGGCGAGGTGGCATCGGATTGTCCTCGACGGCTTTTACTGCTGCCGCAACAATTCCAATCGCCGTTGATGGCGGGGGAGCCGACGAGTGGCCGCCGGTGCCGATAGCCGTCAATTCGATATTTACGTGTCCTTTCTCGCCGATTCCGACCAACGCGATGGGAACGTCGATTCCGGGGAGGAAATCAAGGGCAACGGCGCCGCCCTCATCCAGTACAAAGGAACAATGGATGCCGCGATCACGGAGGAGAGCGGAAATGGCGGCGGCTCCAGAACCGGATGTCTCCTCATCGTGCCCACAGACGATATAGACCGTGGGTTGGGGCTCGAATCCTTCCCCGACCAGGCTCTCGACCGCCTCGAAGATTCCGATGAGAGAGCCTTTGTCGTCGAGAGACCCGCGGCCGTAGAGATGGTGCTCGGTCTGCTCACCGCTAAAGGGTGGCTTCTCCCAGTCGTCTTCCGTCCCTGGTTCGACCGGCACCACGTCTTGATGGGCCATCAGCACGATGGGCTTGAGCGAATCGTCCGTTCCACTCCAGGTGTACAGCAGTGAATGATCGGCAACCAACTCACGATCGAGTCGCTCATGGGTAAGCGGGTAGGTGCCCACCAGAAAGTCACGAAATTCGGCAAAGCGATCGAGATTGACTCGGTTGGCGTCTTCATACGAGATGGTCGGAATCCGCACAGCTTCCGCCAGGTGGGTGAGAAAGTCCTCTCCTAGAACAGTGGGCGATGCCGTCGGAGGAAGTATTTCTGTGACCGGCACCTCCTCGTTTGAGGTGGACCAGCGACGCCGCAACGCGACGGCTGCTGCAGCACCGATTCCAGCACCTGCTATGAAACCGGCTTTCTTGCGAGACGTCATGGAGGTGATGGTACGGGAATACGTGTGGACAAAGGCACGTCGGGTCTTGAGCAGTCACCAGTAGTCAGTCGTCAGTCACAGAGGGAAAAGATAGATGACTTGAGATGACACACCCTGATCTTCCGGTCGCTAATCGCTGTCCCTGACTAAGGACTCCTCCCCTTCTTCATAGCTCCTAATTCCTAGCTTCAACCTCATAAACCCACACGTTGTACCGGGAATCGACCGCGGTCGCCTTGCCGAGAAGAGCCAGGCCAGCATCATCGCCGTTTGTGATCTGGGCAACCGAGACGATGTGGGTGATCCCCAGCTCTTCGAAGGCGTCTGTT